>Ga0209550_10006055_pt1 | contig 11308 bp, 7 predicted proteins | sample LauGreSuBDMM15SN_2_FD_187567 | JGI IMG/M metagenome (GOLD analysis project Ga0209550, IMG submission 187567) | Freshwater lake microbial communities from Lake Michigan, USA - Su13.BD.MM15.SN (SPAdes) (version 5) | ecosystem: Environmental > Aquatic > Freshwater > Lake | place: Lake Michigan, USA... | reverse complement strand
CCAACTTTTATTTTACTAAAAAGATAATTATTTAATCAATTATTACGATAACAATCATATCCGTTTATGATGATTGGTCAAGGTTTTGCAACAATATTTTATTATTTTTAATCATTCATTAAACGAATCAATTTTAATCTTACTATTTAAAATTATACAGATGCGGACAATACACAAAGTATTAATCGGAGCGGCCATCGGAGCCATTGTAGGTATTCTATTTGCCCCTAACAAGGGTTACATCACCCGAAGAAAACTTCGCCGAAAAGGAAATCAGATTAAAGACAAGATCAATGACCTAAAAGACGCGATCAACGAAAAAATTGATACGCTAAAAGAAGATGCTGAAGATATGGCAATACATAAAGATGGTCATTACAGATAATACGCTATTGAAAAAATTAAGAGATGACAGTGGATGTCACCTCTTAATTTTACTATGCTTACTTTTTCTTTAACACAGATAAATACTCCAACAAATTAGCCATATCCTGCGCACTCATTTGCTGATGCAAATTGGCTGTCATCATCGACTGCGGTTGTTGGTTCAATGACTTAATATTATTTGTTTTAATGGTCATTTTTCCTCCGCCAGGAAATTTTAACTCCATATCAGTTTCTGTTTTGCTAGTAACAATACCCGATAAAGTAGCGCCATCCTTCATCTCTACTTCCCAACCTTCATAACCAAAACTTATCCCTGCAGAAGGATGAACAATCGCATCTAATAAACTTATTTTAGGCAACTTGGCACCTATCTCTGAAAGATTTGGACCATAATCATACCCTGCCTGATCTACCTTGTGACAAAGAACACAAGAACTTGAGAAAACTTTTTTTCCTGCAACTACATTTCCTTTCAAGGCTTGCAAATCAGCCATCGTAGGCTCCTTTTTTTCACCCTCTTTTAAAGGTTGAGCAGGTAAATAAGTAGCCGCCTCTTTTCTAACCGATTCACGAGTAGCTCCTGATACACTAAATACAATATCCGAAACCAATGAAGAAGGTACTTTGTTGCTTTTTAATAATTGAATTACCCTCGTTTCTCCTGCTCTACTTCTACCAATTGCGTTAGCCGCAAACTTTCTTAATGGCATTGAATTTTTATCTGACATTACAACGCTTTGTATTAAATCCATCGACTCGGTAGTTCCAACCAACCCTAGCACTGCTAATAAACCCTTTTGTTGGTCTAGGTCATTTCCATTCATCACTTTTTCAATGGGTTCGGTTTCACAAATTTGCAATAATAAAGTCGCTGCATTTTTATTAACCGATCTTGCAAGCACTTGCGTAGACAATTTTAATAAATTATCGCATTGTGATTTCACTTCGTATTTGCTAACTAGTTCTATATATTGTTCCGTTCCATATATAGATTGCAATACTTCTGTTAAGGCATTTTGTGCCAAGGATGAACGATTGATCGATGCTACATCGAGTGTACTTAATACCATCCTGTTAAGCGCTAAGTCATGCGAAGTATTATTGGCAATCATTTTTAGTAACAATTCCGATTTGGTAGCTCCCTCATTAAAATCAAATGCACGGAAATATCTTGCCCTATTTTTAAAAGTCTCTTTACTATCCACCGCCAAAGAAGCCAAATAAGGAAGTGATACCGATGATCTTGCACGCCAAACAATATCGCGCGCGCCTGCAGTCAGCAGCGGATTCTTTACCAAGGTTAAATAAGTTTCAAAAAAACGATCCCACTGTCCTGCTGCACCTATTCCTAATGCCTCCAAATACCAACGGTCTTTTCCATCATGCTGTGCAGCTAGAGTAGCCCATAATACAGCTGCTTCTGGAGAATTATTGTGGCGCAAGGTTACGGCACATTCACGACGCACTTGTGGATCCGCATCCTTTACTAAAAAACGAATCGCTTCCATAACGCCAACGCCTAGTTGCTTTGATGCCCTAATACCAATGATGCGCAAATTAGGATCAGTAGATCGGAGTGCTTGCTGAATATATTTATTGGCATCTGCATTGGATTGATTGACCAAGGCCCAAAAAGCTCTAGCCTTCATTCTTGAATTGGGTGAACTACTCCAGCATTTTTCTAATTCTGGAGTGGCAGCTGCCCCCATTTTTTTCAATACATTAAATGCATGATGCCTTACGCTCAAATTAGGATTTTGTAAAGCTGAAACTGCACCAGCAGCTGACTTATAATCATAGGTAGGTATCTTATACTTTGATGCCGGCGGAGCTACTCTATAAATTCTTCCGCGTACTTGATCGCCTGCCTGATGGCCACCTACGCCTGGATCGTACCAATCTGCAATAATCAAAGATCCATCGGGTGCAACACAAACATCCGATGGTCGAAACCACTGGTCATTTTCTCCTTTTACAACATTCACGGTAGAAGCGCTGTAACCTGCTCCATTTTTTTTCACTGGATACGCACGCACTACATTCGGACCAGCATCGCAATGAATCATTTGATTCTGAAACTGTGCTGGCAATAAGGATCCTTCATAAACAATTAATCCGGTGGGAGATCCTGCACCTGTTTGCAATAAATTGGGCACTTCTCCTGGATCATTCAAATGCCAATGTCTCAAAGGAATAGAGTCTTCAATGTTCACTCTGTTTTTCTGCCATCCTGCACCAGTCAACTCATCCTTGTATCCATAATTGCCATATTGCATTACATAATTAATGCGCACTCCTTTATTGCCATCATCATCATTATCGCTCTGCCATAAACTGCCATAACTATCCACCGCTACTTCATAAGGATTTCGAAAATTACTTCCTAAACACTCTACTTCTGATCCATCGGTATTGCAACGGAAAACCATTCCTTGCTGATATTTTTTAGGTCCTATCACATCTCCATCTTGATCCAATACATCTTTACCATTTTTATCTTTTAAAGTCTTTCCCTCATTGCCCATATTGAAATATAATTTTCCATCCATACCAAAAGTAAAAGCATGTACCGCATGATCATGTTGCTCTCCACCGATACCACTAAACATTATCTCTTTTCTGTCGGCTTTATCATCTCCATTGTCATCGTAAAAAACCCATACATACGGACTTTGCGAAACAATTACTTTATTTCCCAAAACACAAATACCCAAGGGCGCATTTAATTCAGAACCTTGATAAAATACTTTGGCAGTATCTGCTTTTCCATCTCCATTTAAATCTTCTAAAATCATGATTCTATCTCCCAAAAGATTAGCATGATTTTTAGTAATGGCAGGACGATAGTTATAGGCTTCTGTTACCCATACTCTACCTCTTTCATCTACATCAATATTGGTAGGGTTTTGCAACATCGGTTCTGTAGCAAAGGGACGAACTTCCAAACCCGGCGCTACACTAAGTCCCTTCAAAGCATTTTCTGGTAATCGTTTCTGCTCTTCAGTTAGTGTGGTATCTTTTATCTGCAGAGCAGATGAAATAAATGACTCTGGATTAAGTTGAGCATATTTGCTAAAAGTAAATACACACAAAATAAACCCTAGATAAATAAAAATTTTAATGGGGCTAAGCAAACGCTGATTGATTTTCATTTCCTATCACTTTAATCGTTAAAAAGATAATTGAAATGAAAGATAAGGAAAAGCTTTCGATTGAAGTAAATGGAGTCGAAAGTTTTTAGAGATAAATTCTTATTACTGGCTAGCCATTGAAGGCTGGTCGATTGAGCTGCACTACTTAGATTTAAAATGATACGCTACTCAGCCGAGAAAGGGCATAATTAAAGTAAAACAGCGGAAATGTTTTCACATTTCCGCTGTTTTAACCTTAGTAATTCTATAATGCTTTAACCCGGATATTTCTAAAACGCATCACGTCTCCATGACCTAAGTAACCAATATGGCCGGTGGTTCTTTTTAATCCTGGATGTTCTTTGTGATCGGCTGTTCCCTTTAAAATAGACTCTTTAATATCTCCATCTAAAATAACCGTTCCATTTAAAGTCACTTTTATCTTGGTGCCGTTTACTACTACTTCCTGTTTATTCCATTCGCCGATTGGTAATAGGTGCCCTCTTTTTGCAGGTATTACTCCATATACAGAGCCATGGTATTGATAAGGTTCAAGATCTTTATAAATAGCCGCCTCATTGTCTAAAATTTGTAATTCAGATCCTACATAAGCAGCATCTCCCTTTAATGGCGCGCGTATTCCCAGTCCATTATTTGATCCAGGTGTAAGTTGAAATTCGAAACGATAGTCAAAATTGGCATACTCTTCTTTTGTATACAAATTACCATGACCTAATTCTGGATGTACTACCATTACACCTTCTTCTATTTGATACCCTTCTGTATTGCCCATCCAATGATCCATATTGGTGCCATCAAAAAGCATGTTAAAACCTTGCTTTTTTTCTTCTTCACTCAAGGAGGAGGTGGTAGCTGGTGTAATTTCTTTTAGATAAATATTTCTATAAGCAACATACGTACCATGCGCTTGCAATTCAATTTGTTCTTTGGAAAAGATAGATAATTTACGATCCCAGTAATTTTCAAGTACTGTATTATCGGTTACCAATACACCATTCAAGTACACCGTAACTTTATCTCCCTTCATAATAATATGAAAGGTATTCCATTGGCCTATTTTATTATCCGCTACCACCAATGGCTTACTATTATTTTTTTGATTGTTATACAATCCACCCGAACCAACTTGCGCACCTACTTCTCTTCTACTAGTATCCCAAATTTGAACCTGTGGAGTACCCCGTAAATAAATTCCTGCATCTCCTTTTTCAGTAATCTTCCAATCTACAAACATTTCAAAATCGCCGTATTGTTTTTCAGTAGCCAAGTTATCGCCGTGACCAGTAAAAATTAATAGCCCATCTTTTGCAATCCAGTCACCTTTTGTTTTTTCGTTGGTAGCTTTTTGTTTTTCTTCTAATTCGGCTGCAGTCATTTTAGAACGAGCAATTGGATTACCCACCAATGCTTTCCATCCTGCAAGATCCTTGCCATTGAAAAGCGACACAAATCCATTGTCATAAGGCATCAACGCAATATGTGATTTTAATAAGGGAACTAAAATAGCACTATCCGCTCCTTTTATTAATGAAACTGCTTGCTCTAACACTTCACGCACCGCCTTACCACGAATACTCTTATCGGCTAGCGCCATCCGAGCAACAATCAATGCCGCCTCTTCATTTACTGCTGCATCATTCAAAGAACGACCCACCATCATCAGAGTTGTAAAACTCGGGATACGCGCCGCAGCAGAAATAATTTGTTGTTTCTGCAAAGGATTGGTAGCAGCCGTTAGCTGATCTTGAAGATCCAATAATTGTTGCACCGTATTAGGTGCTTTTTTATTTAATACAAATACTGGTTTTATTTCTGGTAATACACTGTTTACATTATCGAGTGCCGCCTGAATATGACTGCGAGCTGGTTCCATCGCCTTCTTCAACCCTTTATTCAATGCATCAATAGCCGCTTTTGAATGAATAGTAGCAAGTGCTCTTGCTGCATTGCCTATTAAAACAGAGTTGGAAGATAATAATTTCGACAAGGTTTTTACAGCAGCATCATCTCCTAGATAGGCTAGATTTTCTATAATCAAAGCGCGGCCATAAAATGATTTAACATATTTGATAGCAGAAGAAAGTGTAACTGCTGTCGATGATTTTATTTTTGCATCCGAAGCAATGTGATGAACATAAGCACTCAAAGCAAGCGTAGGTTTTAACCTCAAAGAATCAGATTCATCTAGCTGAGTTAATAATTTTTTCCAATCACCTGTAGACCAAGTCTGCATTGAATTCAATGAAGCAGTAGCATCCGCGGTGCGTTGGTAGGGGAAATTTTGAAGTACACTGTTGACTGCATCGGTTTGTGCGAAAATTTTCACAAAAGAAACTACTAAGAATAGGAGGATTAAATATATTTTTTTCATTGGTTGATTTTTATTTTTTATCACTTGAATGAGCAGAATTATTATCTTTTAATCAATGATTGCTCTTTTAATTCTTTAATTAAATATTCCAGGGTGAGCGCATCGGTGGATTAATTAAACTATTGGCCTCTGTATCGTTTACAAACTCCTGTGTTACTGGATTAAAATGTAAAGTCCTACCTAATTGCAAGGCAATTTTTCCCATATTAACAACGGTACAAGATCTAAATCCATTCGACTCATTCAATGCAAAAGGAGTACGGTATTTTACCGAATCCAAGAAGTTAGTCACCTGTGGTGCTGGATCAGGTAGCAAGGCTAATCTTTGAGCCAGGTTAGGAATATCTGATTTGAAGCCAGCATACAATTTTCCTTTAGGTCCTTCTATATAAGCAGCATTCGGATCTTTTGCTTCTCCATCTAAAATGATTTTGCAACCATCTTCATAAGTAAATATTATTTTTCTGAATGTACCGCAAGCATCGGGATGCTGTTGCTCTGCATCTACCTCTACCTTTATCGGACTTGTTTCATCCTTACCCAAAAAGTATTGAATGGGGTCAATATAATGTTGTCCCATATCACCTAGTCCACCGCCATCGTAATCCCAATAACCTCTGAAAGTACCATGCACGCGATGTTCGTGATAAGGTTTGTAAGGGGCAGGACCTAACCATCTTTCATAGTCTAATGATTCAGGAATAGGTTGTGCCTCTAATTGAGTTTTACCAATCCAATAAAATTTCCAATCAAAACCGGTAGTCTTACTAACGGTAACGGTTAGAGGCCATCCCAATAATCCAGATTCCACCAATTTCTTAATCGGCTTCACTGGAGTTTTCATGCCATAAAAATTATCACTAAATCTAAACCAAGTATTTAACCGAAACATTCTTCCATATTGCTTTACTGCCTCTACTACGCGCTTGCCTTCACCGATTGTTTTGGTCATTGGTTTTTCGCACCAGATATCTTTACCTGCTTTAGCTGCATCGATTGAAATGATTCCATGCCAATGAGGAGGCGTGGCGATATGTACAATATCTACTTCAGGCAATGCAATCAGTTCATGATGGTTTTGAAAAGTTTTAACTCCACCGCCGATCATCTCCGCTGCTTTCTTTAAATGTGTTGTATCTACATCGCAAATAGCTACTACCCTTGTTCCAGCATATGGAATATGTCCAAGTCCCATACCGCCTACACCAATAATACCTTTGGTAAGCTGATCACTCGGTGGGATAAATCCTCTTCCTAGTACATGCCTAGGTACAATGAAAAAGCCTGCTAGAGCAGCTGCTGAATTTTGCAGGAAGCGACGCCTGCCTTTTTGCGTAGATGGTTTCATGTTTTCAGAAAAATTTTTTTCTTTAATAATTGATTAGGGAAATAGTGATTAAAGTATGCCACTTGCTTAACTCATTAAATTTTTAATAAAAAATAGCAACACGATAGCAAACTAGCTATAAACATACATTTTATTCTGCAGTTACCGATTAATGGATGGCAATTTCTTTTGAAGAAATTATATTAATTCCTCTTTAGAGAAGCGTTGTACATATTTTTAAACTCATTCCAAGTATTCAGTGATTGAGAAAGGGCGGTTGCTGCATCCTCTTTAATATTATAACATTGTAAGCCAATCCTTCCTTGGTAGCCTTTGTCTTTTAAAAGCTTTACGAAACGATAGGTATCAAAACTTCCAGTACCGAGTGGTTGTATCAATTTATTCCAATCCATATTTTTAGTATTTCCAGCATCAGCACCGCAAATAGACACCATCATTAGAAGAGGCATGGCTTGGGTGAGTGCTGCATCCATTGATTCCTCTCCTTCTACTTTTAAAAAATGACAGAGATTAAAGACGATTCCGATATTAGGGCGCGCCGCCATGGTAGCAATTTTTAAAGCATGTTGAATGGATTCGCAGTAAAGTAAATAATGAGGATAGATAGCCAACTTCACTTGATAGGCAGCAGCATAATCTGCTAATGGAGTCAGTATTTCAACCAATTTTATATCTCCTTCTAATGGATTGTTCTTATATAATTTACTGACGATGGGAAGAGTAATTAATAGATCACGACCTTTTGAATCCCTAATAATTTTTTTTAGTAGCGAGTCTTTGGAAGCAATTCCTTGGTCAAGGTTTAATTCAATATAAATCTCGGGCATTGCCAAACCAACGCGGTCGAGGGCTTTACGAAATTCAAAATAATTTTGTTCACCACTACCCGACATGGCTTGATAGCCTATTTTTTTTGCCAAGATAGCTTGATCCTCAAAACTCTTAGGAGCATTCGGTAGATTCATTGCATTGCCAAAGCAATAAAATAAATTATTGAAGTCTTTATTTTGTGCAACACAGGGCAAAGTCAAATTGACTATTACCACCACCAAAACCATTGATAAAGTTTTCATTGGTTTAAATTTAAAAAATAAGTGGATTGATTCAATAATATTACAATGAATATTTAAGATACGCTAAAATTCCTTTTCAGCCATCTCGCTAGTAGGTAAATTAATTTTTCGATTTTTTTTCGCTAAAGAATAGCCCATTGAAAACTGAAACTGATCGGTTTCGTAAATATAATTGGTAGTGGTATAGAAATCTTTTCCATAGGTAGTTATCCTTTGTCGGTTGGATTGTTTAAGTCCTGCATCGATATTTAACCACTGCATTTGAAAGCTCCATTTTTTATCAGCACTTAATTTTTTTACCGTAAAATGAGGAGTCAAAAAACGGCTATCTTCCCCTTGCGCAGTAACTTTTTGGGACAAATAATTAATACTCAATTGCATTGACCAATTTTTAGGAAGCGTAAAACTCTGCGTATTGGTAAAACTATATACCCAACTGCTATTGCTTACTTCAATTAGACCATTAAATATTTTTCCTGTCACCGAATATTGATACACATTGCCTCCAATCGCCATAGTCCACCAATTATTGATAGTACAATTAAAATTAGATTCAATTCCTATTTGCCTAGCCATTCCTGCATTGGTAAAAACCCTATTGAGTATAGAATCATTGAATACTTTATTTACTCTCTGGATAGGATTTTGAACTGATTGATTATATAGTGTGGCATACCAGCTTGATTTCTTAAAGTTTTTTTCAAAACTAATTTCGTAGGTTCCTATTAGCTCTGGTAATAAATTAGGATCACCTTGCTCCAATGTTTCGTTGTGTTCTCTTTCAGGTAAAGGATTTAATTCAAAATTATTAGTTCTTCTAACCCTTCGGTTATACGCTAATTTTACCACCCCCTTATTCAAGGTCTTCAGTCTGAATTGAAGGGATGGAAATAAATTCGTTAGCCGCTGTGTTTTTACCTCGTTTGAATTAGAAAAAGAAATTTGACGATTAGAATGTTCTACTCTCAATCCTCCACTATAGTTAAGTGCTTTAGATGTACCAGAATATTGAACATAAGCCGCAGGAATATGATTCACCACTTTTACCCTACTTGAATAGTCAACATTCGTTGAAAACGAACCAATACCTATTATTTTGGTGAGATATTGAAAGTCGCCATCTTGCGTATCATAGCGATATTGTAAGCCAGACTGCAAATTTGCGTTTCCAATTTTTTGTGAATAGTCAGTCTTCAATCGAAAAGCATTCAATGGGTTGGTAGATGGATTAACAGTGTATTGCAGCGTATCTTTTGAACCCCTCGATAAAATATTGTTATTGGTAGTTGACCCTGAAAGATTTGCATTTTCATATAAAGCAGAAAAATAAATATTCGAATTTCCTGTAAAAGAATGTGTCCAATCGAGATTGGCTAGAGTAAAGGCACCTTTTTTTTGGTGCTCATTTTCGTTAAAAAAATTAAAAGTATTTTTTATTCCTGTCAAAAGATTTTCTGTCCGGATATTATAATCTAAATCAGCCACCCTACTCTGATATTTTTTTCCCGTATATAATCCAGCACTAAAAGTATTTTTTTTATCTGCTAAAAATGTTACCCCTAGTCTAAGCCCATAGTTATATCTCTTAAAACTTCTTTCCCCTGCAGACGGTAAACTTTTTTTGTTATTTCCAATAATGGTGTAAACATCTCCTTCTCGAAAGCCAGCAATATCATTGCGTAAATAATTGAACCCGGTACTTATATCCCATTGATTGGTTTTGTAAGCTGTGGACAAATCCATGCCATAGCGCTGGGGATTTCTGCGGTTATCGTAGTCATTAATAGGAGGTGCCCCACCCATTACATTGGCTTTTAGCATCCAACCATTATCAACACCTGATAGCGTTACAATATTAATAATACCAGCTTTACCATCGGCATCATAAGCAGCAGAAGGGCTTGTAATCACTTCAATATTTTCAATAGTACTTGCTACAAGCTGGCTAAGAACAAAAGAAGGTTCGCCCTGAGTAGGTTTGCCATTGATCAACACCAAAAAACTTGTAGATCCTCTAAAAGAAATTTCGCCCTGACCATTCACAGAAATACTTGGAAGGTTGCGTACCAAGTCCAACCCAGTTCCATTACTAGCATTCGGAAAAGAAGAAGCTTTAAAAACCTTACGATCAACCTTAAATGATACCGGAGCTCGCCTACCCTTTACTATCACTTCCTCCAGGGAAGTAGGTTTACTAGCCATCATAATAAATCCTAAATCATTAATACTAGATTCAATCTTAGATAAATAAATTTTCTTGTCATTATATTGTAGGCTGGTAAAAACAATTGCAGATGTAGTTGTACGATTGATATTTAAAGAAAAAGAACCGTCCGATTTAGTTAGGTAGGATTTAATAACTCCTCCTTCCATATTTTGTATACTAATATTGACAGCGCTAATCGGTAGATGGGAGATACTATCAGTTACCAACCCCTTCAATAATAAATTTTGGCCAATGGCAGCGAAAAAGAAATATTGGAAAACAACTAGTAGGCCTATTTTTTTAAAAGAAATTTTCATTAAAAGCAAAAAAAAGCTTTTTAATCTTATCTGTCAACTTTTATATAGCTTAAAAAAGAAATCTTGGACTGTAATTAATTCTAGACTGATCATTTATTGGAACTCCCTTTTTCAGGCAACAATTCAAAATGGGTTACTTTAAACCTACCTTTTACTAATTCACCTGAGACTTCTGCTTTTCGGATGGCATTGCAAAAACCGTCTTTTGCATGTGCATCTCCATGCGAATCTATTTTTGATCCATCTACAAAATAGGCCTTGCCATTGATTCGAATTGCTAAGTCACAACTCTTACCTGGCAATCCAAATTGACATTGACCACAGGCGGCCTCAACCACCTGATTCTTTGTTTGGCAGAAAGCCGCTACCGTTAGGAAGCTGGCGACTGTTAAAAAAATGATTTTTTTCATATTCAAATGTATGAAATGATTAAAAATAAAAATATATTAAAATA
>Ga0209550_10006053_pt1 | contig 11310 bp, 2 predicted proteins | sample LauGreSuBDMM15SN_2_FD_187567 | JGI IMG/M metagenome (GOLD analysis project Ga0209550, IMG submission 187567) | Freshwater lake microbial communities from Lake Michigan, USA - Su13.BD.MM15.SN (SPAdes) (version 5) | ecosystem: Environmental > Aquatic > Freshwater > Lake | place: Lake Michigan, USA... | reverse complement strand
CCCACGGCCTCTCGCATGGCTCTGCCCTTGACAAGCTCATGCGCCTCTATCCATGGAGGTCACCTAGACTCTCCAAAGACCAGCAGTGCCTGTCCCCCAAGGCCAGAATAAACCTCTTCATCAAGCAACTCGTATCCCATGAAGAGGTCAGTGGCTTGGACGTCCTGCAGCATACTGAATCAATATTCACATCCACTTATTTACTCAGGAAAAAGACCGAGAGAAGAGCTTTGCACGTTCTGCTGGCCGCCTTCCTCAGTCAAAGTGAAAGGATGGCCGAGGCTTCCCAAGTTGGACCCTCATCCTTCACCGACAGCATCTCCAAAGCCTCCCTACTGGACGCCATTCAGGAGAACATACGAAGCATATTTTTCTGGGTCGAGGGGAATACTCTCAGGAAGGGCGATACTCAGATCGAGCCCTGGACCTGGTCCCCTCAGTGCGCCAAGTTCCTGTGCGCCACCCTAAAAGCCTTCAAACACCTGGAGAATCAAACTGACCCTGAGACGTGCCTAGCCACCTTCCTCAGTCAGGAACCGTCCTCTCTCCAGTGCAAGGCCTCTCCACCCCTCTCCCTCACCTCCGCCAAGTCCATCATTTCTATGAAAGGTACTGTGGCTACTATCAAGGAGGTTGAGGATGCAGTCTACTGGCTGTGGAATGCCTATCACCTCCTGGGGCTCGACTGCCTCATCTGCGACCCCATTTTCCCCCGTGTCCTCGACTGCCTCGTCAAGGCTGACACTGGCAAGGACTGGACCGTCAGACCAGGAGTGTTCAAAGATCTCCTAAAAGACATCATCTTTGCAATCATCGACAAGGAGGACAAGAGCATTTGCCTCGAGCTTACGGGCATGCCTCCTGATGACACCCTTCTCTCCTTCAACACCTGCACCTGGCCTGGCTACGATGATCTCGTGGAGGCCCTGCAACTCATTGAAATCGCTGCAGAAACACGTCTCAGCGACCTACTCGACAACAACGACTCAGGCTTCTGGAGCATGATGCCCGGATCCTCATCGTTAAGGGCTGAACTTCTCTGCAACCTTGATGGAGAAGACATCCCCCCTGGATATGGTAGCCTCAAGCTAACTGAGGTCACCGAACGGACAGAGATCGAGCTTATCTTGCCGTTCCTGTCTACTTTCTCTGACCACTGCAAATGCCCCATGATACAAAGCAGAGCAAGCATCCTGCAGTGGAACGAGCCCAGCGAGGAGCAGCAACCCTCCCCCGCTGCAGATCCAGTGGTCTGCACTCTAGCAGATGGAACCACGAATCAACCCCTTATGAACCAGCACGAGCTCAACCAGCAGCTCATGGAGGACTTCAAGGAAGTCAATCCTTTCTACTACAATCACAGAGCGTACCTTTATGTCTGCGCCCGATTGAACTCACTCTCCAGAGGGAGGACTGCAGACGACAAAGCGCTAGCAGTGAAGTACCTCCCCTACTTTCAGGCCCTAGTGCCCGACTTCAACAAATATTTCGCGATCTTCAGGAACCCGGGGAGGAAGCCCCACGAGATCCTGTGGGATGACAACTCCAACCTCGCTTGGACCACCATCATGCAGCTCTTCAAGAATGCTTTAGCAGGAGCTGATGGGCTGGTCATTGTCGAGGAGCTGTGGCCACAAAGAATGAAACGTAGCGCACGAAGGCTACCTGGCCGGCTCCCGCAACAAATGGCGACCTTTGAGGACTGGAAGAGCGAGTACTGGCCTCTCTCTTGCACCCTCGAAGAAGGATCCTACGAGAAGCCTGCCACCTTTCCTCAGCTCAAGGAAGCCCTGAGCAAGCTCTCTCACCATCAGACCGTCCTCGGCTTTGGGCCCTGGACCCAGCTCCCCTCAAGCAAGTTCCAAATCTTGAGTGAACCCCTCTACGAGCTTCTAAATCAAGCCGAGCAAGAGCATGCATGGGAGCCAGTACAAGTCACTGCCTTCAAGTACCTCTTGTCTCAGATACGCGACGTGTTGTGGACCGACGAGTTGGCTGAAGCCAGGGAAGAGGCCTCCCTGATCTCTTTTGCCACAAGACATCAACCCCCTACACCCTCGCCTTTTCAAACTGCATCTCACAACGAGGTCAGCACATTAACTTCTTTGCTCACATACAATGACATCGACACTGATGATGATGAGTGGGGCTACTGCAGCGACCAAGCCGACCACATGGAGTCGGATTACTTCTGCTTCACCAGCTTTACTCATGCAGCGGCCAACTACAAAGAGGCTCGCCGCTACCCACAGTCATATGCTCCTACTTCCCCCACTGCAGCCGGGGCTGGAGCCAACACAACCAAACGGCCGTTGGAGCCCGATTCTAGCCCCCGTCCCCTCTCCTTCTCCACACACCCTGAAGCAGTGCCTCCAAGTGAAGAGGTCTACCAGGAAGAGAAGGCTAGGAGGGCACGGCTCCGCTATCTCGCTCAACCCGCCTCTGATGCCACAAAGTGCCTTGGCATCGTGGTGAACGGCATTGTCCACACTCAGGGATTCAGAGCCCTCCTGGACGATGCCTCCAACGCCTTCCTGATCACCAGAGAGCTGGCAGACAGGCTCGGCATTCCTATCTTGAGGTCATCTCAGCGCCTCACAACAATGACGGAAAAGGGAATGGGCATCGACGGTGAGACACCGCTGATTGAGCTCGTCTATGCGCCCACTTCTGACCAACCTCACTCCGTCTTTCACAAATTCGTAGTTGTCGACCCAAAGAACTCCCTTCTGGGCCTCTACGATATTCTCATCGGCAACGCGGATCAACAGGACTTCAGGGGCACTATCTGCTCAATGACCGACACCTTCACGATCCGGCCCGACTTCAAAACGCTGGGCAGAAATAGCAGGGAGATTGCCCTCCCCACACGTTGGGAGCGGCCCTTCAAGCAGGCCCAGCCACGTAAGGCAGGTGTGACACGGTCTTAACCCTGCCCCTGTCTCTTCTTGTCCTCTTTCACAGGACCCAACATTGATACTATGTCTGCAACCCCTTTCAGTTGCCGATCCATATAACAAAACACATACAAATGTTAGTGATTCCTTTTCTGACATCAACCTATACGCACAGATGTTCATTCCAGGTCGCAGCCATCTCAAGGCCAGGGCATCCAGCCCCCTAAGTGGCCCTCCCAACGGCTCCAATATTGGGCAACCCTATTCGTATATTTCTCCCTTTCATCCTTCTCCTCAGCTGCCCGGCCCTCCTCCTCCTCAATCCGCCGCTCAGAGGCGCCCTCGTCGAGCTCAGCCCCTCTCGCCCGGCCAGCAACCCAGCCCTGCGAAGTGCTATGTCACCCTTACCTTTGGCACTGCATGGGGCCTCGCACCAGTGGGAGCAGGAGCCGCCGTACGGGGCACAGCGAAAGGCTTTGTGCTAACCAAATCCAACAATGCCATGATCGAGGGCATGCTCAAAAGTGGACAAAGGCTCAGCCCTGCAGACAACATTCGTCTCAACGTCCTCATGTCCCAGGCAGGATCCGAGGCCTTCGTTCTCGGTCCAGCAGACGTCCAATCAGACCCAGCCTTCAAGCTGGCAATGAAGCGAATCAGCAGCCTGCAGCTCCCCGACTTCTCCACCGCAGAGCACCTGGAGACACAGTCTCTCCTTTTGGCCTCCCTTCTCTTTTTGGCCCAGGATCACCCTATCCAGGCAGCTGACGGGAAAAGCATATCAGTCTGGACCTTGTGCAACAATGCAGCCAATCTGAAGAAGTCGGGGCAGACGGCCGCTCACCCTATGGCGCAAGCGCACAATGTGCTGGCACCCCTTCCCTTTCCTCCTCCTCCTCACCCTGCCCCTTTGGCCCACACCATGGAGGGTCGCCCCCTTCAGGGACAGGAATCAGTCAACCTCGATGAGGTGTTGGACCATCTCAGCCTCCCTGGGTCAGGCTCCATAATGGCTCTCGTTGCGGGCTGTATGCTCCCCGAGGTGCAGCAGCCGTACGCAGGTCATCGCCACAACGATGAGGGTCCAGCCTTGGTTCAGAATGACAACTCCAAGGCCCCCGTCCACGGTGAGATCGACCAATGGGTCCGCAACAACACCACGCACAGCAATTTCAGTGCATGGATGGACCACATGCTCACCAACGCTGCCCTAACAGGTGCCGAGCCGGCTCAACAGGCAGCCCAGCATGAGCGTGACCTCAGCCCAGTGCCCAGCAACCTTTTCGGCAGCTCCCTTCTCGGCTCTTGCCAGTGCGACTCCCTTGGAAGCCTTGCCTTCAACAGCGCTGAGGGAGGGATCTTCGACCCTTCACCCCTTGGAAGTCACGGACATGCAACTTCCGAGGACAGGGACTATAGTGCACTTGCGCATATCCTCATTGATGAGACCCAGGGACCCCAGCTCCTCCCACTCTCGTCTAAGCAGCCCCAAGGCAGTGCCCACAGCCTGGAGCTCCGGGTCCAGCCCTCTGAAGAAAGGGCCCTTTCCAATGGGGTCTTCAGCCCTATGAGCCTGGGCATGCCTGCTGCCCCCTTTGCTCCCAACACTGAGATGGGTAGCGATAATGGAGCAGCCTCCTCAGTCTTGGACTCAAAGACAGCCCGCGCCTACTCCACTGGTGCTCTTTGCACCAACAAGGACGGTACACCCTTGGCCAACACTGTGATGACCACTGGACTCCCTCACCTCGACGGTAACGCTAAGTCCTCCTCCCCAGCAGACCGGCACGGTGCTATCTCCTCCTCCCCTGCAGCTGCTCACCCCATGGCTAACAGCTCCAGCCCTGTACGTGACCTCGGGTCAACCTTCGATGACGAAGTTCTCTCCAATCAACTGGCAGAGATGCAGGTGAGAGTGGAGGCCTTATCCCACAATACAATCAACATAATACCCATCGAGACAGCAGCCAGACACCCAGCTGCATTGCTCGACTTGCAGTTCCAACTCCTTCAGTTCCGATCAGAGCTTGCCCCCATCCATCTGGTCTTCTCGAAAATCATGGACAATGTCCAGCAGTTGGACACATGGCAGACTTACAATGTCATCAGCCTCTCCCATGCACTCAATGCCATGAATCTGCTTTTCATGGATAGCCATGTGGAAGCTACTCGCCTCTTTCGTCTTGAGCGTTGCTCGCATATCCAGAAGTTGACACGCGACCACGCAGCCGAGCTCAAAGACACGACCGAGCGCCTCAATGATCAAATCTCATCTCACCTTATTCGCCTTGCCAAGGTCGAGCAGGTGAATCACAACTCCAACGAGAGCCGAGCAAGGGAATCTCTTCTCAACAAGGAGGTCCATCTGTACAAGGCGAGGATTGAGAACCTCGAAAGCCAAATTCAGGGCCTCACTGAGAAGCTCGCCGTCCAGCAGCCTCCTTCCTGCTCCGCTCAGGCTGGCCGCTTTTACGGCCATTCCATCGATGCCCCTGTTTTCCTGGGGACCATCGATGACAAGGACGACAGCCCTATGGCCTCTCCCACCAGTCAGCCTATTGCCTGGGAGGCAGCCGCCAACGCCATCTTCCAGACTGTGATGCAGCTCGCCAACCGCCAGCCCACAGTCCGAATGGTCATTACCGAGGCCGCCCACCTCCTCAATGAAGAAGGTCTGGACCACTTGTCCAACCACATCCAGGAAGTCCTCGACGCCTACCTCGGCAACCGCCGCAAGCGCTCCCCCTCCCCTGCCCACTTAGACGACAGCAACGGTGAGGCCTCCAAGCGCGCCAAGGCTAGCAGCCCCCCTTCCTAAAGGGCACACCTGCCAAGTCTGAGGGTTTGACTCCCTCCACAGCAGATGCTATCTCATTCTATCAAGCCCCAAGTGGCAACGAGTTATATTCTAGTTCTTTCGGAAACCAAAACCAGTTAATTTCTAATTCAAAAGGGGTGTTAACTGACCAAAAAGTCAATCCGTTCCTCATCGACGATCTCGATCCACTCGGACATCAAACTAAAACCACCCCTTGCGACCTTATTGATGAAATGTTCAATGTTGGTCGCCACACTCTTATGACACCCCCTCAGCGAGATCAGCTCATCTCCCTTCTCAGACTTCACAAGGGAGGTTTCGCTATGAGCCTTGATGATCTCACCCCATATAAAGGGCCAGAGGGCGCTATGAAGCTTATCTTAAAGCCAAACTACAAGAAAATCTGGATCAAACCTAGGCGCCTCTCAGCATTCGATGAGGCTGCCATGGAAGAAGCAATGCCCAAGCTTCTGGCCGCTGGCATCATTGCCAGAAATTATGGACCAGAGCTTGGATGGAACTCGCCCATTATCGTCGTGGCCAAGAAGGCTGCTGGCGATACCTCGGGTCAATATCGAGCCGCCCGTTGCTGTGTCAACTGGGCAAGACTTAACAATGAGCTCGAAGATGAGCCATTCCGCTTTGACAGGACAGAAGACCTTCATGCAAGAATTGTGGGGTCAAAATTTATGTCTCTCGTCGATTGCCGCTCAGGCTTCATGTCCATCCCACTGGATAAGGAAAGCCAACCACTCACAACATTCCATTGGAACCGAGCTGGACTCGGTTCAGAGCCTTTTATGTACCTACGTCTCGGATTTGGCCTCAAACAAGGCCCTGGCGGCTTCATGCGCCGTATCCACCGAGCTATTGAGCAGCACGGCTGCCATGACTTCTGCTGTGCTTATATAGATGACATCCTTGTCCACAGCGACGACTTTGAGAGCCATGTCAGACATCTGGATAAAGTTTTCCTGATGATGGCCTCAATCGGCATCAAGCTGCATCCTCTCAAGTCCTATTTTGCATGTGAGGTTATAGAATTCCTTGGGCATCTTTGTGGCTCCAAAGGAATCTCGCCCACTGAGGCGAAGTGTGAAATCATCAAACACCTCCCTGCCCCTACCAACCTCTCAGCCTTACGCACAGTGCTCGGCTACATGGGATGGTACAGACAGTACTGTGTCAACTACAGCATTATTGCCAGGCCTCTTCATGACCTGATGAAAAAGACACAACCGTGGGTCTGGGGCAAAGAACAGCAAGAGGCATACGACGCACTCAAAGCTGCCCTCAGCAACCCCAACAATATGCTCTACAAGCCTAACAATGAGCACCAATGGTTCCTCACTACTGATTTTAGCATCAAGGGGATCTCAGCCATTCTGACTCAAGTCGACCCTCAGGGTCAGGAGCATCTTATCGCGTGCAACTCTCGCTCACTGCTACCAGCCGAGTCACGCTACCCATCTCATAAAGGAGAGCTCCTTGCAGTCCTGTGGGGCTGCAAGACGTATCGATGGTACCTGCAAGGTGTACATTTCACCATCATCACGGACCACAAGCCTCTCCTTCACCTTATGCAGAATGATAACCTCACTGGCACATTTTCCAGGTGGTTTCTCGTACTCTCAGAGTTCTCATTCAAAATCGGCTATCGGCCTGGCAGCCAAAATGTCAACGCCGACGCCCTATCCCGATTCCCAGCAGCCACTACAGAAGATATGACAGGGGTTAGGATTCATCATGAAGAATCTTACCCTGCTGACAGATGGGCTCTCGTGGATAGCTCTCACCCCCCTGCCTCAAGTCAGAAGCAACTTGGGAATGACGATTCATTAACGACTCTGCTCGGAGTCAGCACGCACGGTGACGACACATCCTTCTCAGTCGATCAATGCCGCAGTTGGTTACAGAACCTGCTGGCCGACAAAGAGACACAGGATTTCTTCCGCAGCCATTATCGTCCGCTGCGAGGTCTTTCGACCGACATTGAAAGGGGATCCGGCAGGACAGCATCTCAAGACAATGAGCGGCAATCAGTTTTCGCCATTGAAGCACCGAATGACTTCAATGCTGAACCACTTTATGGCGAGAGAGACGTAAGTCAAAGCGAGCCCCGACCAGGCTCATGCTCTCTTGACCAAGAGGAAGCCGACACCTTCGAAGTCCAGAGGCACTGCATTCAGCGCCTCACATCATCATGGATCAGAAGAGCTTTTTACAATGGGAGGGAGACCCAGCCCTCGGCTTACCCTCGACTGGAAATTGCTGATAGACTCAAGGTCGACTCATTTGGAGTCCACCCAGTAATATCCATTGACGCCAGACCCTTACCGCCTCCTCACGTCCTCTCGATCAAATGGACTGGAGTGACCCTGCTTGAACCCTTTGGAGGTCTAGCAGCAGGAGCGGAGGCTCTTCTAAGGCTCAATGTACCAATCCTGAGGTACATCTATATGGACATATCAAGGCCAGCTCAACTAGTAGCTCAGCAACGCATGGAGCAACTATCTCAAACCTACGGTCATGCCCTATTTCCTAAATCGGCATGGACTCGAGCTTTCTCCACACTACCCCAAGACATCTACAAGGTGGACTCAGACTCCCTCATCAGAGCAGGAGCACGCGACACAACGCAATGGGTAGTAGTGGCAGGCTGGGAGTGCAAAGATCTCTCACCAGCAGGCGGAGGTCAGGGTCTCGAAGGCAAGCATTCAAGCACCTTCTACCCTCTTCTCCAGCTCCTCGGCGCCTTGCAACAAATACAAAAACAACGACCTCCCCTGTTCATACTGGAAAACACAGCTATGCAGGAGGGCAATCTCAAGGGAAGGCAAAATATCCTGGACGATTTCCAGAAGATCAACGCTTCAATCGGCCCTTGCACCACGTTAGACGCAGCCCAATGTGGATCATATTGCCACAGACTCAGAAATTATTGGACCAACGCCGCCCATGCCGCGGAAATACAGCAGGTTCTCTCAGTCGCCAAGCGGCCTCCAGGCCGATGCGTCAACGACATCCTGGATCCAGGGCGAACTGCTCAAATATGCAGATCGGCTCACCCAGCACCCTGGTACCCAGCCAACACTATCGGTCAAACCCTCACGTGTCTTCCAACTCTTATGTCATATAAGGGCAGTCACTCATTCAGATATAGCAATGATGGCGTGCCTGGACATGGATTGGTACATGATGAGAAGGTGCCTAACTCACTTTGCTCCCTTAACATCGAGGAGCGTGAGAGAGCTCTCGGCTATGCTACTGGAAGCACAGAAGCCGATGGAGTCACATTCGATCAAAGGCACATCATTACAGGCAACTGCATGGATTCCTTCGCCATGCAGTCACTCCTTGCCATTATCCTCGGACTAAACCAAAGAAACATGCAGGTTAGCCAGGACAAGACTCAGAGCCGGGCTCCAGTCAACGAAGAAGGGGAAATTCCCTCTATCATGGGAAACCCATTTGCTATCGGATGCACCAATTCATGGACAGCAGCCCGACCCTCACAAGTTCACTCACACAACATCGCCCTTGTAACCACAGCGGAAGACGAGGAGGAAGCTCTGGCTCCCCTCAACCAGAATCAAGACATCTCGGAAGATCCCTTTGCTCGAGGATCTCAAATGAATCGAGATCATCATCAGGAGGATAGTGAGGAGGAGACAGCGACTCACTCCTACACCTCAGACATCTGGAAAGATCCCCTGACACTGTCATATCTCAAGAACAACGGGTTTAGTGAGGAAGAGAGGAACAATTTTTCATTCAAACAAAGACAGCGAGTTGTAAGGCGAGCTGCCTCGTATCAGATGGTGACCGACGAGGCCACCTCCGAGCAGACGCTTTACCGTCTTTTCCCTGGCAACAGCCAGCAAACAAGGAAGCTGGTACCACCTCCCGCGGCGAGAAATCAAATCGTCCAAGAGACTCACGAAAAGTGTGGGCACTTCGGTCGCCGCCGGACCTACCATTTGCTTACCTTGTCACATTGGTGGCCTGGCATCTACGACTCAGTTATCAAAGTCATCAAGAGCTGCCCCATATGTGCCCAAATGCATGCAAGCTTCAATTCCATGGAACCCCAGCTGAAACCCCTGCCAATCATGGGTCTCTTCTATCGCTGGCACGTGGACCTCTGTGGCCCCTTCAAGGAAACAGCCAGAGGAAATAAATACGTCATGGTGTGCATCGAGGCGTTCAGCAAATTTGCCGTCCTCATCCCCATCACGAGAAAAGAAGCTGCAGAGACTCACTTTGCTTTCCTACATCAAGTACTCGCCAAGTTCGGAGCCCCAGCAGAGGTAGTTACCGACGGAGGAACAGAATTCATGGGAGCATTCGACCGCCTGCTCTCTGACTCATTTATCGATCACAGGGCCACGTCTGCAAATCACCCCCAATCGAACGGGCTGGCAGAACGTTGCGTCGAAACAACCAAGGCCGGCATCAAAAAGCTCGTTGCCAGCCGCAGAGCCTCAGCATACGAAAACATGGACGACGACGACACAGCCACCACCCACTGGGACCTGGATGTTCCCTGGATAGCTCTCGGCTACAACGCGTCCCCTCAAACATCTACAGGGCTAGCTCCCTTCTACATGCTCCATGCTAAGCATGCCACAGTGCCGCCTTCAGTCCAAGACAAGTTCAGGGATCCCCTCGACTTAACTGATGGCAGCGACACAGATCGACTCGCCGAAATCCTTGTGGAGCGAGCCAAACACGCCCGACGTGCCTGCATCATTGCCGGAGACAATCTCCTCATTGCCCAACATCGGGACACCAAACGCTACGCTGAAGTCAGGAGCGGAGCCTACTTACCCAAGATCAGACGCTTCGAGGTGGGAGACTTTGTCTACACCAAACGTGACGCCTCTGACATTGTCCCAGGGCTGGAAATGAAAGCACGCCCAGAGATCCTTCGCATCATTGAAATGCGCCCTGATGGAGTCCTCATCCTCCAAGGGAAGGACCTGAAAACAATTTCCGCCAATCGGATCAACTGCACACCCTGCCATCTCCCAATCACAGATGCAGCAGCTGGACCTCCAGTCTACGCCTTCAATCCCTGCGCCAAATGCAAGCAGGTTGACCAGGCCCACCTCATGGCTAAGTGCTCCGACTGCCAGAAGAGATTTCACATCTTCTGCTTGCCACAGCCACTACAAGAGGTACCCCAAGTAGCCGACTGGATTTGTCACGAGTGCAAACGAAACAAAAGGAATCAGGGATCAGGCTCTGTCACTCAAGCAGCAGCCATCGCCTCTTCCAGCGTTGCTCCATTCGTAGGCGACCAACTTCAAAGCAGTCAGGACAGCGAGATCGAGGAGCAGCAGCCTCTTCACACTTTTATCTCACCCCTGATGGGCCTGACTGACCACCAGCGAGAGCACCTCTACAACAATCTAAGAGGTCGATCTCTCCTGCTGCAACATGTCAACGACAATGGGATTAGGACCCCAGAAATTTGGAAGCTTGACTATCGAGGTCAGAGCTTTCTTCCCAAGTGCTTCTCAGCATCACGCCCAGGCCGACCAGTGCAACTCCTCACCATTGAAGAGGTAGAAACCATGCTGGTCCCTGACG
>Ga0209550_10006052_pt1 | contig 11311 bp, 6 predicted proteins | sample LauGreSuBDMM15SN_2_FD_187567 | JGI IMG/M metagenome (GOLD analysis project Ga0209550, IMG submission 187567) | Freshwater lake microbial communities from Lake Michigan, USA - Su13.BD.MM15.SN (SPAdes) (version 5) | ecosystem: Environmental > Aquatic > Freshwater > Lake | place: Lake Michigan, USA... | reverse complement strand
ATCAGGGAGATGGGGCCGAGGATCTTCTCGGACACGTCCGCAGGCTCGTGGGTGCTCGGCCCCGGGGTCTTGAGATGAGCACTTGTAGCAGATGACCTGGGATTTCTTGTCTGCGCACTGCACTAAGGAGTGAGGTCTAAGCCTCAAGTGAGTGCACATACCTTATATGGAAAGACGCCCGCAACCCCACCCAGAGCGCAGCATGCACGGTAGCTTCAACACCTCTCGACCTCGTCCCGCGGTCCCGGCCCATTGCATGCGGCCGGATGCGGGTAACAGTTGGCGAACAGATCTTCACACATGCTTCACAAGAGGCAGCTCTAAGGAGTACTCTGAGGCACATCGACCGGACACCCTCCGCTTGACCGTCCGCGGTTAACCTTTGTCGGAGATTTGTCGGAGAATGCAGAATCGAAGGACGACTAACTGGCAACTGGAGCTCGGTCATGATCTCGGCAATTATCTCGGCTCACTCTTCCATCGCGGGAGAGCGCATTTGAAAATAGGAATGGGATGGAGAGGCCGGCGCGAGCATTGATCCCTTCCCAACGAGCTCGTGTATACGACGAGCTGGAGCTTGTCGTGAGCTTCGCTATGTCTATAGCGCCGTATACTCTATACTGGAGCGCGAAAGTGCATGCCTGTGGTCAGATCGGCTGCTTCTTGGGAGGAAAGTGGTGCGGGTAAAAGAGGGGCGCGAGGCGGTCCTTGCACTGGCCCATGATCCAGATCGCGCAGATCATCCGGCCCGTCCTCCATGACCATCCTTTGAAGAATCGCGCCACCCCGCCTTCCTGGTAGAGGGTCGTGACCGTGTCGGGCATGCTTCGGAACTTCTCCTGTGCCACGTCACCTTGGAGGCACGTCTTGACGGTATCGAGCGGGTGGCTGAGCGTGGCCGCGACCAAGCCGGCGCAGCACGCACCAAGGAAGCTTCCAAACTTGCCCTCGATGCCGAATCGCTCCCGTATTTCCTCAGCGATGACGGGCGCCGCGCCAAGGTATCCAGCAGTAAAGAGACCCTCCCGGCCGCAGGAGGTGAAGAGGCCGCGGAAGAGGGTCATCACTCCGTGATCGCTCACTATGCGGCCGCCTGTACTAAGGAGCCCGCCTCCGTTCCGCTGCTGCTGAATCATAACCAACTCCATTGGCGCGCACAAGAAGCCTGAAAGGGCTCCGCCAACAAAGCCAGCGCCAATCTGCTCCTTGGGCGAGAGTCCCCGACTCTCGCCACCGGTGATAGCGCGGGAAACCGCACCCGTGAGTGGAAATTGTGCGCCCGTCAGGATGGACATGTTCATGATCGACATCGTGAGCCCCCGGTACAGAACGGCTGGATTGAGGGTGAACGGCAGCCCCTGCTGAGTGGCGTTCTTGCAGTACAGCATGGGCTGGAGAATGCACACTTCGATGGTGCCTGCACTGACTCCGATGCCAATATTCTCCAGCGGGGACAGCTTGGCGAGATCGCTCGACGCGTCGCCCATGGTGCCCGATCACGTCGCCCGAGCCCGCGGCCCCCCAAAAGTTGACGAATCTCGCGGTCGCCTGCAGTTTTAGCCTTCAGCCGCTTCAACGAAGGTCGGTCACGGTAAAAAGACACCGGGGGGAGCCGGGACACACAGGACACACGGGACCGGTGATAAGGTTTGGGAAAGTGGTCGTGCGGAGCCATGTTCACACCGAAGTGTCCCTAGAAGAGCTCAAAAGAGACATGAAGATAGTACCGACCTAGCGACCTTGGCTCCTTTGGTAGTCAAATACCTATAGGCCCAAGCTAGCTGACCGTGTGTGGCTTACCTCCGGCTCCGCTGTGCATCCGCAGTACCTACGAGTACGACGCGTGGACCCGCGCGGAGGTACCTATCGCCCAATACGGGTACCGCCAATTGGAGGTACCGCGCGCGGCGGCCTAGCGGCTGCCGCCGGTACGAGACCTAGCGCGTCGGTCTTCGGACGTCGCGCGTGTCGCGGGGTGCAGGTGTGTGACCGGCGAGCGGCGTGCCGCCGGCCGTGACGCGGGTCACGGCGGGCATCACACGGTTATTGAAGCGGCGTTGTTATACGCACACAGGGCACCAGGCGGCAACGTCCGCCCCCTGCTCGCGCCCGCTCGCATGCTGAGCTCGCCCCCCGTGCACCTTGCCGTCACGCCTCCTCCTCCTCCTCGTGCCGCCACCTCACTCGACCTCGCCCAGATAGTCCTTGATCTCAGCGGGGGTGAGCACCTTAAAAACCTTGTCGGCGCCCACGATGCCCACCTCGATGTTGGTGTGATCCATGGCGCCCTCGAAGCCCTCCTTGAGCGTGAGCAGGGCGGTGTGCACCGCGTCCTCCAGCTCGAGATCGTCATTGTACCGTTTCTCAAGAAAGGTCTTCGCGTTCACCATGTGCTTGCCAATGGCCGATGCCTTCCACGCAAAGTACGAGCCGCTCGGGTCGATCTGGAAGAGCTGCGGCCCGCTGTGGTCGAAGCCCGCGAGCAGTACGGAGACGCCAAAGGGGCGCACGCCGCCGCGCTGCGTGAACTCCTGCATCACCGCTGCAATTTCGCGCACAAGCATAGCCACCGGGATCACCTCGCGGTACACGTTGTAGTAGGTCTGCGCCGCCTTGCGCCCCTTGCGGGTTAGCACGCGGAAGTCGGGCCCCATTCCCGAGTAGACCATCGCGATGTTCTCCGTCAGCATCAGGATCTTCATCACGCTCGACTCGTCGATCAGGATAGACGGCAACTTCTTCTCGGTCGCGATCACGACGCCGTTCTTCGCCTTGACGCCCAGGGACGTGGCGCCCGAGGCAACGGCGGCGAGCGCATACTCGATCTGGACGAGCTTGCCCGAGGGGCTGAAGGTCGTGAGCGAGAACGAGTACGCCGAGTCCGCCATGGCTCGTGCGCGGCGAGGGAACTTTGCGTAGAGGCGCGTGTGTTCACACGCCGTTAACGAACGTCTGGAGAGGTCTTTTGCGCGCGCAGATTTCGGCAAAACATAACATGCGGCATGCGTTCTGGAATTGGGCGGATCGCTAATGCCCAAAGGCTCATCTGCGGCCTCAAAGCCGTCGCCCAAGTCGTCGAGCGGCCGCAAAGACAAGGCAGCCGATATGCCTCCCCGCGAGTCGTCGAGCCGCGCGGGCAACCTCTCTGCACGGCGCCAAGCGCGCCAAAAGGAGCGCGCCGATAAGCGTCCAGCCACGAATACAGTCACTGCGACCGTGACCAATGCTGCGAGCGATGCAGAGGTGGGCCGCGCCATGGCGCTCGCGATCCTAAATGGTGGAGATGGCCTGGACTTCTTCGGACCTCCAGGCGCCTCGGCCAGCTGCAACATCGACATGATGGGCACGATGACCGGCACCCTGACGGGCACGTATGACATCGGCGCACCCAAACTAAACGTGAGCCGCGGTCGCACCGCCGAGGAGCTGCTCGAGGCGGGCGCGATCGACGCGTCGGAGTACAACCGAGTGGTGCACCAGATGACGCCGCGATCGGGCGCTGCGCGGCTGCGCGCCCTCGACGAGGCGGACTCGACCATCGTTCAAGTTCCCAAATCTCAGCAGGCGGCTGCGCGCGCCGCGGCGGCCGCCGGTGCCGGCGCTCGTGCCGGTGCCGCCGTCAACGGCGGCGCCGGCGGCGCCGGCGGCGGCGGCGCCGGCGGCGGCAAGCCCTTCGAGGTGTTTGCGCCGCCGCCGCCGCGTGCGGGTGGCGGTGGGGGCTTCGGCAGCGGCGGCATGTCGTTCGACGTGCTGGTGCCACAGCAGCGTGTCGGAGGTGGTGGCGGCGGCATGGCGTTCGAGGTGCCGCAAGGAAGCCTGGCGCTGCAGCGCGCGCGCAGCGATGGGTTCGCGCCCGATTCGTACCGGTCGGCGCCGTTCGCTTCGGCGGCGCCGACGCCGCCACGCCTGGCGCACGAGGGATCGCGTGAGCAACTCCAGGCCATCCAGGCGATGCAGCAGGCCCACCAGGCGGAGCTGCGCGATAAGGAGGCGGAGCTGCGCGATAAGGAGGCGGAGCTGAAGCATGCGTACGAGCGACTCAAGCAGGCGGAAGCGCACGCGCTGCGCCTCGAGCGCGAGAGCCTCAGCCAGAGTGGTCGGGACGACGACGAGCCGGGGGCAGGGCGTACTCCTCAGCGGAAGAGCGTCCGCGCGCCGTTGGCGGCGGCGGCGGTGGCTGGCGGCGGCGGCTCGCCCGTTGGCTTGGGCGCTCGGCGCTCGGTCAGTTCCGGCGCGCTTGCCTCGTGGCCCCCGGCTGCACAGGCCCTGATTCGCGATCTCGAGGGTGAGCTCGAACTGGCGCAGGCGCGCGCGGAGGCACAGGAGGACGTTCTCAAGGCGATGGCCGCCGAGCATAGCCAGCTGCACGCACACCTCTCGAAGCTCGAGGCCTCCCGAGCCGGCGGCGGGCGCGGCGACGGTAAGGCGGGTGGCAGCGCCAGCCCGGGCGGCGGTGCAGACGATGCGGAGCACGACAGTTGGACCCTTGGTGCCTTCTTGGCCTCGCTCGGCTTGAATGACACGCTAGCTGAGGCGATGCTCTCTGCGCACCGCGAGAATGTCGAGGGGTGGACGTGGTTCGCGCCTACAAGCTCGAGGGGAGGCTCGAGGGGAGGGCGTGTGAACGAGCTCGAGTTTGTGCTGCAGTTGGCCGCCAAGGGTGGCGGCGCGGCCGCGGGGCGCAAGGCGCTCGTCGACTTGCTGGGCAAGGGCGGCGCTCTCGAACGACTCGCGACGAAGCTGTGGAGTGGCATCGAGCAGCTCAAGAAGAATGAGGCGCACACAGGGGCCGAGCTGCAGTCCAAGTTCCTGCAGGAGGGGGCAGGCATGCTCTCTTACGGCGGCCTCTCCACCTTCTACGGCGGCCTCGAGGCCATCGTGGGCGCGCCCGATCCCAACGTCGGGGAGGCTATGGCCAAGGAGCACACGCAGCGCGCGGATGCGGACGCGTGGTTCACGGCGGGCAATTACGGCATCCGCACCACGAGTGCGATCGAGTGGCGCTTCGTCACGTGCCCCGAGCAGGGCCCCGACGGCGGTGCCAAGAAAGGCAACCAGGGCGGCATGCCTGCCTGGCCACAAGAGACCAAAAACCTGACGGCGGTGCGCGACGGCGGGGTGGAGGTCTCCATCCAACGGCAGCCGCTCGCCGTCGATGCACTCGCCGCCGCCACCGGTGCCCGCAACGCGAGATTGCGCGAGCTCAAGGAACCCGAGCTCCGCATCGAGGAAGCGTTTGGTGCGCGCCTGTACACTGGCCCTTGCTTCTTCAAGTACAACTCGGTGCGCTACTGCCCTCTGGTTGCCTCTGGTTGCCCTCTGATTGCCCTCTGATTGCGCATGAGTGCCTCCGAGCCCTCTGATGGCGCCTTTAAGTGCGTCATCTTCAAGTGCGATTCGGTGCGCTGGTTGCCTGCTGTTGACGACGCTGCTCATGACGCTGCTCATGACGCTTCCCCCTTCCCTTTCCACAGGTGCTGCGCGGCGTCAACTCCGACGTCCCTGCCCTTCGCAAACAAATGCTCGAGCTCACGTGCGCGCCGGCCGTTTTCTCCGAGTATCAGCGCAGCCTCTCCACGCCGCGCGGTGCGGGCGGACCGGCCGGCGGCGACTTCGCCTTCGAGCGCGCGCGCTCAAAGGCTAACGTGTACACGACCACGATGCATGCCATCAACTCTTCGATCGTCAAGCTCTCGAAGCTAACCTATGCATGCAAAGTCTACCGCGGTATCAGCGGGCGGGTGTTGCCCGAGCAGTTCTGGAAGGCGAACGAGTACGGCGTGCGCGGCGGCATCGAGGCCGCCTTCATGTCGACCACCGTCGACCGTGAGGTCGCTCTCAGCTACGCCCAGGGCTCAAGTGCTGGCGCGAGCACCGCGCTCACCCCCGGCTTCGTCTTTGAGATACAGCAAGGTATGGTGGACCGCGGCGCTGAGATTGGGTTCCTCTCGCAGTACCCTCATGAGCGTGAGATCGTCTTCGCCCCCCTAGCGGGCTTTGAGGTGAAGCACACGCGTGTCGAAGGCCAAGTCCTTGTGGTGGCGGTGGGGCTCTCGGTCAACCTGACGGCGCAGACGATCGAGCAAGCGATCGAGAAGCGGCGCAAGCTCGTGCGTGACATGTGCGAGCACCTTGTCGTCTCGTCTAAGGTGCGAATCCGCATCCCTGATGCCCCTGAGGGATTGCTCCTCTCTCCCTGATGTGCCTGAGGGATAGCCCCCCCTTCCTTGACCCCCCCCTCCTTGACGTGCCAAATGGATTGGGACTCTGAGTGTGCGCCTCTGGTTGCCTCATGACTTGCGCCCGTCGTCTTCTCGTCGCAGGTCTCTGCGGCACGCAAGGAGGAATGGTCGCTGCTGCGCGATGGCATGGGCGATGCTGCCCTAGAGGCAGCCGACGGTTTCCTTCGCGGGATGGTACCCGCCATCGCCGGGCGCGAAGCAGCACACTACAATCTGAACGCCAATTTGCTGCATGCGATTGACGAAGCCGTGAGCGCGGCCGAGGCAGTCGAGGCTTGGAGTATGGGCATCGAGGCGCTGCTTGCGAACTGGTCCGCGCAAGAGAAGGAGGCCAAGTCACTGGGCATGCTGCTCCGTGTGGAGTCGCTCGATCTGACCAGGCGAGATCTCGATCTGACTGCCGCATACGGTTGCGCGGCGCTCGTGTACCTGAGCGAGAATCTGCAGACGCTCATCCTGAGCGAAAACCCTCTCGGCGATGCGGGGGTGGCTTCCATCGGCACGGCGCTCGCTGCCAAGCCGCGCGCGACCCTCACGAACCTTATACTCGACCGCACCGGAGCTGGAGAGCGGTCCGCACGCGTAATGACGCGACTCGTGGCGACACACCCGACGCTGCGCAAACTGCAGCTCAGATCGAACGTGGCGCTCGACCAGGAGGCCAAGGACCAGATGCTCCTCGCCGAGCGCCAGCGCGACACGAAGCGCAAGCAGGCAGGCCTGCCCAAGGACCTCACCCTGATCCTGTAATCAGCAGCATGCAATCAGCAATCCGCATACCCAAGGATCACATCCTCGCACTCTCGCCCCTCTCACGGCCTGATTCTCACTCGGCCGTAGCGCCGGAGACGTACTGAGTTGTGTTGCGTGTTGGCCAAGCATGGTGTTAGCTTTCGGGGGTGCTAAACGCATCGTGCGCGATCGGGCGTGCGGGGCGTCCCGTGTATCGAGGTTTCGTGAGCGCGCGCGGATTCATTCCGGATACGGCGGTAACGCCGCTATATAACCTATAACGTCGGACACGCGGCGCGCGAAGCGTGAAATTATCGATCCGGAGGTTCGGAGCAGCGGTGCGGCCGCACTCACCTCATCATCCGCGCGCGACGGCGGACACTTCCGGGGCGGCGGATACACACATGACATGCGGCATGACACGCGGACAGCCGGGCCCGATGGCGGCTTTTTCCTGTTTCCATTCGTGATTTCGAATCGTTCCGTTTGTTGAGTTCCCCCCCCAGCCAGTAACCTCACCGCTCACGTTTGGAGATCGAACCTCACGTCGACGCCCCTAGACGCCCCTCACTCGACCCACCGCCGTCAGTCATCACCGAACATCCTCGACCCGTTTATCCGAACAGCCCGGAACGGACTACGCTCTACGGTTAGACGACCGGATCGGATTCGGGATTGCTCTAGTATCTTCAATGGCCAGAGGTGAAGTGAGTGAACCCACACGTCAGCCTTCGCGTCTGCCCACCGCAGCCTTGTGAGTCGATTCAACAAAAGGCGACGATGGGTGCCGACCGGGCCGTGGTCGTGGGCTCCCTGCCTGCCGAACGGGTCGGCCCCGTGCGATCAAGCTGTGGAGTGCCTGCGTGGGCGTTGCAAATCTCTCGTACAGAAGCGAGTCCTTCTGCTGCTCCTTGTCGAGGAGCGTCAGGCAGGCATTGGCCTGCGCGGAGTAGAGGCGGAGACGCATGGCATTCACGTTGAGGTCGCGGTCTCGATCGTATTCGACACCGTCGGTCTCCCATTGCTGCTTGGCAAGTGCGATCGCTTGCTCGTGCTCCTCGATGAGGCGTGATCGTCGCTCCTCGAATTCCTGGCCGAGCCGGCCGGTGATCTCGAGCTCGATCTGCTTACACTTGAGCTCCATCGATCGCTCATTGCGAAGCACGCGCTCGTCGGCGCTCTCGATGGCGCTGCTCGCGTGCACCACAGCCGAGCTCGCAGCTTCCCGCGCTGATGCGAGCAGCTCGTGCAGGTCCGACAACTCGAGCTGCTGCGAGGAGATGGTCGCCTTGAGCTCGTTCAATCTCCGTTGCAGCACGCGGTGAGCCTGCTGCGCCACCGTACTCGCCACATGCACTCGGAACCAGACGCAGAGTGAGAGCTTCATGATCCGCAGCTGCCTGTCGCGCGCATTGCGGGCTCGAGAGCACCTCGCATGAGCCCAGCTCCTCCAGCTCGCGCACGCGTGCCATAAGGTGTCGGCCCTGCACTCATGCTGGAAACGGCGCACGGCAAAGAGCACCTTGCGCCGGAAGCAGGTAATGGCTCGAAGGCGGATCGTCCACGCATTCAGAGCGAGCCGCAGGCGAGGCTGATAGACCAATGCCGTGGACCTCGAGAGCCTTCCTAGCCGCGCTCGAAGGAAGTACAGCCATGATTCGAAGGCTCGAAGCTGCCCATGTCGAATCCACACCAGGAGCGCATAGTTGATGAGGGTGATGCCTTTCGTGCACGCTTTCCAATTTTTGAGCGCACGACGTGCGCCACTCCCGCACCATGCGAGTACAGCTGCGAGCACCATGTGGCGCGTGCTCTTTCGGCTCACTGCGCGCTCCGTCCACTTCCTGACAGCCTGTCGCAGATTCTGACAGCGTAGCGACTCAACGGATTGCGCCAAGATGAAGCGCATCGCGGCGAGCCGTTGCAAGAACTCAAGCCAGGAATTGAGCGCCCTCCTCTCGCCGCTCTGCACCCATGCGCTGATCGCACGCGTGACGAGCGTTGCACTCGGAGTGGCACGTACCTCAAGCGTCGCATTCCACAGCGTGCCCGTCCAGCTGTTCAGCGCCCGACGCAACGTCGTGCGTGCCAAGCTCGCGAGGTAGCCACGCAGCCACGATCGGCGCTGCTCTCGCTCGAGAACTCGAGCTCGCCAGCTGTGAAAGGCTCGCCGGCTGCCAGTCCCTTGCCACTCCAAGATGGCTGAGATGAGCATTCGGCGCACCCGTGCCCGCCGATCCATGTGTGCCATCCAAGCGTTGAGCGCCCGTCGGATGCCCTGGTGGCAGAACGCGGCGATCGCGTGCGCCAGGATGCGCCGCACTTCCGAACGGACGTCGATAAGGTAAATCCAGGAGCTCAGTGCGCGCCTCTCGCCGCGCTGCACCCATGCAGCCACTGCGCGCCGCAGCTGTGCATCCTTCACTTTACCCATCCAGAGCCCATGAAGAGCATGATCCACGAACTTGCGCCACGCTGTCAGCGATCTGCGCTCGCCGCGCTGCACCCACCCTGCTAGCGCAACACCCAAGAGGGATTCTTTGCGGGATGTCGCAATCCAGCTGTTGAGCGCACGGCGTGTTACGAGTGATGCGAGGCTTGTGAGGCAACCCCGCAGCCGCCTGCGCATGCGGCCGTGCCGAGACGAGATGGTTGCGCGCCAGGTGTTCAGAGCTTGTTTGCATCCGCTCTGCAGCAGGCAGTTGGCCGCGGCCCTGCACTTCTCAGCTGCGAGGCGGACGGCGTTCCATTTCCTCCACGCGCGGTGCACACCACCGCCTTGCCACGCGCGCAAGGATGCGACGAGCCTTCGGCGTAGCCTCGTCGCATCGCGTCCAAGTAAACGTATCCAGGCGTTGAGTGCTAACCTCTCGGGGCGACGGCGAAACGATACTATCGTCAGAGCTATCACGGACTGCCGCGTCGAACGCAGGTACGTGAACCCCATCCAGCTCGCCAGAGCGCGACGCTCGCCACGCCGCTGCAGGCTTGTGATGGTACGGAGCGCGGTCACTCGAAACCGCTGAAGCTCCTTCCAGCTGCCGAGCGCTTGTCTCATCGCCCGCTTCTCGGGGAGCAACTGAGAGACGAGCTGTCGATTCCGCGACCACGAGCACCAGTCGTGCATCGCCCGTCTGCACCCGCGCGAGTTCCGCACGCGAATGCGCACGGCAATCCGAAGCTGCTCGATCTGGAACGCCTCGCGCCACTGCTCTTCCTCGCGCTCCAGCTCCTGACAGAGAATGCTCTTCTGCAGGCTCGCGATGCCCAATTCATCCTGCATCGAATTGAGTTCGGACTGCAGGTCGATTTGCAAGGCCTTGACGCGGGTTGTCGCTGCCGTAGCCACTTGCCGGAGCTGGATGCGCAATCGCTCCGTCTCTGCATTTGCTGCGATCAGCTGCGAGCGCAAACATGGGCGCACGCGGTCAAGGCTCAAGGCGCACTTCGTTGAAGGTGTTCTAGAGGACGTGTGCACAAGCTTACCTCTCGATCACTCTGAATGATCAGCCGCTGCAAATGCTCATGGCTCTCCGCATTGGACAGCGAGCTCGGCTGCGCGCGGGTGAGCATGTTGCTGTCGACGTCGCAACGCAGTCCACACCGCAACCGCGGAGACGAGGGAGGCTATGGTAAGACGTAAGAGACCCTCACACACGAGTTCAGTTTCGTTTTCTTTCCGTTTTTGGCACTCGCGCCGGAGCCGAGCCGAGCCGACGACTTACCAGTTCCCAGTGTACTCCTTGTTGTTATGCTAGCCTCACAGGAGACCACCGGATCGCGTTTGTGTCCTCGAGGCTAACCCACCCTCCTTCGCTTGCCGAGTGCCCCCGGCTGGAAAAAGCCGCGCTTCTGCAGCATGCGCGCCGCACGGAACACCTCAATGCGTGGCGTCGCAGCTGCAGCTCCACCTGCTTCGGCTGCACCGGCTGCTTCGGCGGCAGTCGCCGCACCGCCCGCTCGCTCGCCTGCCGAGGCCGAGGGGGCCTGCGGCACGCGCGCAGCGCGGCGGAGCGCGCGCACGGCCCGCTTACGCGCCTTGTTCGTACGCCAGCCGCCACAGAACCAGATGCTGTGGAACGGCGCATCGGCGTGGCCGGTGCCCTCGGGATGGACGAAGGCGTACCGCCGTCTCGGGCATACGTAGAAGACGCCCGCGCGCCGCTCGAGCGAGCGCCGCCCGCGGACCAACGGCTGTCGCGCTGTCGCGAGCGTTCGTAGGAAGTCTCGCCAGTAGTCTGTACCCGCGACCCACGCGGGCAGCAGCAGCAGAAACGGCACGGGCGGCGCGCACGTTCCGAGGTAGCGGAGCAGCTTCGCCTGAGGAAAGGCATCCA
>Ga0209550_10006051_pt1 | contig 11311 bp, 8 predicted proteins | sample LauGreSuBDMM15SN_2_FD_187567 | JGI IMG/M metagenome (GOLD analysis project Ga0209550, IMG submission 187567) | Freshwater lake microbial communities from Lake Michigan, USA - Su13.BD.MM15.SN (SPAdes) (version 5) | ecosystem: Environmental > Aquatic > Freshwater > Lake | place: Lake Michigan, USA... | reverse complement strand
ATGTGAGTTTTTGACTGCTGGTAGCCGCGAGCGCCAGCGAGTGGTGTTTCGCCTATCGTCCAAAGATCACGAGACGTGGGTATCCCAACGCGCAGCCCCTGACCGACGTTCTCATAGCCGTCGCGCCGATCAAATGTGATCCAGACTACTGGCGACACCGCTGGAGCGCTCACAACCAATCTCCACCCCAAAGCCCAAAGCCAGACCCCGTCCGATCACATGACTCATTTTTGCATCTCTGGCTGATCAACGCATGACGATGCGAACACGGAAAAATGCTCCAGATGTTCCGGAAGGAAATGCGCCTGGAGAAACGGACGTCCAAGACACGAGATCGGTACTTTTTTCCAATGTTACGTCAAACGTGCCGGCAGCATTAGCAGGAATTACTACTGCTGAATGAGGGACATACTGTGTAGGGCTAGGATCAGACGACCGGCGCTCATGTGTAAAAAGTGCGCTTCGATTCATGCCGTTATTCGCGATGACGGCGCCTTTTATTCGTATTCGTGCCGGGCCAGAAATCAGAGGGTTGGGCTTTGTCGGAGTGTGACTGAACGTGAGGAAGCCAGCTGAGAATCCGGTCTCTTGGTTCCTCGCGATATCAATTTGCAGGTCATCGGCAGTGTAGTGGATCTGCAGCATCTCCCCACTGGCGAGTGTTATCTCAAGAGGAACTGTGTTTGGCGAATCGCTTGCAGGGAGCTGTGTTGTCTGAAGGACTCCGGCGATGGCAGCTTGGGCTGAGAGGAGAGCAACGAGGTATTTTAGTTTCACGTAGGGAAGGGAAAGACGAGACGGGTTTAACATTTAGAACTAGCTTAGCGAAGCCTCGGGCGGACAACGCTTTGAATCGGGCGTCCGAGCGGCGACGGCGTGTGGTACTCCCTTGAATCACATTGCGGCTGGCGGAGGTTTGGTCAAACGCGTTCGCCAGAAATAAGCGAACGGAGTCAAAACAAGCGAACGGAGTCAGGGTTTGGGATTTGGGGTTTGGGCTTTTGGGGTTGGCGAACCTTGGCAATGATTCACGCGGCACGCGACGCGACGTCGCAGGGTCCATCACGCCGTCTGCTTCGGTCCGCCACAAACAGCGCGTGGCCGCCGAGAAGGCGAACATCAACGGCGTCGATATCGCCGATCTCGCCAAGACCGTCGAGTGGGGCAGGAAGGTCGTCGAGTACCGCGCCGAGGGAACGGTGACGGCGATCCAGAAAGCGATCGCGAAATAGCGGATCGACAAAAAGGGTCCAACGGCACGGCCGTCGGTAAGTTCGCGACGTGGTGGACCGTTCGGACAGGGTCGGGCCAAAACCCGCAACGTGTTCATCAAACCGGACAACATTGTCACACGTTTCCAGATCGCCTCTTGGCCGCGCCCGAACGCCGGAGTTCAGAAACTCGCGACCAGCGGAGTGACTCCATCGGATCGGCCCTCGATGACGCTCCGCCGCTCCACGCGCGGCTGCGACAATATTCCACCCGGTCAATAAACTTCGTCGTGGCTGCCGATGTCTTCGAACACCGCGCGGTTGTTCGGCAAAAACGAAAACACCACGCGTACATCATACTCGACCGTGAAACTCCACTGTTCGCGCAACTCGCCAGACAGCTTGTGGGTTCGGAGCCGGGAATCGTGCGGGTCAACGGTGAAGATTTCCACCCGCCGCCAGAACTTCTGTTCCAAATCCTTCCTTCTCTCGATTCGCTTCTTAAAGGCGCGCTTAAAGGAAGAACTGAAAGCGACCTGCGTCATCACGCGGCCAATGATTTTTTCAAGTCGCCGATGGAACTGGAAAACTTGAGCTTGCCCCGCTTCACCTCGTCGAGACTACGGCGATGGTTCGACTGGATTTCGCCGCGCCGCTCCTCAATGAGTGCGCGTTCTAGCAAGAACCTGAGTTCTTCCTTTTCCTCGACGGAACGGTTTCGCACTTCCTCAACCAAAGTTTCAAAGCTCGGACTCATATAGGAAATTTGGCGGCGCGGGCCGTGCTTGCCAATGCAAAATGCGTCTGGAGCGGATGAGATTCTCGCCGAAGCCACGCGTCGCGATGCGGAACAAGCCTAACGGGGGTTTGGGGGTTGGGGTTTGGGGTTTGGGGTTTGGGGTTGGCGAACCCCGGCAATGATCCACGCGGCACGCGACGCGCCGTCGCAGGCTCCGTGACGCCGTCTGCTTCCTCCCTCCGGCGCTGACACAAGCCGCGTGGCAACTGTCCGACGACGTCAAATCCGATTGGTGGCAGGCCAACGCGCACCGCTTCGGGTCTCATACCAACGTCATTTGAGTTTTTGACTGCTGGTAGCCGCGAGCGCCAGCGAGTGGTGTTTCGCCTATCGTCCAAAGATCGCGAGACGTGGGTATCAGGTATCTCCGCACGCGAACCACGCACTCACCGCGGCCAACACGAGCGGGCCTTCGCGCTTCAGGCGTGGTCGAGTTCCCGTTTCTCCTCCGAGAGCAGGCAGGTTTCCTTTTCTTTCGCGACCAATGCCCACCCCTCTGACGCGCCGAATTGGAATTCTGAAACCCAGGGAATGCCGGCCCGGAAATCTGACCGACAATAAATTCCAACCATTCGTCACGCGCGTTCCTACGTTGAGAGCAGCCGGCATCGCTGGCCGCGCAACGGCCTTTCCGAAACAGCCAGCGCGTTATCGCAGAACTCAAACCGCGGGGCGCAAATAAACGTTTGAGCGCGCAGCCAAGGCGGGGCGCTTTCCAAGCGTCCAGCCGACGGTGGGAAACCGCCGCTCCGGGAGATTCCCTTGATCGGACGATCACGGACTCACGTCCGCCCGTTGCGGCTTGCGCATTCTCCATTCGCGCCCAGCCAATAAGGCATGAAATTCGCGCGCTTTTCGCAGACGTTGCTCTTGATCGTCGGCTCGTGCTCATTCGCCGCAGATCCGAAACCGACCCTGACCCTCGAGCATTCCACCCACTGGCTCATCGTTCACGGCGCGCAGATTCCGGGCGGCTCGTTCAAAATCAATTATCTTGAAGCGTATTGTCGCGGGGGTTCGACCGACGCGGATTGGCGGGCACACACCAAGGTGCCGCACAAGACCGAGTTCGTCTCGCTCAGCGCGGATCGGAAAATTCTGAAGCTGCGCGACACGGTCGCCGACGGACTCGTGGTGGACCACACGATCACGGCGCAGGACGACGAAATTGATTTCCGCCTCGTCGTGCGAAATCCCACGCCAGTGCGCAGCGAGGTGCATTGGGCGCAGGCGTGTCCGCGCCTGCACGACTTCACGGGGTTCAATCATCCCGCGAGCCGGAACCTCGATGACTATCTGCCGAAGTGTTTTGTTTTTCTCGACGGCAAACCCGAGCGAATGCCGACGCGCGATTGGGCCACGGCCGCCCGCTACACGCCCGGCCAAGTGTGGTGCCCGACCGACGTGCCGCGCACCGACGTCAATCCGCGCCCGCTCAGTTCGCACGTGCCGAGCAACGGCCTCATCGGCTGTTTCAGCGGCGACGAACAACTCATCTGGGCGACGGCGTGGGAGCCTTATCAGGAGTTGTTTCAAGGCGTAATTCGCTGTCTCCACGCGGATTTCCGGATCGGCGGATTGCCGCCGGGCGAGACCAAAGACGTGCGCGGAAAAATCTCCATCGTGCCGAACGACATGGCCCGCCGGCTCGCACGCTACACCCGCGATTTTCCGGAGCACGTGAAGCGGAAGTAACTGCGCCCGTCGGGACCCGGACAGTTTGATCTCTTTTTTTTCAGGTTGTGGTCACGCTCATTTCTCCCGACGTTCTAGATTCTCTCGCATCCGAAATGCGCGACCGCGCAGTTCATCCCCGTACAACCCGCCGCGAGCGCATCCGTATTATTTTTCCGCACCACCCAACCAAGGACCCCCATGAACCTGACTCGAATATCCCGCATTCTCTTCGGCCGCTCTGCACGGCTGTTTGCCCTGCTCACCGGCCTCGCCTGCGCGTTCGCCAGCCCTCTCGCCCACGCGGCCGATGCCGGCAGCGTGACCGGCTCGGTGAGCAACACCGCCACCGGCAATTTGCTCGAGGGCGCTCGCATTACGGTGCCGGCGCTCGGACTGAACGCGCTCACCGACAACAGCGGGCGTTTCGTGCTCGCGGGCGTGCCGGCCGGCACGCACGAGGTCCTCGTCTCCTACATCGGCCTCGATTCCGTGCGCGCGCAGGTCACGGTTTCGCCGGGACAGCGCGCCGTCCGCGACTTCGATTTGACCACAGGTGTCTATAAACTGGAGGCCTTCAAGGTCAGCGGCGAGCGCGAGGGTGGCGCAGCGGCCATCACCGCGCAGCGCAACGCTCCCAATCACACCAATGTCGTCTCGATGGATTCCTTCGGCAATCTGCCCAACATGAGCGCGGGCGAAGTGCTGATGCGGCTCCCCGGTGTGGCCGGCAGCCCCACCGACGAGGGGCTGGCCTATAATTTTAACATCCGCGGCATGGGCGCCGGGCTCAACACCGTCACGATCGATGGCGGGCTCGTGACCTCGTTGGGCAGCAGCCGCGCCTTCGAAATGCAGAGCATTTCCGGCGCCCTGTTCGACCAGTTGGAGCTCGTGAAGGGCCACCGTCCCGACAAGAACGCCGACTCGCTCGGCGGCACCGTCAACCTCAAGTCACGCTCGACGCTCAGCATGAAGGAAAAACGCCGGATGAACTACAGCTTCTCGTCCCGGATCGCGCCCTCCTTCACCGATCAAATTCCGCTGCGGGAGAAGCACAGCGCGCACCCGTTGTTGAGTTTCGGTTACCAAGAGGTCTTCGATGTTTTCGGCGAGAAGCGGAATCTCGGCGTCAACGTAAACATCTTCTACAGCGAAAATGCCGTCGGCTTCCATCAGACGGATCGCGACTATCAGAACACGACGACCCAACCGGCCTACGTGTGGAGCTACCAAACCTTCGACAACATCAATAACCGCACGCAAGCGAGTGTTAACATCAAGACCGACTACCGGCTCTCGGCCAACACCAAGATGTCGGTCAATGCCACCGCGAACGACAACAACGAGCAATTCCGGCGCCGCTACATCACCCGCGCGTATAGCACTCAGAACCAGAACACCGTGCCCAGCGAAACGACGAGTGTCGTCCCGGGCTTCACCGACAAGATCACGACGATCCGTCCGGTGGCCACCTCAGTGATTGATGTGCAGAACCGCGGTCCGAACAACTACGCGGTCCGCATGCGTCGGCTCGATCTGGCGGCGGAGCAGGACTTCGGTCCGCTGCAGATCGACTATGCCGCGTATTATGCGCGAACCAACCTGAATAACGGCAACGGTCAGGGCGGCGAACTGACGCACCGTCTGGTCGGGGCCGGCTGGATCCTCGACACCTCGAAATCGCTGCTGCATCCGAGCTTCATCCAGAACGGCGGACCGGATTTCACGAACCCAGCAAATTACCGTCCCAACGGCCAGTTGTTGAATAGTAACGGTCAGAACGACCAGCGGGTGCGTGAAGCCCGCTTCAATGTACAATACAAACTGCCCACCGCGATCCCGCTGGCTTTGAAGACGGGTGCACAATGGCGTGAGACCTTGGCGCAGCAGGAGAGCCGCAGCCGGCGTTGGAATTATCTCGGCACGACTTCCCTGCCGTCCGACCCGACCACCATCATGTATGACCAGGTTAAGACCGGCCGGAAAATACCGCAGTGGACCACTTCGATGTTTATCAGCGACCGCACTCCGAAGGATCCGGCGCTGTGGTCGGAGGACCTCTACTACGCGCTCCAGCAGAGATACACGGGGACGCGGAGTGTCACGGAGACTGTCAAGGCCGCCTACCTGATGGCCCAAGGGAAATTCGGGCGGGAAGGCATTCTCGGCCGTACGAGTTTCCTGGGCGGGGTGCGTATGGAGCGAACCGAAGACGATAGCTTCGGCTGGGTGCGCTCCCGCGTGGGCAGCACGACGGCGCAACAGGTGGCAAATCCGTTGGCGGCCGTCACGAGCGACTACGCGAATACCCGCCGCGTTATCCAGGGTGACTACACTAAATATTTCCCGAGCATCCATCTGACCCACGATGTCACGCCGAACCTCAAGGCCCGTCTGGCGTGGTCCAGCAGCTTTGGTCGCGCGGGCTTTGGCGAGCTCTTCCCCAACGAGACGGTCAACGAGACCGACCAGTCGCTGACGATTAACAACCCGAGCCTGCTGCCGCAGGACGCGAAGAACTGGGATGCCTCGCTCGACTACTACTTTGAGCCCGTGGGCAATTTCTCGGTCGGGTTCTTCAAGAAAACGATCAAGGATTACATCGTCCGAAACATCAACATCGGCACCGTGGCCTCCGGCCAGGACAACGGCTACAATGGCGACTACGTGAACTTCACGCAGTACACGTCAGCCAACGCCGGCATCGCTTACGTGCAGGGTTGGGAGTTCAGTTATCAGCAGCAGTTCACCTTCCTCCCCGGTCTACTCAAGGGTTTGAGCGGCTCCCTCAACTACACCATGCTCAACACGCACGGAACCTTTAGCGGCACGACGTACCTCAGCAGCGGCCAGGTGACCGGGTTCATCCCCAAAGCCGCTAACGCGATGCTGTCTTGGCGCTATAAGCGTTTTGGCACGCGCGTGCTCTACAATTGGACCGGCGATTACATCGTGGAATACTCGGCCGCGACCGTCGGCCGCAATCGCTGGCGCCAAGCGATGGACACCGTCAACCTCGGCCTTTCTTACCAAGTGAATCCCAAGCTGGGCCTGACGTTCGATGTTTCCAACCTCTTCAACGAGCCGCAGGTGATCTACCGCGGCGTCCGGAGCCAACCGTCGACCATTAACTACAATTTCATCACGATCAACGTCGGCGTGAACGGGCGGTTCTGAGCCGGCGCGGGGGAGTCGGCGCGTTTCCGGCGTGACGGAAACCGCCGGCGTTCGCCGCCTCCCGCGAAACGCCGCACGTTTCAGTCCGAAAAATCCGATTGCGCCTTCCCTTGCCCCCTCGATGGGGCAGTGGCTTCAACCCAACGCGTGTGATCAACTCTCGTCATTGCGGCGTTGCCACTGTCGCTTTTGCCCTACTCCGCCGGAGGAGGCCGCACGTTCCGTTTTGCGTGATTGCAGTCCTGTTCGTCGTGGCGGCGCTCGGGGTCAGAGCCGCGCAGCCGGCGGCGCCGAAAAAGATCGGCGTCGGTCTCTACGGCTCCAACGGCCACCAGCTCACGCCCGCCACGTTAGCTGACCATCCCCATGCGCGGCTCGTGGCGGTCGCGGGATTGCGGGCGACCACGACATTGCCCGAAGGCGTGACGCGCCACGCGTCGCTTGAAGCCCTGCTGGCAGACCCGACGGTCGCGCTGGTTTCGCTGTGCTCTCCGCGGCGGGCGGATCAGGCGCGCGACGCCATCCGCTGCCTCGAAGCGGGCAAACACGTTTATGCGGAGAAGCCCGCCGCGCTCACCGAGACAGAGCTCGATCAGATTCTCGCGGCGGCGCGGCGCAGCGGAAAACAGTTTCACGAGATGGCTGGCACGGCCTTCGCGCCGAGCTACGCGATCATGCGGCGGCTCGTGCGCGAGGGCGCGGTCGGCGAGGTGATTCAGGTATTCGTGCAAAAATCCTATCGCTACGGCGCCGCCCGGTCGCAGGACGAGGCGATCGATGGCGGGATGTTCTTGCAGGTGGGTATCCACGCGGCGCGTCTGGTCGAGCACGTCGGCGGCGTGCGCATCCAGTCGATCGCCGGCTGGGAGACCGCGTTCGGCAAACCCGCAAAGGATGCGGGCGAGGGAAAAATCGCCGGCGCCGCCCAAGCCGAACTCGAAAATGGCGGCATCGCCACGATCATCGTCAACTACCTGAACCCACCAGGCACGACACTCCCGCACGGCAACGAAACCCTGCGGGTTTTTGGTACCACGGGCTTCATCGAGTCGGTCGATGGCGGCGCGCGCACGCGCCTCGTCACGGCCGGGCGGATCGTCGAGCCACTCGCAGCCGTGCCGGCACTGGATTATTTCGATGCGGTCGCCGCGCATCTCGTCACCGGCACCGCGATGCCGCTCACACTCGACGAGGAACTGCACCCGCTCCGCGTGCTGCTCCGGGCGAAGGAAAGCATGCGCGCCAAGCCCAACGCGCCGCGAAAATAGCGCGCCCTCAGCCGCCGCGACGGTCTGCGCCGCGTCGACACGCGCCTTGACGCCCACCTTGCCCCGCAGTGTCAGTAACCCTCCCGTCGCCCCGAATTTCCCGAAGCTCAGTAATCGTCAACTCAACCTCCCGCCCACTCTCATGAAATCCCCACTCTTCTCCGCAACCCTCCTCGTTCTCGCACTCGCGCTCACCACCGCTCAGGCGGCTACCGATCCCGCAGCGGTCTGGCGTGCGGCCGACGATGCGCGCGTCGCCGCGATGATTTCGGCCGACCCGGCGAAACTCGCCGCGGTCTTTTCCGACGATCTCCTCTACGTCCACTCCAACGGCAAACCCGACACGAAGACCTCGTTTGTCGCGGCGATTTCGGCGGGCAGGTCGGTCTATCATTCCGTCACTTATGAGCAGCGCGAATTCCGCGAGGTTTCACCCGGCCTCGTGTTGATGACCGCGCGCTGCCGCGTGCAGCTCGGCAAGACCGCCCCGCACAACGAGCTCTACCTGAGCGTCCTCGCCGCCTACCGCTTCGAAAAGGGCGCGTGGCGTTTCCTTGCCTGGCAGTCAGCCAAGCTCGACGCCGCGCCGGCCGCGAAAAAGTGATCCCAACGTCTGGCCTGTTTTGAACTTCGGGAAGCCGGCCGCTGGCGGCAGTCCGCTCGATCGCTGGCACGATTGGAAGCACACCCTCAGCGGGGCCCCCGCCTCTTTACGCTTCATCTTCGCGGGGATTCACCGCACGGTGGCGCTTCCCTTCATGCCCGCCTTCGCCCTCACCATCTTCACCGGTGCGTTTCTCCTCTTTCAGGTCCAGCCGCTCGTCGGTAAATACATCCTCCCGTGGTTCGGCGGCGGGCCCGGCGTGTGGACGACGTGCATGTTGTTTTTTCAACTGCTGCTCCTCGGCGGTTACGCCTACGCCCACGTCGTCAGCCGCTACCTGAAGCCCCGCACGCAGGCGATTCTCCACGTCGTCCTTCTCGCTGCCGCGCTCGCGTCGCTGCCGATCACCCCGAGCGACGCATGGAAGCCCGCCGCCGGTGACGATCCCGCTTGGCGTATCCTCTCCTTGCTCACGGCGAGCCTCGGCCTGCCCTACCTCGTGCTCTCTGCGACCGGCCCGCTCCTCCAAGCATGGTTTCGCCGCACGTCACCCGGCACCTCGCCTTACCGCCTCTACGCGCTCTCCAACGTCGGCTCGCTCCTCGCGCTCATCAGCTACCCGTTTTACTTCGAAACAAATTTCACCCGGTTCGCGCAGGCCCAATTCTGGTCATGGGGCCTCGGATTCTACGCCGCCTGCTGCGGCTTCTGCGCGTGGCGGATCTGGAAAAATTCCGACGAGGTCACGCCTTCCGCCACCGCGGCCGCCTCGCCCGCAGCAACCGCCGACATCCCCAATCCCACCGCCTACCAACGCGCCCTCTGGATCTGCCTGCCAGCCGTCGCCTCGACGCTCCTCCTCGCCGCCACGAACAAGATGTGTCTGGACGTCGCCTCGATTCCCTTTCTCTGGGTGCTGCCGCTCGCGCTGTATCTCCTGTCGTTTATCATCAGCTTCGACAGTCCGCGCTGGTATTCACGTTTCTGGTTCACGCTGCTGCTCAGCGCCGCCCTGATCGGCGTGTGCCTCGCGTTGTTCGAAGGCGCCGATATGCCGATCGTGCAACAGGTCGTCATCTATTCAGCCGCTCTTTGGGTGGGCTCCATGATCTGCCACGGAGAGCTCTATCGGCTCAAGCCTCACCCCGCACACCTCACCGCATTCTACCTGTTCATCGCTGCAGGGGGCGCGCTGGGCGGACTGTTCGTCGCACTCGTTGCCCCCGCTATTTTCAACAACTACTACGAATTGCACTTCAGCCTAGCGTTGCTGGTCGCGCTCTTGCTCGTGGTCTCTGCCCAAGACCACGCGGCGCTGAGCCCACGGCGTTGGCGCGTGCTCGCGGCGCTGCTCGCCGTCGGCGCGGTCTACGGGGCCGATCAAGCGGTGACCCCGGTCATCGCTTGGCTGCGCACGACGGCACCCGCACTATTTTCGCCTGCCGAATACTTCTGGACTAACACGCAACACGCCGGGCTGCACTGGCCCGTTTGGCTGGCCGCCGGTCTGCTCGCCGCCCTCGTCGCGTGGCTGCGCCGCCGCGCTCAGCCTCTGGACGGCCATCGCACCACCTGCGCGCTGCTCGGCCTCGGACTCGGCGGGCTGCTCGTCGTGCTCGGCGTGCAGATGCGCGAAACATCGCGCGGCTCACTCCTGACCGCGCGGAATTTTTACGGCGTCCTCTCCGTGCAGGAATACGGCCAGGAAGACCCCTCCACTCACTACCGCTTGCTGCTGCACGGACGCATCACCCACGGCATTCAATTCGTAGCCCCCGAACGCGCGCGCACGCTCACCTCGTATTTCGGTTCGCGCAGCGGGCTCGGCCTCGCCTTGCGGACGTTTCCACGCCAGCAAAACCAACGCATCGGCCTCCTCGGTCTCGGCGTCGGCACCGTCGCCGCCTACGGCAAACCCGGCGATTATCTGCGCATCTACGAGATTGATCCCGCCGTGAAGCAGCTCGCCGAGAAACCTTTCAGCTACCTCGCCACGAGCGACGCTCAGATCGAGCTCGTCATGGGAGATGGCCGCCTCTCCCTGGAACGCGAGCCACCCCAAAACTTCGATTTCCTCATCATGGACGCCTTCAGCAGCGACGCCGTGCCCGCGCACCTGCTCACCCGCGAGGCCTTCGCCATTTACCTCCGCCACCTCAAGCCCGACGGCGCGATCATTGTGAATATTTCCAACCGCTACCTCGACCTCCGTCCCGTAGTGGAAAACGCCGCACGCGCCATCGGCTTCTTGTCGCACACGATCGAATGCGAAGACGGCAGTGACGACGAGGAGCAAGGCGCCTGGTGGCTCTACGGCTCGTCTTTTGTCGTACTCAGCCAGAACCGCGCCTTCATGGAAAACTACGCGCTGCGCAACGCCGCCAGCCCGGCCACGTCCGGGCCCGCCACCATTCCCCTCTGGACAGACGACTACACGAGCATGTTTCGCGTGCTGAAGTAAGCCGCGCCCACCCGGCTCCTCCTCCGGCGATCTGTCCCGGTCCCCTCGCCGCCACAGCAAGCCCACCTCCCCTTCGCTCGGCCCAAACCCGCCGACTCCCCCCCCCGCACTCTC
>Ga0209550_10006050_pt1 | contig 11312 bp, 9 predicted proteins | sample LauGreSuBDMM15SN_2_FD_187567 | JGI IMG/M metagenome (GOLD analysis project Ga0209550, IMG submission 187567) | Freshwater lake microbial communities from Lake Michigan, USA - Su13.BD.MM15.SN (SPAdes) (version 5) | ecosystem: Environmental > Aquatic > Freshwater > Lake | place: Lake Michigan, USA... | reverse complement strand
TAGAGAATGGCCCAGTCAAAATTAAATGACTAGTAATACCATTCTCTGGCATTGACTTATGGCACGCTGTTGAGTTCTCAAGGTACGGATGCGCACTGCGTTTCGGCTTATGACCGATTTTCAGGGCAGACTCCCAAATCTAGTCCACTTACGCGGGCACGGTCAAACCGGCCTCTGAGATAGGACTAGCGCGGGAAGGTGCTGTACGGCCTAATTCGTCCGTTCCACAGCAAGGAGGGTAACTATAGGCCTTGGGGGTGAGGGGGTCAAATCGGCTAATCCCGATCGACAGTGGGATAGGTCATAGCACTAAACAAGAGAAAATAACGCTATTTACGCGTGAAAAACGCAGAAAACGCTGCCAGGGGTGGCTTTTAGATTAATTCAACAGCAGCAAGATCGCGCTTGCCTTTACGTAAAACTGCATATTTACCGCATAAAAAGTCACTTTTTTGCGGCGCAAAATCTTCGCCAGAGATCTTCACATTGTTTAAATAAGCTCCACCTTCTTTAACAATTCGCCGAGCGGCCGACTTTGAGTCAACTACACCGGTTGCTGCCAGCAGATCAACCCAAGTAGGAATCGGGGCCCCGCTTTTTATGGCGGTGCGAGGTAATTCTGCAAGAGCTGCCGCCAGTGTCTCTTCATCTAACTCCGAAAGTTCGCCCTGGCCGAATAGCGCACGCGCTGCAGCTTCAACACGGTTACAAATATCCTCCGAATGAACAAGCGAAGTGAGTTCACGAGCAAGTGCGCGATGGGCTTCGCGCGCACCCGGATTTTCGCTATGTATTTTTTCGAGTTCTTCAATCTCAGTTCGTGATTTAAATGAGAATACTTTTAAGAAGTTGATTACATCTTTATCATCGGTATTTAGCCAATACTGAAAGAAGGCATAAGGAGAGGTCATTTCCGGGTCTAGCCAGATCGCTCCCCCAGCAGTCTTTCCAAATTTACTACCATCTGCTTTTGCGAGAAGTGGGACAGTGAGTGCATGACCACTGCCACTTTCGACGCGACGAATTAAATCAAGTCCTCCAACAATATTTCCCCACTGATCAGAACCGCCAAGCTGTAACGTGCAGTTATAACGGCGATAAAGTTCTAGAAAGTCGAAGGACTGCAATACTTGGTATGAAAATTCCGTATAAGAAATGCCTGCGGATTCTAAACGCGAAGAAACTGAATCCTTGGCAAGCATCTGATTAACGCTAAAGTGCTTGCCGATATCGCGCATAAATTCGATTGCAGAAAGTGGCGATGTCCAATCCAAATTATTTGCCACAATAGCTGCGTTATCTTTAGCGTTAAAATCAAGGTATTTAGATACCTGCTGGCGGATACGTTCTACCCATGCAGCCACAACATCAGTTGTATTTAGCGATCGTTCCTCGCTCTTGCCACTCGGGTCGCCAATTAAGCCGGTTGCGCCCCCGACAAGTGCAATGGGGATATGGCCGGATAATTGAAAACGGCGAAGCACCAGCAGGACTACTAGGTTTCCAACGTGCAGGCTTGGGGCAGTTGGGTCGAAGCCGATATATAAAGTAGTTGGTTTTGAAAGGGATTCAATCAGCGCTGCCTCATCGGTTGATTGCGAGAATAATCCGCGCCATTTGAGGTCATCTAATAAAACCTTTGATTGTGGCGCCATTGCAGAACTCATTGTCCCATCATCTCGGAAAAGGTGGAGATCTGGGTGGATATCTTCAACTTTAATGCCTTAGTTTCGCTCGCCACATCGGCTAGTTGTTTCGATATAGCGGCACGACCCGTGGATCCAATTGTCTGGCGCGATGCAATCGCAGCATCAACAGTTAATGATGTGCGAATTTCTGCAGTTAGGGATGGATGAACTCCAGAGAAATCTGAATCACTGAGCTCGTGAAGTTGCAGACCTTTAGCTTCGCAGATCCCTACACATTTACCCGCGGCCTCATGCGCTTGCGCAAATGGAACTCCTGCCCGGACTAGAAAATCAGCAACTTCGGTTGCTAATGAGAATCCCTGTGGCGCAGCAGCCGACATCTTTTTGCGATCAAAGGTTGTTGTAGCAACCATTCCAGTCACAGCAGGTAGAACTAAACGCAGAGTGTCAATCGAATCGAAGAGCGGCTCTTTATCTTCTTGCAGATCGCGATTGTAGGCAAATGGCAGCCCTTTTAGCATTGCGAGAACGCCAGTGAGATTTCCGATTAACCGCCCTGCTTTGCCACGAGCAAGTTCTGCAACATCCGGATTCTTCTTCTGCGGCATTATTGATGAACCAGTTGAGTATGCGTCCGCAACTTCCGCCCAACCAAATTCGGTAGTTGCCCAAATACACCATTCTTCACCGATACGTGAAAGGTGAACACCGACCATGGAAATAATAAAGAGCGCTTCTGCGACAAAATCACGATCTGAAACGCCATCAATGCTATTTGCGGAGGCGCTTGCGAAGCCTAAATCTCTCGCCGTTACTTCTGGAGCGAGTCCCAGACCAGAACCTGAAAGAGCTCCTGAGCCCAATGGGCTTACCGAAGAACGGGTTAGCCAATCAGAGATACGATCTAGATCGCGGGCGAAGGCATGAACATGCTTGGCAATTTCATGGCCAAATAAAATTGGTTGTGCGTGTTGCATATGTGTAAATCCCGGCGCTGGTGCATCGCTGTATTCACTCGCCTTTACGATCAACGCCTCTTGAAGTTGCAAAATGTGTTGTGCAATATCAAGCATATGGTCAATGGCGAAGAGCCGTAAATCTGTGGCCACTTGATCATTTCGGGAGCGACCAGCGCGCAGGGATCCTCCAACTTCGCCGATCTTCTCATTTAGACCGCGCTCTAGCGCGCTATGTACATCTTCGTCGACGGCTAGGGGTTGGAATTTTCCGGTAGCTACCTCTGAAATTAGTTCGCGTAGTGCGCCTTCAATCTTCTTTGCCACATCTACTTTAAGTAGCCCCGAACTTTGCAGGACTCTTAGATGAGCTAACGACGAACGCAAGTCATATGGAGCAAGGCGCCAATCAAAGTGGATGCTGCGAGAAAGGGCGAAGACCGCATCCGACGGTGCATCAGTGAATCTTCCACCCCAGAGCGCCATTACTTTCTCGCCTTTCTCTTACCGTTCAAACTTCTGGTTGTATGACCGAAGGAGAGTAATTCTTTCGCTAATTCCGCTCCACCGTTGGACTTCTTGGATACAACTAATACCGTGTCGTCACCGGCGATCGTTCCTATGATGATTTTGATACCTGAATTATCTAACGAGCTCGCTAAAAATTGTGCTCCCCCGGGTGGAGTGCGGACTACTGCTAGATTTCCGGAGGACTCAACTGAAAGAATCAGATCAGCGGGCAACGGCATAGACTTTGAGATAGCGCCATCAGAACTCGCACCAATTTGATAGATGAGTTCACCATTCTCGTTACGTGAACGCACAGCACCGACTTCTTCCAAATCACGACTAGCAGTTGCTTGAGTAACAGCGAAGCCCGCCTTCTTCAATAGTTTCACCAAGTCAGATTGCGAATGTACCACTCCCGCTTTAATGAGCGAGATAGCTTTTGCACGTCGAGCAGAAACTGAAGACGAATTTAGAACTTTAGCCATGATCGACCTCCTGGATGCATTGCCTAAAAATCATAATAAACTTATCAATTTGGATTTTACTAACAATTAGCGCTGGAGCTATTCGAATCGTATTCTCGTTCGCAGCGTTCACGAGAATTCCACGATCAGCCAACTTAGCAGCCAAGTTCTTTGCGTAATCTCCATCGAGAACTATTCCGATCAGTAACCCACGTCCTCTAACCTGGATGACTCCTTTAACTACGCTTAATTTGATCTTAAGCCTCTTCTCATAACTTTTAACCGATGTAAGTAAATTCGCCTTGGTTATGAATTCAAGTGCGGCGAGTCCTGCAGCGGCAGCGACAGGATTGCCACCAAAGGTTGTGCCATGCTCGCCAGCAGAAAACTGTGGTGAATTACTCCCTAAGGTGATCATCGCACCTAGCGGCAAGCCTCCGCCTAAACCTTTTGCCAAGGTAATTACATCCGGACTGATCTTCTCTTCTTCATATCCAAACCAGGTTCCTGTACGACCTATCCCAGTTTGTACGCAGTCAAATACCAACAGGGCTCCCTGCTCGTTGCATACATCTCGTAACTCTCTCAAATAACCAAATGGAGGAACAATTACTCCAGCCTCGCCCATTATCGGCTCCACAATCACCATTGCGGTCTTCTTGTTTACCGCTTTGCGCATCGCTGTAATGTCGCCGAAGGTTACGTGCTTTACATTTTTTAGTAATGGCTCGAAAGGATTGCGCTTACTTGGTTGTCCGGTCAGTGAGAGCGCACCCATGGTCCGTCCATGAAAGGAGCCAGTTGTAGCAACGATTCTTGAACGTCCAGTTTTGCGTGATAACTTCAGTGCTGCTTCATTTGCTTCCGCCCCTGAATTACAGAAGAAAACGCGTGCGTTCTTATCGCCGCTTAACTCTTGTAACTTTGCGGCAAGTGCGATTCCAGATGGATGGCTATAAAAATTACTTACATGTCCAAGAGTGGCGATCTGTTTAGATACCGCTTTCACAATGACCGGATGAGCATGTCCTAATACATTGGTCGCAATACCTCCAAGGAAATCTAGATACTTCTTTCCCGCAGTGTCCGTAACAACAAGACCCTTTCCAGATTTGAGCATGATCGTCGGTACGCCATAATTTCCCTGCATTACATCCGCCCAATTAGTAACGCTCTTCTTAACTGTGCTCACTTGATCACCAACGTTCCTCCATGGTTGTCCAACGCAGCAGCGAAGGCTGATGGATCGGTTCCATCGATGACTCTCACAGCTCTAGCGCCGCCTTTAATGGCATCCAAGCAAGCTCTTACTTTTGGCGCCATTCCTTGCGTGAAAGTTCCTTTGATCGCATCTAATTCACTAGCAGAAATTTCGGTAATTAGTGATGAAGTGTCAGGCCAAGAACGATAAATACCTGCGACATCGGTCATAATAATTAAACATTGGGCATCTAGAGCACCAGCAATAGCCGCTGCCGCCAAATCTGCATTTATATTAAGGCCACCTTTAAAACTCTCATCGACGGCGATTGGGGAGATCACTGGAACTTGCTCACCTTTAAGCGCGTTCTTTATCGCCTGGGGATTTACCGCAGTTATCACTCCTACTAAACCTAAATCAACTGGTGTTCCGTCAACTAATTTACGCAGCGGCTCTGCGATTAGAGATTCACTAGTGCGTCCCGACAGCGCTACGGCATTAACTCCCGCCTTTTGCAGCGATCTGGCAACGCCTGGACCAACTTCCTCCGCAAGTACGCGTTCGACAACTTCGAAAATTTCTGGTGTTGTCACACGGAAACCGCCTATAAATTCCGAAGTTATATCTTCAGCCTTAAGTGCGGCGTCGATTTGTGGACCGCCCCCATGAACGATAACCATAGAAACACCGTTGCGTTGGGCAAGAGCAATCGCTTTTGCAAAAGCGCCATTCTCATCCTGCATGGCATGGCCTCCGAATTTGACGACGATCATGTTGCGTACGCCGAATTCTCGTGAACATAATCATGCGATAAATCATTTGTGAACACCGTCGCTTGCGCACTTCCCAACTTTAGATTGATGTCGATTGTCACGAGCCGACCGGAGAAGGAGACTTGGTTTCGATCCACAAATGGCGCACTTGATCTGGCCACTTCAACACCGTTTAAAGTTACATCGATATCCAATGGATTTAGCTGTGCTTGAGCTGTACCAACTGCGGCAAGCACTCTTCCCCAATTAGGATCACCGCCGAAGATGGCACACTTGAGTAGATTATTTCTGGCGCAGGCACGGGCTACTTGGACTGCATCTTCCTCGGTCATCGCGCCAGATACCTTTATGGCAACTGTTTTCGTTGAACCTTCTGCATCCGCAATCAATTGCTGCGAGAGCGATCCGCAAACTTGCATTAGCGCAGATTCAAAATCAACTGGATCCGGAGCATGGCCACTTGCTCCAGAGCCCATCAACAAGACTGTGTCGTTTGTAGATGTGCACCCGTCGGAATCAATGCGGTTGTACGTACGATCACAGACCCGTTGGAATATCTCCTGTGCATCAGCAGGCAATATTGCATCAGTCATCACTACCGATAACATCGTTGCCAACGCCGGCGCGAGCATCCCGGCACCTTTCGCAACCCCTGATACCTCAAAATTAACGCCCTTATAGTTAGCGATCTTGGCCACACTGTCTGTTGTCATTATCGCTTGAGCAACATCTGACAAGGCATCGGCAATCAAATTTTTTGCAATCTGATCTATTCCACTAAGGATCTTTGCCATGGGCAGAAATTCACCTATGAGCCCTGTCGAACAAACAACTACTTCACTCGATGAAATATCCAGTAATTCACCAACGTGTTCTGCAGTTTGATGGGTATCTGCAAAGCCCTGTGGACCAGTGCACGCATTGGCTCCACCAGAATTAATAATTGCTGCTCTAACGATCTTCCCCTTAGTTACTTGCTTACTCCAGATAACAGGTGCAGCAACGACTTGATTGGATGTGTAAACGGCAGCGGCATCGAAGCGGGGACCGCTATTTACTACCAAGGTTAGATCTAAAGCGCCTGAACTTTTGAGCCCAGCTGCGCAGGATCCGGCGCTAAACCCATTTGGTAATTTCATGCGCCTATACCCTGGCCGGTTAGCCCTAGGTTCTCAGGCAAGCCAAACATGATGTTGGCGTTTTGAATCGCTTGTCCCGCTGCGCCTTTGACGAGATTATCAATTGCCACACTTACCATCAAACGATTTGTGTGTTCATCAACGGCCACCTGTATCGCTACGAAATTACTTCCTAGCACCGCTGATGTCTTTGGCATTTGGCCTTCAGGAAGTAAATGAACAAATTCTTCATCCGTATATGCCTTCTCGAAGGCGAGGCGTGCTTGTTTACTCGTAACAGCAGGCTGCAATTTCATTGTGATAGTTGCAAGAATGCCACGTGGCATCGGTGCCAGAATTGGCGTGAAAGAGATCCTGCTCGCTTTTCCTGTCGAGCGAGTGATCGCCTCTTCAATTTCGGGCGTGTGTTGGTGTACTCCCCCGAATTTATAAGAGGTCAGGCTTCCCATAACTTCACTTGCGATTAAATTAATTTTTGCACTGCGTCCCGCACCCGTGGTGCCAGAAGCAGCAACAACAACGACATCTGTCACATCTGCAATGCTGGCTGCTGGTGCTATACCAAGTGCGATCGCCGTTGCGTAGCATCCCGGATTTGCCACCCTGCTCGACTTCGCAATTAACTCACGCGCTCCTTGAAGTTCAGGTGCGCCATAAGTCCAGGTTCCAGCATGGTCTCCGCCGTAATACTTTGCCCACTTCGCTCCATCTTCGAGTCGAAAGTCTGCACCAAGGTCAACAATCTTGGCTCCTTCATGTAGTGAGGAAATAATGTTTGCACTTTCACCATGCGGAAGGGCTAAGAAGATGAGTTCACAGCAGTCGAAATCTTTTGCTTCAAATGCGCTAAACCTTTCTCCGGCATAACTCGTTAGCTGAGGGTGCACTGTGGTTATCTCTTCGCCCGCGTTGGAGTGAGCGGTGACAGTGCATACTTCAAATTCTGGGTGGCCCGCCAAGAGGCGTAACAACTCTCCCCCAGCGTAACCGCTCGCCCCAATGATCCCTATCTTCACGCGATCACGATAGCATATTTATGCACCCATATGCATAATTATACAGGTTCAATTGGTGCGCAGAACCGCTCCTGTGACCTTCACAGCAGCTGCGACCGCGGATTCGCGCAGAGCTGAGACTTCGGCCCCGGTCAAGGTCCGATCAGATGCTCTGAAGGTCAGACTAAATGCCAGTGAAATCTTGTCGTCACCGATCTTGTCGTAACGATCGAAGAGCGTTATGGATTCAAGCAATTCCCCCGCCCCTTTCCGCAACGCCAGTTCGACATCCTGCGCGGAAACGCTGGCGCCCACAATCAGCGCAACATCTTGCACCGCCGCCGGCATGGTGCCAACACGTGTAGGGCGCACGATTTCAGAATTTGGTAACGCGCTTAAACCAACGGCAAAGGCGACGCTGCGTTCAGGCAAGCCGTACTTCGCAATAATTCGCGGATGAATCTCGCCTGCGTGAGCAACCGCCTTACCATCAACAAGTAATTCCGCACAGCGCCCTGGATGCCAAGGCGCATAATCTGATCGCTTTATGCTCCACTCGAGATTACATAATCGTAAAATATCTTGTGCGTAGGCGATCGCATCTTGCCAAGTGTAAGCGCGCGCTCTACCTTGCCAATTCTCGCCTTCGTTCATGCCCACAAGTAAACCCGCGACATGGAATGCCTGCGGCGGTACGCTGGCATAGATCTCCGAAATTGTCTTCGCATCTGGACGAGAGCCAATGACTGGTGAGATTCCTGAAATTAATTTCTGAGAACTTCTAAATATTGATCCCATCTCAAAAATTGCAAAGTCTTTGGCTCCGCGACTGATGTTGCGCGCTGCAACCTCTATCAACCCTGGCACCAGATGCACGCGCATAAGTGGGAGTTCATCCGACATTGGATTGGCAATTCGATATGTCGCTGCTCTTTCACCGACGAAGCCCATCTGATCTATCGTCTCTTGATTGGTAAATGGAAAGGTTTGCACTTCGGCAAGGCCACGTGCGGCAAGCATTGCAGCGATGGCGCGGCGGCGTTTCTGTGTTGGTGTAAGGCTCGCGTGATTAGGACGCGATGGAAGAATTGAAGGAATCTTGTCGTAACCGATCATGCGGGCAACTTCTTCAGCTAAATCGGTTGGAGTAAGTAAATCTGAACGCCACGATGGTGGATCCACCATGAAAGTCTTCTCATCAACATCGCAACCAATTACTCGAAGAACTCGGGCAATTTCCTTGGGCGAAACTTCCATTCCAAGAATCTTCGGAATAAATGCAGGATCTAGCCTTATGACTGGAACGTATCTAGGTTCTCCAGCTACAACGGTGGCTACGTGCTTTGCGGAACTGTTCTCGGTTAATAGTTGTACAAAGCGTGCTGAGGCGAATTCAGCAAGGCAAGGATCTACACCTCGCTCGAGGCGACGTGAAGCTTCAGAAGAGAGTTTGTGGCGACGGGAATTCTTTGCGACGCAAACAGGATCAAAGCGCACCGCCTCCAGTGCAATATCGGTGGTGCTTTCAGAAATTTCAGAACTCTGTCCGCCCATTGTGCCGGCTAGAGCCAGCGGTGCCTTATCGTCACAGACCATTAAATCTTCTGGATCTAATTGACGTACTTGTCCATCTAAAGTGGTGAAAGGCTGCGCCTTACCAGCGCGCTTGATCGTTAAGCCACCAGAAATCTTTGCTCTATCGAATGCATGCAGCGGTTGACCAAGTTCGAGCATCACATAATTAGTCACATCAACTACGAGAGAAATTGAACGCATGCCCATCTTCTCGATGCGTTGACGCATCCACATTGGAGTTTTTGCACTTTGATCGAAGTTTGAGACAGTGCGGAGGTAAAAGACTGATGCCGTGGCTGGATCTGCGATCTTGGCAGTGACTCCTGTTCCGGTGCTTTCAAATTTAACAGCCCGCAAGACATCTACCGGATCAGTAAATTTAAGGCCGAGGGCTCCGGCAATCTCGCGAGCGACCCCGCGAATACTTAGTGCGTAACCCCGATCTGGATTGACTGCGATATCAAAGATAGTGTCATTGATCTCAAGTCCGACGATTGCGTCACTGCCTATCGCTACATCACCTTCTGCAAAAACCATAATGCCAGAATGGTCTTCACCAAGTCCTAGCTCGCGTGATGAACAGATCATGCCGTTAGAAACCTTGCCATAAGTCTCGCGGGCTGCAATCTTGAACTCACCAGGAAGAACTGCACCAGGAAGTGCGGCTATAACCAGATCGCCCACAGCAAAATTTGTGGCACCGCAAATCACATAACGCACATCCTTCTCGCCACAGTCAAGACCGACGTAGCGAATCGGTTTCTTAAACTCGACAATCTCTTCGATAGTCAAAACTTTGGAAAATTTAAGTGGCCCAGTAAGCCCCGCTCCGCTTTCAATAATCTCTTCTACTTCAAACCCAACGCGAATCAAACCTTCAGCAATTTGATCCGCCGAAATTCCTTTTGGAATATCGACGAACTCACGAATCCAAGATAACGGTGCGCGCATTTATAGACCCACCCCAAATTGGCGAGTGAAACGTAGATCGCCTTCAACAATGTCGTGCATATCGGTAACGTTGTGGCGCACCATTAATGTGCGTTCTAGACCCATACCGAATGCAAATCCGGAATATATCTCAGTATCAATGCCACAAGTCAGTAAAACTTTAGGATTAACCATTCCACAGCCGCCCCATTCAATCCAGCGACCATTAAAGAAAATGTCTACTTCTGCACTTGGCTCGGTAAATGGGAAGAATGATGGACGTAAACGAGTTGTTACATCTGGACCGAACATTACCCGCGCGAAATTGTCCAATGTTCCTTTTAAGTGCGCCATCGTTATACCTTTATCAACGACTAAACCTTCGACTTGATGAAAAACTGGGCTGTGCGTCGCATCTAGCTCATCGGCGCGGAAAGTTCTCCCGGGGCAGATCATGTAAATAGGTGGTTGATGCTCCAGCATGGAACGGATCTGCACCGGAGAAGTTTGGGTACGCAACACCATTCCTGATTCAACAGGTTCGATATAGAAAGTATCTTGCATAGTGCGCGCCGGATGATCGGCCGGAATATTTAGCGCATCGAAGTTGAGCCAGCCTGATTCGAGTTCGGGCCCCTCTTCAACGGAATAACCCTGTTCAATGAAGAAATCGCTAATCTCATTTTTAATTATTGAGATCGGATGTAATCCTCCGCGATGGGCGCGATCAACGGGAAGAGTGATATCAACAATTTCTTCTAATAAAACCTTCGCATCCCGATTGGCTTCCAGTCTGGTAGTGGCGCGTAGTAGTGATTCGGTGATTTTCGCCTTGCCTTCTCCGACAATTTTTCCGGCACTTGCCTTTTCTTCAGCGGGCATCGCGCCGAGTGCGCGACTGGCAAGTGAAATCTCAGCCTTATCTCCGAGGTGAGCCAACCGAGCGCTCTTCAACTCATCAAGATCTTTGGCGGATGTGAAAGCTGCTTCGGCAGCAGCGATCCAACGCTTAATATCTGCGGGATTCATTTGGGAATTCTAACCTGCTCCCTTGCAACTATGCGGGAGATTTGATCAATTATGCGAGAGGTGAAAGATCACAATGGCCGCCGCCGCCGCG
>Ga0209550_10006048_pt1 | contig 11313 bp, 8 predicted proteins | sample LauGreSuBDMM15SN_2_FD_187567 | JGI IMG/M metagenome (GOLD analysis project Ga0209550, IMG submission 187567) | Freshwater lake microbial communities from Lake Michigan, USA - Su13.BD.MM15.SN (SPAdes) (version 5) | ecosystem: Environmental > Aquatic > Freshwater > Lake | place: Lake Michigan, USA... | reverse complement strand
AGCCCCCCACAGGGGACAGAGTCCCCTGTGCAGTAGGCCTTTCAACCCTAAGTGCCGTAGGCCAGGGGGCTTACGGGGGTTTACCCCTGTCTAGCTATAAAACCACTTTTGTATTTTTGTATTTTTTTCTTTTTATATATCATATAGTTAGCTCACCATATATGATATATGCCAAATAAATCCCGAACTCGTCGCCACAAGTGGTCACTCAAATATAAACGCAGCATCGACTGCAAACATCCCAAAGGTTTTTCACAACGCCAACACTGCAAATATGGTCGCAAAAATTGGACCAGGAAGCATTAATTTTTTCTGGTTCTATTCGCTTTATTAGTTATTACCTTTTTTGTTTTATTTGTTGCCGCTCTTGCCGCTCTTGCTGTTTTTGTCCACACAAAAATATACTCGCCTCTTTCCAAACCTCCCTCCATTACATCACTCCCACCAACCACATCACTATCATCATCGCCCCCTCCACGTTGAACCTTATCTCCGGCATCCCGTGACTTAAGTTTCATATATATTTTTTTACTAAGTTTTGGTAAGTAATCACGAATTGCCTCAAACATTTCTTCGGGCATATTTAATGCCATTTTACCACCAACTTTTAAATACCGCCACGCCGATAAAATAACAGGGATAAAAAACACATCAAGAAATTCTTTTTTAGAGCCGTAAGCAGGCATATTTTCGTATTTTTCCAATGTAAAATATGGCGGAGATGTAAATATTAGATCATAATCGAATTTACTAAAATCAACCTTTTCAGCAGGAGAGAAAATCATTTTAACTTTACTACCATTATTTGTATGGTTAGTCCCCGCACCCGCACCCGCACCCGCACCTGCATCTGCATCTGCACACGCATACATTTTTATCATTTGTTCATATGACTTTTTCAAATTCGTATTTGCATCGATACCTATATATGGAATACCAAGACTAATCGCAGCTAAACAACGTCCACCCCATCCTGCACTTATATCAAGAATACCTTTTTTTGCACCCAGTAAACAATATAACCATTTTGCAATAGTAGGACGAAATTGATTCACAGAACCATAAATAAGCTGAAATACGTCATATTTTAGATTTACCATATTTTTTTTCATAATCGTTTTATGTTTCCATCGTTTTACATATTTTAACAAATTTTTTGATAGTTTTTTATTTCGTATTGCATCATAAAAAGATATTCCAGATTTTGTTTTTGCTTTAATTCTATGTTTCAAAAAAATATAATCAAGTGCTTTGATCCCTGCATTATTTAACCCAGGGTTAACATTGCAATTTAATTCTTTTAATTTTTCGAATGATAAAATAGCATCTTCTTTAGTTATACTTCTTATTTGTTTTGCTATATTCATCTTTATAAAAATAGTTTATATATAATATGGATATAAAATAGAGATATTTTATTTTATTTTTTCAAGTTCTATATTTCATTTTTTATACCCCCTATGCCGTAGGCGGGGTCTTACAGGGGGTTCACGGGGGACGGAGTCCCCTGTCCCAGAAAATTGAAATGTTTTAATCGGCATAAATAGAATGCAGCCAATCAAGCAAACAACAACGAAACAACGCATCAATGTCCGGAAACATCGTGAACTTTTTCAACGCATCCGCCAACACCCCCGACACCAACGACGGAGCACCCCAGGTAAGTATTCTTGCTGTTGCTAACACGCGCGCCAATTTGCAAAAAAAGAAACGCGGTCAATCTCATTCCGGCAAGAAATACCCCGGCGTCGGAACGCACCACCGCAACACCAAACACGTGTGGCTGTTTTCCGAACTCGCCGAGGTGTCCGGTGCCTACAAGGAACACCACACGACGATGCCCTGCTGGAGAATTGCCGAAATGCTTCATTACTCGTTCAGCCAACAGATTCAATACAACCAGACCAAGCACGCACAACAACAAGCCATCGACGAAGAAGACCATCATCACGAGGAACAACCGATCGCACAACAACAAGAACCCCGCGTGCATCTTCCCACCATCCAAGCCATTCAGTCAAAACTACTTGACTGCATTATGTTGCAACACAGCGACACGACGTTTGGCTACGCCGCCCAGCCCTCCCAGATGCACAGACGAGTCTGGGAACACCTTGAACTCGCCGAAAAACACCGCGCGATGCTCAAGAAAATGACAGCAGCGGCACCCGTGCAGAAAATCAAACAAGAGCAGCAAGAGCAGCAGCAAGAAGAGGATCAGCAAGACAACAAACCCCTCCTCGACCCCATCGCTCCTGTTTGGAATGTCCACCCCAGGTCATTCTACACACCGGATGCCGAATTCGAAGCTGCACAACCCCCCACAAAACGTCGCAAGGTTGAGGAGGAGTCTGATGTTCAAGATCAAGATGAAGAAGATGAAGATGAAGAAAAGTTGGCAGCGTTCTTTGAACAACAACAACAGCCGCAAATCAAGCAAGAACAACTGCAACAACAACAAGACCACAACGCCCCTGCAAGCAAAGCAGAATTTGACTCAGGCATCGCGGAAATCATGAGTCTGCTGGAAGACACCGAAGAAGTGCGCAGACAAGAACGCACCCTGATCCAACAACTTGTCGCCCAGATTCGCGAACACAACGACCGCATCGGTTCTCTTGTGTCAAACATCAAAGACTCGCACGCAGAAATCGAACAACACCACCAAGCCATCGCGCACAAAATGCAACAAATTGAGTCAGTCATCGCTGCCCCCACCAATGCCGCCCCCTCCACTGCCCCCTCCGCAACTCCCAGCACCCCCACCCCCATCTGCACAAAATGCACCAAACGGATTGAAGGAGATCTCGGCGGCTTTTCCGTCTACCGCGCGGCAGCAGCAGACTCGAATCCCCATCAATCACAAGGAACAACAACATACGAGTGCGACAATTGCGCACCAATCTCTCCCGCAACGCGGCGCTATTTTGAGCAGATGCAAGCTGAGACAGAAGCCGGAGAGATGAACGATGATGGTGAATACGCGATCGACTTCGACTTTGAAGGTCACCGCATGGGCAGCAACGAAGGCGAAGAAAGCCAATACACCTCGTTTTGGAGATTTTACCGCGACGGCCAAGAGGCCATGGAGGAGATCTAAGCTAAGCTAAACTATTAAAGGACGACGCGACCCACCACCCCGCAGCAACAACTATCTAAGGACGAAATCAGGTAATTGAGGTAAGTATTTTTTTTCTTTAATATCATTCAACACACGTTAAATAATATTTAGCAATATTCGCAAAAATATTTAATAATATTTAGTAGTAGTATAACGAATAGAATGCCACTTCCATCATCTGTCCAGAGTATCGCACTAAGCTTTACAAAGGGGGTTTCCCCTACCCAAGTGCAACTCTCTCACACGCAACCGATCCCTTTAGAAAGTATGCAAGTCGGAACCAACAACGCCGCCAACAGCGTAAAAATAGACTCGACATTCATTGCCGCGTTTAATTCCGAACAAGCAGGAACTATTTTTACTCCCTCGATTGTTATCAACTACGGAAACAACCTCACTATTGCTACTCCTCCTGCCTCCAGCGTTCCAAATTTCGTTCCCATACCCCCACCCCCGATAAGTCTTGCAGCAAATGGCTTAACGATTCGGCATACAGGTGTTGTGACAGATATTCCATCCTCCACTCCACTATTCATACAAGCAAATCCAAGAGGAACATCCGAATTGTTTGCGGTTGTTGATAATAGTGCAATCCCATACATTAGAAGTTATGCTAAGAATCAAGCACCTGGGTTTTACGCTGATAGTGGATCTGGTATAAATTATTTTAAAGAACAAGGTCAGTTGCAACCTGTTCCATTCAACAACATTGTCACAACACATATGACGGATATGTACGGACTTTTTTATCAGGTGGGTGTTTTTACTGATAATGTTAGTTCATGGGATACATCAAATGTTACTAACATGTTTAGAGCATTTTGGGAGTCGAATTTTAATTCTGAGATTAATGATTGGGATGTGTCTAACGTCACGTTTATGACTGAATTATTTCGCGATAATGGACACTTCAATAAACCATTAAATAAATGGAATACTTCTAAGGTTACTAATATGAGCAATATGTTTCAAAATGCTCCCGCGTTTAACCAAGATATCAGTTCATGGAACACTTCAAATGTCACTAACATGAATAATATGTTTAATAACGCCGTATTTTTTAATCAAAATATTAGTTCTTGGCAGGTATATAGTTTACAAACAAAACCAAACAAACCAGAAGGGTTTGATTCCGGTGCAGCGCTTTCGGGAAATACTTCTTACTTACCAAACTGGGCTATGTCTGCACCTGTTGTATAATGGGCTGTGGCTCGGTCCATGGGAAATAAATAACTAACAATGACAATACAATACAATACAAAATATACCGCGTAATATTATTCAACATGTGTTAAATAATACTTCACAATATTCACAAAAAAATATTTAATAATATTATAAACGAAAAAAATGTCACTTCTATCGCCTATTCAAAGTATTGCACTACGCTTTACGAAGGGGGTTTCCCCTAACCAAGAGCAACTCTCTCACACGCAACCGATCCCTTTAGAAAGTATGCAAGTCGGAACCAACAACTCCGGCAACAGCGTAAAAGTAGACTCAACTTTCGTTGCTGCGTTTAATGCCGAACAAGCAGGAACTATTTTTACTCCCTCAATCGTTGTTAATTACGGAAACAACATCACTATTGCTACCACCCCCGCTTTAAACGTTCCAAATTTTGTTCCCCGACCAATCACACCCACCATTACTTTAGCAAGCGCGTTTAATAAATTAACCACCGATTCTGCTTTTTATTTATCGGATTTTATTACAACCCCTAGTCCGGGTGTTTTATCTTACTCTAGTAGTGACACAAGTGTCGCGGAAGTGAATTCGTCAGGACAAGTAACACTTAAAGGAGTAGTAGGAACAACAACTATCTCTGTTACCCAAGCAGCTTCTAATGATGGAATATATGCGGCGGCCTCCGCCGTATCAACACAAGTCGTTGTTTCGCCGCCACCAACTCCACCACCAACTCCACCACCAATAAGCCTTGCAGCAAATGGCGAAACGATCAAGTATACGCCGCCCGTAGGATATGTTCCTCCACCCTTCCCGTTTTTCATACAAGCAAACCTCAGAGGAACATCCGAATTGTTTGCGGTTGTAAACGATGATGCAATACCATATATTACAAGTTACGCTAAGAATGAACAAACCGGTAAAGATTATTTTACAAAGTTTGGACAATTAGATCCTGTTTCGTTCAATAACATAGTCACAACGAATATGACGGATATGTCCTATATGTTTGCTTACGCTGGTGCATTTAATTCGCCGATTGCTTCGTGGGATACATCAGAAGTTACGAATATGTCTAGTATGTTTGCTGAGGCTTTTGTCTTTAACCAACCCATCGGTTCATGGGATACATCGAAGGTTACACAAATGCGTTATATGTTTTTATTCACACGTGCATTCAATCAAGATATCAGTTCATGGAACACATCAAATGTTTATACTATGGAAGCAATGTTTTCTGAGGCATCTGTTTTTAACCAACCCATCGGAACATGGAATACGTCAAATGTTTCAAATATGTATCAAATGTTTTCTAATGCATCTGCGTTCAACCAACCCATCGGAACATGGAATACATCAAATGTTACTAATATGGAAGTAATGTTTGCCGGCGCTTCCGCGTTCAATCAACCTATTCATACCATTGGACAGGCGTGGAATACGTCAAAAGTTTCGAGTATGTATGGTATGTTTCAAAATGCTCCCGCGTTTAACCAAGATATCAGTTCGTGGAATACATCAAATGTTACGAATATGTCTAATATGTTTCTTAACGCAGGTGCATTCAATTCGTCGATTGCTTCGTGGGATACATCGAATGTTACGAATATGTCTACTATGTTTTCTAGTGCGTATGCGTTCAATCAAGATATCAGTTCATGGAACACATCAAAGGTTACTGATATGACTGCTATGTTTTCTAATACTTACGCGTTCAACCAACCCATCGTAACATGGAATACGTCAAATGTTTCAACTATGTATGCTATGTTTTTGTCAGCGTCTGCGTTCAATCAACCCATCGGTGGATGGGATACATCAAAGGTAATTAACATGTCATTTATGTTTTATGGTGCTACCGAGTTCAACCAACCCATCGGAACATGGAATACGTCAAATGTTTCAACTATGTATCAAATGTTTTCTAGTGCATCTGCGTTCAACCAACCCATCGGAACATGGAATACATCAAATGTTACTAATATGGGAGTAATGTTTGCCGGCGCTTCCGCGTTCAACCAACCCATCGGAACATGGAATACGTCAAAAGTTTTGAGTATGTATGCTATGTTTTTGTCAGCGTCTGCGTTCAATCAACCCATCGGTGGATGGAACACATCAAAAGTCGTTGACATGTCATATATGTTTTCGGATGCTTCCGCGTTCAATCAAGATATTAGTTCTTGGCAGGTATATAACTTAAATTCAAAACCAAACATACCGAATGAGTTTGATACCGGTGCAACGGCACTTTTGGCTTCCCACTTACCATATTGGGCTATGTCTGAACCTGTTGTATAACGGGCACTGGCTCAGCCCATGGGAAATAAATAACTAACAATGACAATACAATACAAAAAATACCGCGTAATATTATTCAACATGCATTAAATAATATTTAGCAATATTCACAAAAAATAATATTCACAAAAAAATATTTAATAATAGTATAGAATGCCACTTCCATCGTCAGTTCAGAGTATCGAACTACACTTTACGAAGGGGGTTTCCCCTACCCAAGTGCAACTCTCTCACACGCAACCGATCCCTTTAGAAAGTATGCAAGTCGGAACCAATGCCAGCAACATCGTAAAAATAGACTCAACTTTCGTTGCTGCGTTTAATGCTGAACAAGAAGGAACTATTTTTACTCCCTCAATCGTTATCAACTACGGAAACGGCTTCACTATTTCTACTTCGCCGCCCCCCTCCTTCGACACTCCGTATTTTGTTCCCCGAAAAATTACACCCACCATTACTCTAGCAAGCGCGTTTAATAAATTAACCACCGATTCTGCTTTTTATTTATCTGATTTTATCACAACTGATAGCCCAGGTAGTTTATCTTACTCGAGTAGTGACACAAGTGTCGCAGAGGTGGATTCGTCAGGACAAGTAACGCTTAAAGGAGTAGAAGGAAACACGACTATAAGTGTTACTCAAGCAGCTTCTAATGATGGAAGATATATTGCGGCCGCCGTATCGACACAGCTCGTTGTTTCGGTTCCACCAATGCCTCGGTTAAGTTTTGCAGCAAATGGCGAAACGATTCAGTATACACCTGATGTAGGATATACTCCTCCTTCCTTCCCGTTTTTCGTACAGGCGAATCTAAGAGGAACATCCGAATGGTTTGCGGTTGTTGATAATAGTATTAATGCAAAATTAGCAATTACAAGTTATGCTAAGAATGAACAAACCGGTAAAGATTATTTTAAGCCACCCAACCAAAGTAATCCTGTTCCGTTCAACTATATCGTGACAACGAATATGACGGATATGTCTAATATGTTTCTTAACGCTGGTGCATTCAATTCGTCGATTGCTTCGTGGGATACATCGAATGTTACGAATATGTCTACTATGTTTTCTTTCGCCGGTGTATTCAACCAGCCGATTGCTTCGTGGGATACATCGAATGTTACGAATATGTCCTATATGTTTGCTCACGCCAATGCATTTAATCAAGATATAAGTTCATGGGATACATCAAATGTCACCGGTATGATTGAGATGTTTCGTCAGTCGGCATTTAACCAACCCATTGGTATATGGAATACATCAAAGGTTACGAATATGTATCAAATGTTTTTTTTAAATTCTGCATTCAACCAACCCATTGGTACATGGGACACATCAAATGTTACCAATATGGAGGCGATGTTTGCTTTCGATTCTGCATTCAACCAGCCAATAGGTTCATGGAATACGTCAAAGGTTACCACCATGGATATTATGTTTTATAATGCTAGTGCATTTAATCAAAATATCAGTTCATGGCAGGTATATAAGTTAACCTCAAAACCAAACAAACCTAACCTATTTGATACAGGTGCAAATGCACTTTTCCAAAATTCTTCTTACTTACCAAACTGGGCTATGGCTGCACCTGCACCCTAACCCTCTCCATAAAATTGAAATGGATAATACCTTATATATATGTAACATCACAAAGCATCCGCACGCATAAATATTTATCAAATTATTAGTATTTTAAATAGTAATAATTTTGCCAAAGTCCATACCATACCATACTATACCACCAACTATGAATCTTTTCATCTTGTCTCTTGACCCCGCCAAAGCCGCCGAACAAATGATGGACAAACATGTCAACAAGATTTTACTTGAAGCGGTTCAAATGCTTTGCACCGCCAAACGTATTCTTGACCCCGATGCCCCCGAAGAAGTCACCGCATCGCTTTATAAACTTGCGCACAAGAATCATCCTGTTACTATCTGGTGCCGCACATCCCGTGCGAATTTTATTTGGGCACTTGACCACGCCGATGCTTTACATGCCGAATGGAAATATCGATACGGACATCCAGAAACAAAAATTCACAAATCGTATCAGGTCGCACAAATCCTTCGTGCCAATATTCCGGCCGACCATTTATTCCCATCCCCTGAATCACGTGGTGTCACACCTTTTGCGTTGGCGATGCCCGACCAATACAAAGACCCCATGGGCGATGCAGTGAAATCATATCGCGCGTATTATTTGTCGCCGGAGAAAAGACGGATTGCTTCATGGAAGAAATCGCGCCCAGCGCCTCACTGGTACGGGGAGGAAACCTCCCCGTCAACCCCTGGCCTACGGCACGGGGGGCAAACCCCCCCGTCAACCCCTGGCCTACGGCACGGGGGGCAAACCCCCCCGTCAACCCCTGGCCTACGGCACGGAGTGTTGCGTGAAGGCCTACGGCGCGTCCGCCTTACTCGGTTGAATATACCACAACCACCACATGGGTTTACCCCTATGCCGTAGGCTTGCATATCTCAAGTGCCGTAGGCCAGGGGTTTACGGGGAGTTTACTCCCCGTGCAGGAGGCCAGGGGTTTACGGGGAGTTTACTCCCCGTGCAGGAGGCGAGGGGGCCCTGGGGGGCGCAGCCCCCCACAAAATTGAAACGTTTAAACATACCTAAATAAAATGTAGGCAATCCAAAAAAAAACAATCAAGCAGCAAATATGTCTGTCAACGAAAATGGAAATGGAATCGTGTCCCCGTCCCCGTCCCCACACCCCGACCACGACGAAGAACGCGAATATCAACTTTGCAGAATGGAGATTATGAAGATTCGTGCAGCTAGAGCTAAAGCTCGGCGGGAGGCACAAGAAGCCGAAAGCAGAAGAGAACGCCGCATCAATGCATGCGACTTGACCGGCCAGGAATTCGCAATCGTGTGTGAGGAGATATGGGTTGATTTCAAGACGTGGGTCAACCACCACGAAAATATGAAGAACTGCATTGCCAAAACCCGCAGCACATTCAGTGAGAATCTAATCATTGTTATGTTTGCAATCGCGCTTATCATCGGATTCCGCTGGTATATGGGCGGTGGCAAAGAAGCCTGTGCAAAGTTCAGCGTCGCAGGAATCATCTTCAGTTTTGTGTGCGAATTGTTTCGTTATCTCGGCGAAGCATTTCTTGGCATGTTTCTTGGAATCATTGGATTTTGCGTCGGCATTCTGCCATTGATAGTGTGTGTGTGTATATTTGAATCAAAAAACGCATTTCCAGATCCCTTACCCGAAGCTGAAGAAACAACCGAACATGAAAAAACAGACTAAGAAGGTAAGCAGTGTGTGTGTGTGTGTTACTAACACTTTTTTTATACAAAATATTCTGAATAAAAATATATAAATTTTTTACCTTGTTTTCCATGTCGCATCGGTATCGGCATTGCAATATATCCTTCTTCTATATTTGCTCGGGAAACACGTCATCGTTCTCTTGCCCCCTTCCCCCTTCCAATAGCTCTTGTATATATTCATTCGCCGCCACCTGTCGCATTCGGCGGTGTATGTTGATCTGCTCGGCCGCATATGCATCGTATGCCTCGCGACGTTGTTGTTCGGTGGCAAAACGATCCGGGTATACGATATCAAGCCACCGCTCATTTCCTTCACGCGCCATCTCCGGGTCGATATCATAGTCGGGAATGACAACTTCACGATTTGCGCGTGCAACAAGTGCATTGTCGGGAAGAATAAATGTAGACAGAGCAATTTCCATATGGTCAAATGCATCAAAGTCGTTGCCTGGTTGGGTGAGATAGGAACACATTCGGTGAATATGTATTTGGTGCAGTGCTGGATGGCCGTGGTTTCGGTGATGGTTGCCATTTTGAATGGGTTGGGGTTGGGGTTGGGGTTGGGGTTGATAATACGTCAGCATCACAAGTGCTTCGTTGGATTGGTATTGCGGTGCATCATCCACGTAGAACAACCGCGTCATTGCTTGGGCGATAGGGTGGTTTTCGTGATAAGATATGAGAAGCGGAATGTATTGCCCCATGGGGCGATCGGTTTCTGCATTGATGCATTCAACGTGAAGAACAACACGATGGAAATGGGGCGACGTTGGAGGAAGAGGAATGAGAACAAGCCTGGGGAATTCGTAAATTTCCAACATTTCATACCCCTGTGAATACTGGGTGTAATAAATGAAATCCGCAGTATCGTGCAAAATATGCGGAATACCGACAAGGTGTCTGAAAATTGAATCCCACTCATCGTGGGAGCGAAAATAGCGCGAGCGTGTATAACGTCCTTGATTTCCTGGACGCATTAAATTGAAACGCCCGTTGTTGGCAACTGCGTGGATTTCTCTTTCACGTATTTCTTCTGCATTGGGAGCAGGAGCAGGAGGTGCAGGAGCAGGTGCAGGAGGTGCAGGAGCAGGAGCAGGAGGCGCAGGAGCAGGTGCAGCAGGAGCAGGATGACGAATAATGTCGACCATGATAGTTGATAGTTGATAGTTTTTTGGATTCTTTTTCACTATATTTGATATAGGAAGATTAAAGCATTTCAATTTTACGGGACAGGGGACTCTGTCCCCCGTGATCCCCCTGGCCTACGGCATGAAGATATGCGTAAGGGCCTACGGCATGAAGATATGCGTAAGGGCCTACGGCACGAAGATATGCGGACGCGCCGTAGGCTCTCACACATATCTTAATGCCGTAGGCCAGGGGGATAACGGGGGACAGAGTCCCC
>Ga0209550_10006046_pt1 | contig 11316 bp, 11 predicted proteins | sample LauGreSuBDMM15SN_2_FD_187567 | JGI IMG/M metagenome (GOLD analysis project Ga0209550, IMG submission 187567) | Freshwater lake microbial communities from Lake Michigan, USA - Su13.BD.MM15.SN (SPAdes) (version 5) | ecosystem: Environmental > Aquatic > Freshwater > Lake | place: Lake Michigan... | reverse complement strand
AAATAAGTAGCTGCGTGCCCTAAGTGAGTTGCATCGTAGGGAGTAATGCCACACACATACATGCGATAAAGGTTTTTAGTTGGTAGCGCTTTCTTAGTTCCAGACAGAGTGTCTTTTAGTGTCAGTTTTGGCAGTGCATACTTAGGATCCACATCTGGAATCGCAACTGTTGGCCAAGAACGCATTGTCCTATCCTAGAACGGCGGCCACGGAACAGCGGGCCAATCTGGACTCGGCGATGGGAAGACTTTTGCTGCTTGTAAACGCGAAACTCGCACCTTCAGAGCAGTGAACTCATCCTTGGTAATTAACTGCTGAATCACTTCGCCACTGTCACCGTTAAGTTCGGTTTCAAGAGTCTTGAGCGTTTCGATCTCTGAAGGCAGTAACGGTAACTGCTCCCATTGCCAAAGAACTGTTCGCAACTTGTCCTCAGAATGAAATGTCACACCGTGATCGCAACCATAGATGTGACCATCAGGGGTGGGCAGTAGATGGCCAATCTTGCGATCGGTATTATTAATTATTACGTCAAGCAGTGCGAGATTGCGCAACCCTAACAAATCTTTACGATACAACTCAGCCAGATCAACTTCTTCATCGATATCAATCCAGAGTTGAACCATTCCAAAACCAAAAGGTCCTTCGCGCAACAGTGTGGGCGGAACGCAATTAAGTTGCATCGCTTCACTGATTAAATAGGCAGCGTATTCACGATTAGCTAGCGTGCCATCAGGAAAATCCCATAGTGGTCGCTCCCCCGTTACGGGTTTATAAATGCAGTTAAATGAATTCTCGCCAACTGTGATTTCGCCGAAGAGGGTCGCATTCGATGCATCTACTAAGCGACCAGTGACTTTGAGATCACCATAACCAAGTGCGGCCAGAATCTCGTCGCGATTATCTGCGGTAACCATTGGCCCTCGGACATAGATGTCCAGTGTTATCGATTGCTATTCCGCAGAATGGGCAAGGCAAGCGACCGGCTCCAACTACGGCGGCAGTTCGTTTTGCGAACGCATCGGCCTGGGCCAGTGTCAGTGATACTCGAAGCAAGTCTGGTGCTTCTTCTTCATCATCCTCAGCCAACTCCTCTTCATCAGAGTCCGCTGGCGTCGCACATTGCAACTCAACCAAAACCATCTCAGTTTCGGTGACAAAAGAAAGGCCGATGACGCCAACCCGGAACTCTTCAAAAATTGGTTGTTCTAGAGGTTCGGTATCGACACCTAACCTGGAGTAAGCAATTAGCGGATTGCCACGTTTGATCTCTCTAAGAATTGCTCCCACTCGATCGCCCAGCGCTGCGGCTTGAATCTTTTCCAACCCAACGGAGGTGACTCGTGCGCCGGTTCGCGCTTGGATGAAGAAACTGCGATCACCTGGCTCGCCAACTGTGCCGCAGACGAAACGTTCTACTGGATTAAAATCATAAACAATCCGGTTCACTTGGTTAGGCCTTTGCCCCCGCCAAGTAAATGGCCACGCTTGTTTTTGCTCTGCAATAGTTCGCTAACGGACGAATCCGAATCATTAAGGCGAGTGAGTCGAATCGCACCACCACTTGATTCCAGGATTGTGATGGAAGCTGGATCGATGACAATTCGTTGGAAATCATCAAGATGCATTCCCAGTGAACTAGCAACAATTGCTTTTATAACATCACCATGAGAAACCATGATGGTTAGTTCCAAATCAGAGGCAAAGAAATGATGAACCGACTGCATCGCTCGTACTTGCATTTGCGCAAGACTTTCGCCATCAGGAAAGGTAACCGCGCTAGGCTGACCTTGCACCTTTCGCCATAACTTAGCGCGTGAAAGTGTCGCTAATTTCTTGCCCGACCATTTTCCATAATCAACTTCAACTAAATTTGGCTCAAGAGTTACAGTTACATTTTTTCCGTATTTGGCCAACCATGGTGCCAAAGTTTCAGAACAGCGATCCATTGGGCTAACTTGAACCTGAGCGATAGTTAATTTGCCTAGTCGCTCTGCCAATCGTTCAGCTTGCTCTTGACCTGATTTCGAAAGGTGCACATTCGGCAATTGACCAGAGAGAACTCCGGCTGCATTGGCCGTGGAGTGAGCATGTCGGATCAAAACAATTTTTGGCACCCTGAAAGGTTATCGCAGTAATTCAGCCCTTGCCTTGCTAGGTTTGCGCCATGGAACTTAGGCGTGCTGGCGAAAGCGGCTTATCTCTTTCTCGATTAGGTCTAGGAACTATGACTTGGGGCCGAGATACCGATGAACATGAGGCGGCAGATCAAATGCGAGCCTATTTAGATGCGGGTGGAAATTTCATTGACACCGCCGCTGTATATGGCGATGGCGATAGTGAACGCGTAATCGGTGGACTAGCAGGTTCGCTTTTCAAGCGCGAGGAGATTGTCTTAGCAACTAAGGCTGGAATAACTTTTCCTGGTGGCACCCGGACTGTGAATAATTCACGCGCTGCATTAATGGCCGAACTAGATAGTTCATTGGCGCGACTTGGTACTGACTACGTTGATTTATGGCAGATCCATACCTGGGATAGTGAGAATCCGATCTCTGATGCGCTATCTGCATTGGACTGGGCATATAACTCGGGGCGTGCCCGTTACGTTGGAATTTCAAATTTCTCTGGTTGGCAAACTGCTCATTGCGTAACACGTCAGAGCAATCAAGGGGGCAAGGCACCCATCGCAACAATTCAATCGGAGTACTCACTTTTAAATCGTGAAGTAGAGCGCGAAATCATTCCAGCAGCAAAAGCTTTAGGTTTTGGATTTCTACCTTGGTCACCATTAGGCCGAGGGGTGCTGACTGGAAAATATCGAAATGGTTTACCTAGTGATTCACGTGGCGCCAGTGCGCACTTTGCTGGCTTCGTAGAACCCTATTTAGATGCTCGCTCATCACGGATCGTCGAAGCAGTATGCGTAGCAGCTGACGGACTCGGGTTTTCGCCACTAGAAGTTTCGTTGGCCTGGGTAAGAGATGCACCAGGGGTTACGAGTGCGATTGTCGGAGCACGCACTGGCGCGCAGCTTCGGGGTATTTTAACTTCTGAGCAAATTAGTTTGCCTGAAGTTGTTCGTGAAGCACTGAGTGAAGTATCAGCAGTTCTTTAAAAAACGCTCCATAACGTGCACGCCATACTTCAAACCATCTAGTGGTATCCGTTCATCGACCCCATGAAACAGCGCCATGAAATCTAGCCCCGGCGGCAGTTTCAATGGCGCGAAGCCATAGCCAACTATTCCTAGTTCAGAGAGTGCCTTATTATCGGTGCCACCACTCATCAAATATGGAACGGCGATAGCATCTGGATCTTCGGCAATTAGCGCTTGAACCATTGCCTCAACTAAATCGCCGCTAAAATCTACTTCCAGGGAAATATCACGTGTGATGGTTTCAATTTCAATATCTGGGCCAACAATCTCGCGAATTGTTTGGTTGAACTCATCTTCGTAACCTGGCAGGAAACGCCCGTCTACAACAGCCGAAGCGGATTGCGGTATGACATTAGCTTTGTAACCTGAGTTCAACATGGTGGGATTGGCGGTGTTTTGCATGGTCGCACCAAACATCCTTGCGGCCGGACCTAATTCATCAAGAAGTGGCCGGAAATCTGATTCATCATATTTGTTGCCAGTTGCCCTCGCGACATGGGCAAAGAGTGCCTTAACTGTCTTGGTATATCGCTGCGGCCAGGTGTGATTACCTATTTTCTGCACTGCTTCACTCAGCGCTGTTACTGGATTATCCTTATTGATCATCGAGCCATGACCTGCCGTTCCGTTGGCAGTTAACCTGATCCAATGGATTCCTTTTTGTGCTGTCTCAATAAAATAGAGGCGCTTGCCGTTTTTCACAGTGATGGAAAATCCACCAACTTCCGAGACAGCTTCAGTACAACCAGCGAAAACTTCTGGATGATTTGCAGTCATATAACGAGAGCCATACTCACTGCCAGCTTCTTCATCGCCAAAGAAGGCTAAAACAATATCGCGCGGCGGCACATACCCCTCGCGTTGCCATTTACGAACAATCGCAAGAATCATGGCATCAACATTTTTCATATCAACTGCCCCGCGACCCCAAATGAAACCATCTTTTATTTCACCGCTAAATGGATCTACTGACCAATCTTTTGCATCAGCTGGCACTACATCGATGTGGCCATGTAGAACTAAACCAGGTCTGCTTGAGTCACTACCTTTAATTTTCGCAATAACATTTGCTCGCTTTGGCGCGGACTCGTAAATAGTTGCGGTGATGCCCACTTCAGCAAGTGAATCAACCACGTAAGCAGCTATAGCGCTCTCGTCGCCTTTTCCTTCGCCGTAATTCACGCTAGGAATCCGAATCAACTCTTGGCAAATACGAATCGTTTCTTCTTCGAGCGATTGGCGATCTAGATTCATAGGGTCACTCTCCCAGTTTCTCAGCCAGAATGTAAAGCAATTTGACCTTTTGCCGTGATGTCACCTCTGTTGCTATCCTTCGCTGGAAAACCACTCGTCCGGGTGGCGGAATTGGCAGACGCGCTAGCTTGAGGTGTTAGTGCCCGCAAGGGCTTAGGGGTTCAAGTCCCCTTCCGGACACACATTGTTTTATATGATCGCCACTTGATTCTAAGAATTGAGAAAGGTCTCGCCTTGCAATTGGTAGATGCGCTAGCACTAATTCGCCCAGTGCCCGACTTTCCGATAGCCGGCATTCTCTTCCAAGATATAACACCACTGCTGGCAAATGCTGAGGCCTTCGCATTGGTAATTAATGAACTCTCATCATCTGCTAAATCCGCAGACTGCGTAGCTGGAATAGAAGCGCGCGGATTCATGCTGGCAAGTGCGATCGCAATCAAAAGTAATATTGGCTTTGTCCCTATTCGTAAGCAGGGGAAATTGCCGGGTCCGGTAATTCGTCGAGAATATGGTTTGGAATACGGTTCCGATGCCCTTGAAATGCATAGCAATGGTTTGATCGCTCAAAAGAACTCTAAAGTTCTGTTGGTTGATGATGTTTTAGCAACTGGCGGTACCTTATTAGCCGCGCTGGAGTTAATCAGCGAATTAAAGGGTGAGGTCGTTGAAGTAGCCGTTCTTCTTGAGATTACAAATCTCGGGGGTCGGGAGAAGATTGCGGCAGCATTCCCAAATTTGAGGATTCGTTCATTGGTGAAACTGTGAGTAAAGCCGCAATCAAGATTGGTGAGATTCAGGGATTACGGGCACTAGCTGCGCTCTTGGTTCTAATTTTTCATGCCCGTTTTGTGCCAGGTGGCTTTATCGGAGTTGATATCTTTTATGTGATTTCGGGATTCTTAATAACTGGATTGTTGCTAAAAGAGTTAGATCTCAATAACCGAATTTCGTTAAAATCCTTCTATTTGCGTCGAACCAAGCGCCTTTTGCCGGCTTCGTTCCTGGTACTTTTTGCAACTGCAGCGTTTGCTTGGCTGCTATTGCCACCAATTGCCAGAGGCTCGATTGGTCGAGATCTAGTTGCAACTTCGCTCTACATTTCTAATTATCTTTTTGCTTGGTGGCAGAACGATTATCAGAACCTCAATGCAACACCCTCGCCATTTATCCACTACTGGTCACTGGCGGTCGAAGAGCAGTTTTATATTTTCTGGCCAATTCTGGTCGTCATAATTGCAAAGTTTAAAAGTCGTTTAAAATTTCAAATCACCTTCCTCGCCATTACGGTGGGATCTTTTCTCTTCGGACTAGTACTTACGAGCGTCGCGCCCATATGGGCTTTCTACTCTCTTCCAACCAGAGCGTGGGAGTTAAGTATCGGCGCCCTTTTAGCTGTCTCACCACGATTGCAGATCAAATCAAAGATCCTGGCCATTGTTGGTCTGCTGGCTCTGCTCTTTGGCACACTTACATTTAGCGAAACAACTGCATTTCCTGGTGCAAATGCGCTAGTTCCAGTTTTGGGTACGGCGGCATTACTAGCATCCATAGGAGCTTGGCCCAGATTCCTTAAGGCACTGGCAACTAATCGTCTCTCGCTCTGGTTAGGAAAGATTTCTTATCCACTTTACTTGTGGCACTGGCCAGTGCTGGTCCTGCCCATCGCACTTCTATCTCGTGAGCTATCAATCATTGAACGTATTTTGGCCCTAGGTCTAACAGTGTTACTGGCAGATTTAACAAACCGATATATCGAGGATCCGATCAGATTACGAAATTATTCATCTAAAGCAATTATCTCGGCAGTTGCAGTATCTATGTGTGCGTCATTTGGTATTGGATCGGCAATCATTTCAACCACAACTTCGGCAATAACGATTAATGGGCAACGGGTAACGCTAGAAAGCATAAAAGCTAAACCTGCTGTGTATAAGAATGGCTGTCATCTAAATTACGGGGAATCAGTTTCACCAGAATGCGTCTTCGGAGATCTGTCTGCGGATAAAACTTTAGTACTTTATGGCGACTCCCATGCTGCACAATGGTTTCCAACGCTTGAGAGGTTGGCTAATGAAAAGGGTTTCCGCTTTTACTCATTTACGAAATCTGCCTGTCCGGCTATTGATGTAGTACGAGATAGCGTCGGAGCTTTTCAGATGAGTAATTGTGCGGCTTGGCGAAAGTCAACTATCGCCCGAATTACTGAAATAAAGCCTGATTTTCTATTGATGTCATCTTTTGAGCACTTCAGTCCACCTAAAGGAACTGCCAATGTAAATTCCTGGTGGGCCGAGGGTTCGAAGAGTACCTATACACAACTGAATTCCTTGACGCCGATCCTCACGTACTTAATCGATACGCCACGACCTGATCGTGACATTCCGGATTGTTTAGCCAGTACGGCTGAAAGTAAATGTTTGGCGAGTCAAAATATTGGACTTCCCCAAGTTGCTAATTTTGAATTAATAGATCCAGCTAGTTGGCTATGCGACATTACCTGTCCAGCCATTGTGCGAAATATCGCGGCATACCGAGATGCATCTCATATAAGTGTGGCTACCGCATTAGAACTCGATGGTCGTCTTTGGAATGCGCTCTTGGCTAAAGGATTTTCACTCTGATGTGGCAGGATTACCGACATGGCTGAATTGACTTATTACTGCGGAACTATGGACAGTGGAAAATCGACGCTGGCCCTGCAAACAGCGCATAACCACCAAAGCCGTGGCCGTACTGGATTGATTTTCACTAATCAAGATCGAGCCGGTGTCGGAATTATCTCCTCTCGCCTTGGGCTACAAAGCGCCGCAATTGAAGTTGGGCCCGAGTTAGATATTCATCGTTTTGTAGTCGATCAATTATCTATTGGTTCGCGAGTCGATTACATTATTTGTGATGAAGCTCAATTTTACGAACCTGAACAAATCGATCAATTAGCTCGCATAGTCGATGGCCTCGGTATTGATGTTTATGCTTTCGGAATTCTGGCCGACTTTCGCACAAAGTTATTTCCTGGTTCGGCACGATTAGTTGAATTAGCTGATCGGGTAAACACCCTGCAGGTTGAAGCTCTCTGTTGGTGTGGCCAACGAGCTACACATAATGCACGAACTATTAATGGCATCATGGTGACTGAAGGCGAACAAGTTGTTGTTGGTGACACTAACAAGGATGATGAAGTCGCATATGAAGTTTTATGTCGCCGACATCACATGCGCCAATTAACTGCTCGAGTTTCTAGAGCAGGACATGCTTCCAGTGACCCACTACCCTTTAATTCATGAATGTACGCGGATTAGTTGCCTTAAGTAAGAACGCCCTTTTAACTCCTTACACTTTTACTCGTCGCGAGTTACTGTCTCATGATGTTGCGATTAAAATTAAATACGCCGGCATCTGTCACTCCGATATCCACCAAGTCAGAGAAGAATGGGGTGGCGCTTCCTTTCCCATGGTGCCCGGACATGAAATCTCTGGCGTGGTAAGTGCAGTTGGCGAAGCTGTTACAAAGTTTGCCGTTGGTGACTTAATTGGCGTAGGCGTATTTATTGATTCTTGCCGCAATTGTGCAAGCTGTAATCAGGGCCTTGAACAATATTGTGAAAATGGCATGACCCCGACTTACAACGGGCTAGAACGTGATGGCCTGACTCCAACGATGGGTGGCTACAGTGACGGCTATGTAATCAATGAAGATTACGCAGTTAAGATTCCGACTGGGCTTGATCTTGCCGCCGTAGCACCACTTCTTTGTGCTGGCATTACTTTGTATTCACCACTAAAGCACTGGAGCGCTGGGCCCGGAAAGAAAGTCGCTGTTATGGGTCTAGGCGGTCTAGGTCATATGGGAGTCAAATTCGCTCATGCTTTAGGAGCTGAAGTAACTGTCTTGTCGCACTCCCCTAATAAGGAAGCCGACGCTCGTAGTTTAGGCGCAGACCACTTTGTACTTACCAGTGACCCAGCTCAAATGAAGTCAGTCAAACGTAAATTTGATTTGATTCTAAATACAGTTAGCGCTGAGCATGACATTGATGATTACTTATCTCTGTTGACTACTCATGGAACCCTGGTCGTAATTGGGTTACCTGGAGTGCCATTTGCCGTTAAAGCTGATTCATTACTCTCTGGTCGACGTTCCATGGCCGGTTCTATGATTGGTGGGATTTCTGAACTGCAGGAAATGCTCGATTTTTGTGGCGAGAAAAACATTGTGAGCGAGATTGAATTAATCAACGCTGATTATGTAAATACTGCTTATGAACGAACCGTTAAGAGCGATGTGCGCTTTCGTTTCGTGATTGACATCGCTACGCTCTAGACGAATTGATGCACTGCTAGTGCAAATATTGGTGCAATAGCTAGAGCTGGCAATAAATTTGCCACTGCAACTTCCTTAATCTTGAGCAAGCGCAGTGCGATACAAAACAACATCAGTCCCCCGACAATGGTCATCGCGGCGATCTGATAACCACTTAAGATCGAACCTAATCCCAGACCAACAAAAGTCCAAGCTCCTTGGTAGATACCTACCGGAATAGCCGACGCAGCAACGCCCCAACCGAGTGAGGTAGCAAAAGCCATTGCAGCGAAAAAGTCGAGGGTAGATTTCAAGATCAATTGATCTATTCCAGTTCCCATGCCATCACTTATAGAGCCAAGGATGGCAAGTGGGCCAATCGCAAAGAGCAGTGATGCACTAACGAATCCTTCGATGAAGGGACTTTCCTTAGAGGCACGAAACCGCTTGCGTAAATTTTCGCCCAAAACTTCGAGCTTCTCTTCCAGATGCAATGCGCTACCGATCAAAGCACCAATTAGGAGTGAACCCAGAACACAAAGAAGTGTCCATCCCTTTGGCAGTGCCGATACATACTCAGCCGACCAAAGCGGAATTAACGCACTAGCCGCAGCTAAGAGAGTTACTAGCCCGAGAATGTCAGTTATTAAGTCGCGCAGCTTCGAACTTACGCGCGAACCAACTAAGACGCCAAGTGCTGCGCCACCAATAATGGTGAAGGTATTGATCAAAGTGCCTAAGCCCGGAAATTCCATAAGAGCGCAATGCTATCTCGCATGCCACCTAAGTGGGCTATCCTCGGCAAATGTCATTGACCTCGCGATTTATGGAGTTTTTGCGGCCGCATAAGACAATTCCAATTACGCCATGGCGTGCGCAGAATCGATGGGATTTATCGACTTCGCGTGTGATGATCTTGTTCTTTGGTTTATTTATTTTCGGTATCGGTGATTCATTGCTGATTCAATCTAACTTGGGTAACGCGCCTTGGTCGGTATTGGCGCAGGGACTTGCAAAAACATTTGATTCAGAGATCGGGCTACTAACTTTTATTATTAGTGCGATCGTGCTTCTACTCTGGATCCCGTTAAAGGAAAAACCAGGCTTTGGAACCATCGCTAATATTGTGATAATTGCAGCAGCCATTCAATTAGGCATTGATTTTATCCCGGCCGCTGAAAATACAATCGTTGGTCTGATCTATGTTTTGATCGGCATCGCTTTAGTAGGTGCTGGTTCTAGTCTCTACATCACTTGCGGACTAGGGGCCGGGCCGAGAGATGGCCTAATGACAGCTCTGCATCATAAAACTGGCATTAGAGTCGGCCGAGTGCGATTGGCCATTGAAGGCACGGTTTTGATTCTAGGAGCACTGCTAGGCGGAGTACTAGGGGTAGGAACTGCCCTATTTGCCCTATTAATCGGGCAATCGATCGCAATTTTCTTAGGGATCGTGGCTCGGCTTACCTCAAATACTTCTCAGTAAGCCATATGTTTACCTTACGTTAGTCGGACGTTCTTTCGGCTCGGAGTCGCAAACACCTCCGTTAACAAAATTAGAAAGGCCTAATTCATGTTGGATTCCTATTTCAAAATCTCAGAACGGGGTTCCTCGGTAGCTCAAGAAATTCGAGGCGGACTCGTAACTTTCTTTACTATGGCATACATCGTGGCGCTGAATCCGTTGATTCTTGCGACTACAGATGGTGCTGGTCAGTTCATTGGTGGTGGCGATAGAACGAACGCGATCATAATTGTTGCAGCTGGCACTGCACTTGTTGCCGGCGTCCTCACAATACTTATGGGAGCTATCGCTAATTTTCCCTTGGCGTTAGCAACTGGTTTGGGTTTGAACACTTTCGTTGCCGTATCCATAGCCAAGAATTCAACTTGGGAGCAAGCGATGGGATTGGTTTTAATCGAAGGTGTGTTAATCCTCATTCTTGTCTTAACTGGATTTCGCGTGGCGGTGTTCAAAGCCATTCCGACTTCGCTTAAAATTGCTATCTCTGTAGGTATTGGTCTCTTCATTGCTCTTATTGGTCTTGTTGATGCGGGCTTTGTTCGAAGAACTCCTAACGTCGTCTGGGGAAGCACTAATTCTAAGCCATCTGCCGTACCGCTGGAACTTGGCGATGGTGGACAGCTGGTTGGTTGGCCGATCGTTATCTTCGCTTTCGGTTTATTCCTGACAATCGTTCTTATGATTAAGAAAATCAAGGGTTCTATTCTGATTGGAATTGTTTCCTCAACTCTTTTGGCAATCTTTATTGAAGCGCAATTCAAGGTGGGTAACAGTTTCCTAAGTCCTACAGAGTCTAATCCTCGTGGGTGGGCGCTAAATAATCCATCGCTACCTAAGGACGCTAGCGGTAACCTCAATCTCGCAGATACACCACGATTTGACACCCTCGGCATTGGATTCAATGACATCTTTGGAGCATTCACCAATCCAAAGACGGGGATGCTCGCCGCTCTTCTTCTAGTCTTCACGCTTCTATTGGCGGATTTCTTTGACACCATGGGAACAATGACTGCTATTGGTAACCAGGCGGGTCTCGTTGATCGTGATGGAAATATTCAAAGTGCTAATCGAATC
>Ga0209550_10006045_pt1 | contig 11318 bp, 10 predicted proteins | sample LauGreSuBDMM15SN_2_FD_187567 | JGI IMG/M metagenome (GOLD analysis project Ga0209550, IMG submission 187567) | Freshwater lake microbial communities from Lake Michigan, USA - Su13.BD.MM15.SN (SPAdes) (version 5) | ecosystem: Environmental > Aquatic > Freshwater > Lake | place: Lake Michigan... | reverse complement strand
AGCAAAACACCATAAAAAGTGTGGCCAAATAAAGTGCATGAAGGCATCAGTAGAGTTATGATGAATCATCACTTTATCACCGCTTGGCGGGATTGGGTTGTTCATGAAACGGGCCGTGCTCTATAGCCGTCGTTCAGTCTCAGGTCAAAAAAATCCTGAGGGGTCGGCTGTGGTTAACGCGCCTGATGGCCCCGACCGCCTGGCGTTTAAGGTTGCGAGGTTTCGCGGGCTGTATGAGCGGCTGGGATGGCTTGCCCTTGGGGCCTTGTTCAGCCTCTCGATGCTGTTCGTCTACGACTATTTTCAACCGGCGCGTACTGAGTTGACACAAGAGCAGATTGACGCTGCTGTCTTGCACACCCTAGCCACTAAAGAATTACCTGCACGTGCGGCGAGGGCGGCCGCGCTCATTGCGCCTTCTATCGTTCGTATTCGTGGTGACATCCTTGAGGCGAAAGGCACGCAAGTTGGGGATGATGACTTTGGCGTCGGGACTGGCGTAGTCATTAAAGACGATGGCACGATTTTGACTAATTTGCATGTCGTCGCTTCGGCGCCGCGACTTGTCGTGACCTTTGCCGATGGTTTGGAGTCGCCTGCGGTGATCGTTTCTGCCCAGCGCGACAAAGACTTGGCTGTATTGAAACCTTTAAATATTCCAGATGATTTGCAGCCTGCCACGCTAGGCTCAAGTCAAAATCTGAGCCCGGGTGACGACGTGGTGGCGGTGGGTTTTCCTTTTGGCTTAGGCGCCTCGGTGTCGGCGGGGGTGATTTCTGGTTTAAATCGCACGTTTAAACCCGCAGAAGGCCCACCGCTGACTGGCCTGATTCAGTTTGACGCGGCTGCTAATCCTGGCAACTCAGGTGGCCCCTTGGTAAACATGGCCGGCGAAGTGCTAGGGATTGTGACGGCTATTTTGAACCCGACGAGCGTGAGAACATTTATTGGTATTGGGTTTGCCATCACCATCGAGAGTGCGGGGACGGCCCTAGGCATGCCCCCGTTTTAATGGTTAGGTGACTAGCGTCTAAGTCATAAGTGCTTAGGTAATGAATGCTTAGGTCATGAATGCTTGGGTAATGAATGCTTAGGTAATGAATGCTTAGGTAATGAATGCTTAGGTAATGAATGCTTAGGTCATGAATGCTTGGGTAATGAATGCTTAGGTAATGAATGCTTAGGTCATGAATGCTTAGGTAATGAATGCTTAGGTAATGAGAGTCGAAGTCATGAGTGCTTAAGGAGTGACTGCTTAGGCGATGAAAGATGAATAGCGAGAATCCGAGATGAATAGTGATCCTAAAGTGTGGAACCGTGGTCAATCACCGCAACCCTTTCAAGAGACAGCCGTCTTAATGGAACGAGTGTTGTACGAAGTCAAGCGTATGGTGGTGGGGCAAGATCAGTTTTTAGAGCGGATGTTAGTTGCGATTTTGGCGCAAGGTCACTTGTTGATCGAGGGCGTGCCGGGGTTGGCCAAAACCTTGACCGTCAACACCTTGGCCAAAGCGATACAAGGCACGTTTAAGCGGATTCAATTTACGCCTGACTTGCTGCCGGCAGATTTAGTGGGTACGCAAATTTACAATCAAAGGACGAGTGAGTTCAGTACAGTGCTGGGGCCTGTCTTTGCCAATCTTGTGCTTGCTGACGAAATTAATCGGGCACCAGCCAAGGTGCAAAGCGCGTTGCTTGAGGTGATGCAAGAAAGGCAAGTCACCATTGCTGGGAAGACCCACAAGGTGCCGTCGCCGTTCTTGGTGATGGCGACGCAAAATCCAATTGAGACTGAAGGCACTTACCCTTTGCCTGAAGCGCAGGTTGATCGTTTCATGATGAAAGTGTTGGTGGGCTACCCCAAAGAAGAAGAAGAGTTTGTGATTGTGCAGCGAGTGATTGGGCCGCTAATCGATATCAGTGCCGTTGCGACCACCGAGCAAATCGCAGCGCTGCAGTCGCAATCTCGTCAAGGCTACGTTGATCCGGGTTTGATTCAGTACGCTGTCAAGCTTGTGTCAGCGACGCGAGATCCCGCTCGCTTTGGGTTACCTGATCTCGCGCGTTACCTGACGTTTGGTGCGAGTCCGCGCGCGACCATCGGCTTAATTGAAGGTGCACGCGCCTTGGCATTTTTGCGCGGACGTGGCTATGCGTTACCGCAAGACGTTGTGGATTTGGTGCCCGATGTCTTGCGCCATCGCTTGGTGTTGTCGTACGAGGCGTTGTCAGAAGGATTGTCGGCAGATCAGCTGATTGAGAAAATCTTGCGTGTCGTGCCTGTGCCTGATAAGCCACTCGATAGTCATGTTCGCGTTTCTTAAACGTTTCAAGCGTGGCACAACTGCCGCTCCAGGCGCTGGGCGCGCTCGCAGTTTGCCTGCCGGTGCACCTGTTGGCGTGTCTTTTTGGGGGTCTTCCGGTTCACCCGTCGGTGTGTCGGACGCCGCGCGCGCCTCTGAGCGCACTGCGGTTGTGCCAACTGCTGAGGCCTTGCTCAGGCAAATCGAGTGGACGGTGATCCGTCGGCTAGATGGACAACTGCAAGGAGACTATCGCACGCTTTTTCGTGGGGCCGGTTTGATGCTCGCCGATCTGCGCGAGTATCAAGCACACGACGATGTTCGCCACATTGACTGGAACGTGACCGCGAGGATGCAAACGCCTTACGTGCGTGAGCATCAAGAAGATCGTGAAATGACAGCGTGGTTTGTAGTGGATCTATCGGGTTCGATTGACTTTGGCTCTGGGGCAATTAGTAAGCGAAGCTTGACGATGGAGTGCGTTGGCGTACTGTCACGACTGCTGACTCAGCACGGCAATCGTATTGGTGCGCTGCTATATACCGGTGCGGGCGGGCATGCAAATGTTTTTGTCCCTGCCCGCTCAGGTAGACGACAGGTGCTCCATGTCTTAGAGCGTATGACACGAGCCGAGTCTGTCAAGCAAACGCAAGAAACGGATTTAGGTAAGCTCTTGACCGATGCGCAGTCGATTTTAAAGCGTCGCTCAACTGTGTTTGTGCTGTCTGATTTTTTAAGTCAGCCTGGCTGGGATCGTGCCTTGAATCAATTGGCGCGTCGTCATGAGGTTGTTGCGATTCGTTTATTCGATCCCATTGAAACGGTTTTGCCCAATAATGGCCTGTTGGTGATGCAAGACGCTGAGACGGGTGAGCAGATTTTTGTTGACTCGCACGATAAGGCCTTTCGTCAACGTTTTGCCGACCAAGCCGTGCTTCGCGAACAACAGCTACGTGAATGTTTTGCAAATGCCGGGGTTGACTGCCTAGAGTTACAAACAGATGAACCCCTTGATCAGGCGCTTGTTCGTTTTACGCGATTACGTAAACGGCGAAGTCAGCTGGCGACAGGTGCCGCTGCAAGCGCTACAGCAGGTAGGAATGCGGTTGCTACAGCAACCGTTCATGCAGGCACGGGTGCCACAGGTACTAATCTAGGTGCCCCCGTGAATACGTTGGCGGATCACTAGCTCTATGTTGGCCTTGAACTCCTTAACGATACTTTGGCCCTCGCTGTTATGGGTCTTCGCTGGGTTGCCTGTGTTGATTGGCGGCTATGTCTGGCTGTGTCGTTCGCAATCGTGGTCACGTCATGGTTATGCGTTGTTGATGCTGTGTGGGATCAGCCTTGTCATATTTTCGTTGGCGCGGCCGCGCGCGGTGTTGCTATTGCCTGGCCGCTTAGATACGGTGATGCTGGCAATTGATACGTCTGGAAGCATGCGAGCCACCGACGTGCAACCGAGTCGAATTGAAGCGGCGCAGGCTGCGGTGCGCACATTTATTGCCGAGCAACCTGCTCAGGTCAAAGTCGGTATCGTCACCGTGGCAAGTACCGCTGCCGTGGCGCAAGCCCCAACGGTGAGTCGCGATGAACTCTATCAGGCGATCGAAAAGTTGCCCTTGCAAACTGGCTCCGCCTTAGGTAGTGGCATTTTGATTGCTTTGGCGCAATTGTTGCCTGGCTCAGGTATCGAAGTTGAAAAGCTTCTCACTGAAGCAGATCGGCCGCCGTCCAAAGATACAGGTAAGCCCTTGGGCGCTGATCCAAAAGGCTCAACGCAGATCAAACTTGACCCAGGATCAAACAAAGCCCTTGCAATTGTGTTGATTTCAGACGGACAAAGCAATATGGGGCCTGATGTGCTGAAGATGGCTCAACTCGCAGCAGACCATGGGGTACGCGTGTATACCGTTGGCGTCGGTACACCTGAAGGTGTGGTGTTGAAAGCGCAGGGCGTGTCGATGCGCGTCAAGCTTGATGAGTCGGTGCTTAAAAAAATTGCTGACATCACCTTGGCTGATTATTACCGCGCGACCAACGCGAGTGATTTGAAAAAAGTCTATGCGGCACTCGCCACCACGATACGCTTAGAGAAACACCAAAGTACCGAGGTGACGGCCTTGTTTTTAGCACTCGGTGCGCTGCTGATACTGCTCGCTGGCTTTCTATCGCTGCGACGTGATGCCCGAATACTTTGAAAATAAGCATGAGTGCCAGCGCGCACGTGTTGAGCTTTAAATGGCCAAGGCGCTGACAGCGCCTTGGCATGAGCCTGCAACGCATTGCCTGATTTCTCAAAATGAACGCACACTGCCCTAACACTGCCCTAACACTGCTCTAACACTGCTCTAACACTGCTCTAACACTGCTCTAACTCTGCTCTAACACTGCTCTAACTCTGCTCTAACACTGCTCTAACTCTGCTCTAACACTGCTCTAACACTGCTCTAACACTGCTCTAACACTGCTCTAACACTGCCCTGACACTGCTCTAACACTGCTCTAACACTGCTCTAGTGATGCTCAGGCTAACGCGTCAGTTGCCAACGATCGTTTGCATACGTAACACGCTGTTCTTCAACGAGTTTTTGCAGATGAGCAAAAAGCGATCGCATGGCAACTTTATGTAATTTTTCTGCCGTGTCTTTATAAGCGACTGGCACGAGTTCTTCAAGCGTCACTGGTTGCTCAAAGGTTTTAAGCGCAGCCACCACTTTATTCTCACGGTCTTGGCGATGAATCAACACGCGTTCGACAGCATCTTTGGGCTTATCCATCAAAAAGCCGTGCCCCGGCGCTAGAAAATCAATATGCTCATCTAGCAGCAGGCGCAATGAAGCGAGGTATGTCGCCATGTTGCCGTCTGGTGGGCTAATGACGACGGTTGAACCTTGCATGAGATGGTCACCTGTAAACATCAGGTGCTCGGTTTCGTGCAGGTAACAGACCTGATTTGAGGCGTGCCCAGGCACGTGAATGACACGCAGGTCTGCACCCCCGACTTGCAGTCGCTGGTCATGACTCACGATAACGTCAGGCGCAAAGGTTTGGTCTTGATTCGGGTAGGGCGGCGGTGGCATACCAAACAATGTTGCACCGGTTCGCGCCTTCAGTTCAAGCGCCGCGGGCGAGTGGTCAAGATGCGTGTGTGTGCAGAGGATCCATTTAATTGGCCCGCGTGCAGCTTTGATCAGCGCATCGATATGCTCGGTAAGAGGTGGGCCCGGATCGATTACGGCGACGCCCGTCTCTTGAGTGCCGATGAGATACGAGTTTGTGCCTGGGCCCGTCATCATTCCTGGGTTGGCTGCGGTGAGGCGCAGCACGTTCGGTGCAATCTCGACAGGGACACCCGGTTCAATATATGTTTTTGCAGTGCCCGTGCCTTGCGGATCGATTTTTCCGAGTTCGGCGTAGGCGTAATCGCTCGCGACGAGTGTTTGAAACTCGCCGTTTCGCCCCGTACCCATGCGCGGCGTCATGAGTTGCTTGGGTTTTGGCTCGCGCGCGTGGTCGAGAAGGTCTTGGACGGTGGCAAAACGCGAAAGGCTTTCTAGCGTTTTAATCGTTGGAAACATCAAATCGATTTCACCCACGCGACTTTTTTCGATCGCATCGGCGGGACGTACCCATCTCTGCCCAACAGTCTCGTAGTCATCCTGTTTGGCGATTTGACCGACCGGCGCCTGCGCCACAAAAAAGCGGGTGTCGTAACGCTTAGGGCGCCCAGGCATCGTGATCCAATGGCTGAAGTAGGCGATTTTGTCGGTCGCTACACGAAATTGCTCGGCTTTTAATACATCGACAAAGGTGATTTTATTTTCAGCGAGCGCAGTGCGTAGGTCTGACAGACGCAGTGCTTCATGCTCGTTGAGTTGCACCAACTCGTCATCGTGTCGATAGCCGAGCAATAGCCCTGATTCTTCAAAACACTCACGAATGGCGGCAATCCAATAGGCAAGCCCACCTTTCTCGATGCCCAGCGTGTTGCTGGCAAGATCATCGGTTAAGCCGACACAGAGCGAGGCAATCTCATCGTGATGGTCGGTCGGGTCGAGCCCGCCACCCGGAAAAACATGCATCCCCTTGGCAAAGGCAACCGCTGTTGTGCGCTGCATCATAAATACTTCAATGCCGTCACTGGTGTCTCGAGCGAGAATTACGGTGGCTGCAGGACGGGGCACGACGATGGGTGGATTCACTGGTGTCTCACTTCGGTTGTCTGACGGGCGGTATTTTGTTGTTAGATATATTAGCTGAAGCCCGCTTCGATCGTACGGTTTGAGGCAAGCCTCGAGAAAAAGCCTACCTTGATCCAACGGTTTGAGGTAAGCCTGACAAACAAGTTAGACTCTACGTGTTGAAAAAAATAAAAAATGGAGATGCTCATTATGTTCAAGCAACGGTTCGTGTCGCTCTTTCTCTTGTGTTGTGCCGGTATGGTCGCACAAGCCGCCGATTATCCTGTTAAACAAATCCGTCTTGTGGTGCCTTTTGCCCCGGGTGGCAATACGGACATCGCAGCACGCCTATTGGCGACCGGGCTCACGACCGAGCTTAAACAGCCGGTGTATGTTGAAAATAAAGCAGGTGCAGGTACGGCCATCGGTACTGAAGAGGTTGCGCGTAGCCCTGCCGATGGATACACACTGTTGTTTACGACCGTTGGGCTTGCGGTGAACCCAAGTTTGTACAAAAACCTGCGCTATGACGCCAAGCGAGACTTCGCGCCAGTGGCGCACGTAGTAAGTTCCTCGCCGGTGATCTTGATGCACCCGTCTATCCCAGCCGCGAATCTGGCAGAGTTTGTGGCTTATGCAAAAGCGAAAGGGCCGCTGTCGTATGGCTCAGCTGGGGTCGGCAGCGCCATGCATTTACATGCTGAGCAGTTTCGCATTGAAACCGGTTTGACTGTGACGCATGTGCCGTATCGCGGCGAAGGGCCGGCCTTAGTGGATTTGTTGGCAGGCCGTACTCAATTTCACTTTGGTTCGATCTCGAGTGCATCGCAGCACATTGAATCGGGTGCGTTGAAAGCTTTAGCCGTTGTGTCGGCAAAACGATCGCCGCTGTTGCCGAAGGTGCCCACTGCGATCGAGGCAGGAGTCCCTGGGTTTGTGACCTCGACCTGGGGGGTCATTTTGGTGCCAACAGGCACTTCGCCTGAAATCATTCAGACTTTGAATAAAGCGATTAATCGCGTGATCGCAATGCCTGCAAGTTTTGCCCGTTTCATCGAATTGGGTTTTGAACCACTCACAAATTCGACACCGGCCTCTACTGCACTCTTTATTGATACTGAGACGCAGTATTGGGCAACCTTGATTAAAAAGTTAGGAATTACGGCTGAATAGCGCAAGATAAAGGGATATCCCATTAAGAGTATGCCAAGTTCATGGTGTCGCTGACTCAGGATATGCCTAGTGAAAGCGGCATCTCGTTAATGGTGCATCTCATTCAGGGTATGCCTAGCGACCGCTGTATCTCATTAGCGGCATGATAAGTATGCCGAAGACGTTTATTGGAGAGCATTGTGCAGACGACCGGACAGCAGTTAGTATCTTTTTTAGAAGCCAATGGAGTTGACCGAGTATTTTGTGTACCCGGTGAAAGCTTTCTACCTTTACTTGACGCCTTAGGCGCAAGCAAGATCGACACCATCACTGCGCGGCACGAAAGCTCGGCTGGTTTTATGGCAATGGCAGATGGTAGGCTAACAGGCCGGCCCGGAGTGTTTATGGTGAGTCGCGGGCCCGGTGCCACCAATGCCTCAATCGCGGTTCACAGCGCGCAACAAGATGGTACGCCCCTGATTCTCATGATCGGGCAGGGTGAGCGTCAGCACGTAGGGCGTGATAGTTTTCAAGAAATCGATTACTCAAAAATGTTTGGCAGTATTGCGAAATGGGTGTACGAAATCAATGATCCGACGCGTGTGCCTGAAGTCATGGCGCGTGCCTTCTCAGTTGCGATGAGTGGTACACCAGGGCCCGTGGTGATTTCATTACCTGAAGATATCTTGCCTATCGAGCTACCCGACGTGAAGGCACGTGCCTCTGTCGTGGCGAGCAGTGCGCCAATGCCCAAGGCGATGCAGCGTGTCTTAGAACTGTTAGCGAAAGCCGAGCGCCCCTTGTTACTTGCTGGCGGTGACTTTGCAACCGATGAGCAACGCGCAGCGCTGCGCGCAGCAGCTGAAAAACATAATATTCCAGTTGTGATTGGCTTTCGTCGCCATGGCGTGTTTGTGTCCGATCATCCACTTTACGCGGGTGACATCGGAACGAGTACCTCTGCCACGCAAGTCGAAGCGTTTGAAAAAGCGGATTTATTGTTGGCCATTGGCACGCGCTTGTCAGATTGGGGTACCTTAAATTACAGATTTCCAACGCCGCCTTGGCCAAATCAAGCACTCGTTCATGCGTGCGCAGATGTCACGATGATCGGCAAGAACTTTCAGCCCGAGGTTGGAATCGTGTGTCACGGCGCAGAGTTTATTCGTGCGTTCGCTGAATGTCATGCTGTGCCAGAGAAAAAAGATCGATCAGCATGGATTAGCGAGTTGCATGGCTTTGCGCAGACGCAGGCTGTTTGGAAAAATATTCAAGCATCTGACGGCGTAGCTTTCGGTAATGTTGTGCGTGCCCTGGGTGAATTAACCCCAGATGCAACGAGCATTGTCCCCGATGCAGGGATCTCTGCTGCGTTGGCTTATAAATTCTTTCCGTTTACAGGTAAGCGTAAACTGTATTCGACGATGTCGGGTGTGATGGGGTATGGCGTGCCTGGCGCAGTGGCGATCGCCATGCGCGAACCTGAGCGCACTGTGGTGTGTTTAGTGGGTGATGGTGGTTTTATGATGACAGGTAATGAACTTGCTGTGGCCGTTGAACGCAAGTTGCCACTCAAAATCTTTTTATCTAACAATCGTAGTTTAGGGACGATTCGCCTGCATCAAGAGCGCATGTACCCAGGGCGTTCGCACGCGACCGATCTAAGCGGCCCAGACTTTTCAAAATTAGCGCAAGCGTTTGGCTGCGCCACACTGTTGATTGAAAAGGATGAAGATATCGAGCCGATGATTCGAGCCGCATTGGCTGCAACGGGCCCTGTTTTTGTTGAAGTTAAGGCAAGCTTGTCGGCGATTTTGCCAAAAACTTGAGCTGAGAGTCGTGATCCTGCTCTACATGGCTACAAGATACTGTTTAGCGCATTCAATTCGGCTTGCAAATACACTCTAACTCTTGCGCCAGACGAGAGCAAAGATAAGATCATCAGGAGCGAGACAATGACGACGAAAGACGCAGGCTCAACCAGCACAGCACTAGACACCGAGTTTTCAGATGGACTCATCCGCTTTTGCCGAACGTTTCGTGCGCAGCCACTTGCCGCGGAGACGGTACGGCGCTCAACCGATGCGATTACGGATACGTTAGCTTGCATGGTGCTTGGGGTTGATCAAGCGCTCGAACCTAAGTTGCGTCGAGCACTATTTTCGACCCAGCCGCTTAAACAAATGCTGACACAATTTGCACCTGCGGTCTTGCGGGTTAGTTCAACCGATGCGCAAGGGTCTGCCGCGTTGTATCTGGGTACGCTTGCACATGCTGCAGATTTTGATGACATTAGTCATCCGGCGTATTGCCATGCGACAGCGTTGCTGTTGCCGTCCCTCTTGATTCGTGGTGCCGCCTTGGGCGTGAGTGGCGAAGACTTGATTCGCGCGCATGTTGTAGGTGTCGAAACTCTTGGTCAACTTGGGCGTCGTTTAAACACTGCGCACTACGAGCGTGGTTGGCACACGACAGGCACCTTTGGTGCCATCGGTGCCACCGCGGCGTTAGCGTTTCTTGAAAACTTCACTGATGATCAAATGCGTGGTGCGCTCGGCGTAAGTGCCTCGCTTGCCAGTGGTGTGCGTCAAAATTTTGGCACGATGACCAAACCGTTGCACGCTGGCTTAGCGGCGCGTTCAGCGATTTTAGCGACTCGGTTAGCCGAGCAAGATTTCACCTGCGCGCCTGATGCGATCGAAGGTAAATTTGGTTTCATGAAGGTGTTTGGCGGTACCGCACCGGTAAGCTACACAAAAGCTTGGGGGCAGCCGCTAGAAATCTTGACTGAAACCGGTATTGGCCTGAAAGCTTACCCTTGCTGCGCTGCCACGCATCCAGCGATTGATGCTACACGTGTTTTACGTGAAAAACTCGGAGGTGCTTCGGCTGAAGACATCGAATCGATGCGAGTAGGGGCCTCACGCTTTGCAATGCAGCCCTTGATTTATGATATCCCGACTACTGGTCTAGAAGGAAAGTTCAGTATGCGCTACTGCATCGCCTCGGCCTTGTTCGATGGTGCGGTCAAGATTGGTACGTTTGAGCTCGATCAGATCAAACGCCCACCGATCGAGCGTTTAATGAAAAAAATCACGGTTGAAATCGACCCCTTGGTCGCAGATGATCACGAGTTCGCTGCGATCGTTGATCTGAAACTGAAGTCAGGGCGGACAGAATCAATCCGCATCGATGTCGCGAGTGGTAAACCAGGCAACTGGCTGAGCGAGTCGCTCTTGAAAGAAAAGTTCTTTGATTGCTTGGGGACTGAGCGATTGAATAGCCGAGCCGGTCAAGTGTTGTTTGATACGGCGCAGCAACTTGTTGCGCAGAGCTCGATTGAGTTGTTGTACGAGAGCTTGGTGCAAACCTTAGCGCAAACGCCTGAAAATTGAGGTTGATTGCTCAAAGCGCGTCGGTCAATAGCCAAACGCAGTCGTACCACTTTTTAAAAGGTCATCATGTATTTGCAAGATATTGCCCATGTGATTCAAAGTAAAAATGCGGGGCCGCGCTGCACGACGTTAGACATCATGTTCAATAGTGATGAAGACTACAACCGAGTGAATGAATTCTCCCACCGCTAAGCCGTAGCTGTAGCGGGGGTTTCTTGGGTCAACGACCAGTGCGCAGGGATGTTGCCACCCAAACGACTTACCTCGGTCTCACCAAGCGTAGA
>Ga0209550_10006042_pt1 | contig 11319 bp, 8 predicted proteins | sample LauGreSuBDMM15SN_2_FD_187567 | JGI IMG/M metagenome (GOLD analysis project Ga0209550, IMG submission 187567) | Freshwater lake microbial communities from Lake Michigan, USA - Su13.BD.MM15.SN (SPAdes) (version 5) | ecosystem: Environmental > Aquatic > Freshwater > Lake | place: Lake Michigan, USA... | reverse complement strand
CTTGGCACTAAGTCAACTATTGAGGAATCAAGGATAGAGAGATTTATAGGCGTGGGCGCTCGCAACAAAGGCTGCCTACCTATCCCGCTCAAGTACTACGGCGCACATACAGGTCGATGGGCAGGGTCAGACAAGGTGAACTTTCAAAACCTGCCGAGCCGAGATAAGAAAAAGAAAGCGTTGAAGAACGCTATCGTTGCACCCCTAGATCACACGATCATTAACTGTGACTCATCTCAAATTGAGGCGCGTGTGCTTGCATGGCTGGCAGGTCAAGATGACTTGGTGAAATTGTTCGCCGAGGGCGAGGATGTGTATTCTGTTTTTGCCTCAAAGATTTATAAGCGCACTATCTCTAAAGCCGACCCCGTTGAGCGGTTTGTGGGTAAGACTTGCATCTTGGGTCTAGGCTACGGAACAGGAGCGTTAAAACTACAACACACCCTGAAGACTAGTCCACCCGGAGCTGTCCTTAGTGAAAAAGACTGTAAAGAAATTGTTGATCTATACCGCAACACTAACGATAAGATTATTAAGCTATGGCGTGATGGTGACGCCGCAATAGAACGTATTGCCAACTGGAAGAACGGACACAAGGATACGTGGTATGGCAAGAACAATTGCTTGCAGATAGTGAAGGGCGGCTTTCGACTACCAAACGGACTACTCATTCAGTACCCTGAGTTGGGTCTCAATACTGATGAAGATAAAGAGCGATACATGTACAAGTCACGTAAAGGCCCCACATCGTTGTGGGGCGGGTCGGTAGTGGAAAACGTAGTTCAAGCCTTGGCGCGGATCATTGTTGGGCAGCAGATGATTGAGATTCAGAAGCGATACAAGATCGTGTTGACTGTACATGACGCAGCGGTTTGCGTAGTCAAGGATGAGGATCTGGAGGCGGCTATGAGTTACATTGTTGAAGTAATGTCTAAGCCACCTGAGTGGGCTAAGGGATTACCCGTAGCATGTGAAGCGAAGAGTGGAAAATCTTACGGCGAGTGCTAAAAAAGATTGCCTAGAGCGCGTTTTTAATATAATATGTACAGGTAAACTTTTCAAAAGGCAGTGTATGGATTTCACATGGTCGTTCTCATCACTCAAAGACTACGTTAACTGCCCCAAGCAATATCAGGAAGTTAAGATATTGAAAAGGTTCTACAAAAAACCTACCAAGGAAATGACGTACGGCAATGAAGTCCACAAAGCCCTAGAACACTATGTCGCTGACGGTACACCACTACTTGAGAACTACAAACGATTCCAACCTGTGCTTGATTCACTTGTAGAGATTGATGGTGAGAAGCACCCCGAACGTAGAATGGCTCTTAACCGTGATGGTGAGGCGTGTAGTTATGGCGCAGATGACCGTTGGGTGCGAGGTATCGTTGACTTGCTGATCGTAGACGGTGACAAGGCGTTTATCGTTGACTACAAGACGGGCAGCAATAAGTACCCTGACCCGAAACAGTTAAAGCTTATGGCACTAATGACTTTCGCGCACTTCCCTGAAGTCAATCATATTAAAGCTGGGCTGCTGTTCGTGATACACAATAGTTTTTTAGACGAAGAGTACAAGCGGGAACAGATTAAAGATTTGTGGGGTGCGTTTCATGGCGACCTTGAACGTATGAAGGTTTCGTACGAAAATGATGCATGGATGCCTAATCCTACTCCTTTGTGCGGGTGGTGTCCCGTACACACTTGTCAATTCCATAAGGAAAGATAATGCCCTACGTTAACAAGCCGCGCCCATACGATAAAGAATACCAACAACAACTAACACGGGGTGAAGGTGACCGCCGTATGGAACGCCAACGCGCCCGAGCTAAGATTGATAAAACGATGTCTGATGGTAACGGCAACGGTAAAGCTGATGCTCGGGAAGGTAAAGATGTTGCACACGTTAAAGCCCTTGATAAAGGTGGCTTAAACAAAAACGGATTGCGTATTCAAACCGCTACTAAAAATCGTTCATTTAAACGCGACTCAAAAGGCAACTTAGTAGGTGAAGTTAGCAAGAAAGAACGTAAGAAATAATACGCTGCGGTTAGGCATGAGTGTGCAGCGGGGGGTGGCTTTGGAAGTTTGCTTGACCCTTTAACCATGTCAGTTGAACGGCACTCACAAGTCCCTTAAAAGCTTCTCCGGTGCGTCAGGTTCATCCGCTTCACCCTCGTAAGGGGTGTTTTTTACAGTCAAAGGAACATCGTGCAAATAGTTCAAAACAGTGCGTTAAGATTTAAGTTGAATTCAGTACATGTACCAATAATTACTAAACACATAGCAAAGAGTGAAGTCTTGAGCGATGACGGTGAACAGGCAGATGTGCTTGTCTATTGGCAACTTGAGGAGATGCAAACTCTAGCCAAGATATTTGAGTCCTTCAACATACCCTCGCCTATCACTAGAGATTATAAATGGCCGGGTCTGTACACCCCGTTCAAGCACCAAATCACAACTGCGGCTTTTCTAACGTTGCGCGAACGTGCGTTTTGCTTTAACGAAGCGGGTACAGGCAAGACCTCTTCTGTGATATGGGCTGCTGACTATCTAATGACGCAGAAAGTTATTAAGCGAGTGCTAGTCATTTGCCCGTTGTCGATCATGTACTCAGCGTGGCAAGCAGATATATTTAAAACAGCCATGCACCGGACAGTCGCAGTAGCCTATGGCGATGCAAAAAAACGCAAGAAGATAATTAACGGTGATTATGAGTTCGTCATAATTAATTACGATGGTGTGGGAATCGTACGAGAAGATATAAGTAAATCAGGGTTTGACCTAATTGTGGTCGATGAAGCCAACGCTTATAAAACAGCTACGACCCAACGCTGGAAAACTCTAGCAAAACTCCTCGCCCCTTCTACGAGATTATGGATGCTCACAGGCACTCCCGCTTCGCAGTCTCCGCTAGATGCGTTTGGGCTTGCACGACTTGTATCCCCCGCTAAAGTGCCACGCTACTTCACTTCATGGCGCGACCAAGTGATGATCCCCACTACTAGGTTTAAGTGGACACCCAAGAACTCATCTAGGCAAGACGTATACACCGCGCTGCAACCTGCTATCAGATTCACTAAGTCCGAGTGCTTAGACTTGCCGCCCGTCATGTATCAAACACGCTTAGTCCCACTTACCCCACAGGCAAGTAAGTATTACACGACGTTAAAGACACAGCTTCTTATCGAGGCTGCGGGAGAAGAGGTTAGCGCAGTCAATGCCGCCGCTGCGCTAAGTAAGTTGTTGCAAATATCAGGTGGCGCGGTATACACCGACAAGCATGACGTAGTTGAATTTGATGTTAGCCCACGCCTTAATACACTCATGGAGGTAATCGACGAAACAGAACACAAGGTAATTATCTTTGTGCCGTTCAGACACACAATAGATGTTGTGGCCCGGCATCTCACTAGTCAAGGAGTTACTAATGAAATAATTAACGGAGACGTACCCGCTAGGGAGAGGGCCGTAATCATCAATAGATTTCAGACCGCCGACCTACCAAGAGTTTTAATCATTCAACCACAAGCTGCATCACATGGCGTAACACTAACTGCTGCGAACACCGTAGTATTTTGGTCACCCGTGATGAGCGTAGAAACGTATCTTCAATGTATTGCACGAATTGATCGCGTGGGACAGAAAAACAGTATGACTGTTGTACACCTGCAGGGATCAGAGGTGGAGCGCAAAATGTACGCAATGCTCCAAGGCAAAGTTGATATGCACGAAAAGTTGGTTGATCTTTACAAGCAAGAACTAGGAGTTTAAAAATGTCATCAAATCTCGAAGAATTAGTACAAATATACTTGACAATTAGAACCGAACGTGAAAAGATTCTAACTGCCTACGAAACACAAGACAAGGCATTTAAGGATGAGTTGAACGTATTAGAGCAGGCGATGTTAGCAATCTGCAACGATACAAACGCAGATAGTATCAAGACTCAGAACGGCACAGTGATTCGCAAAATGAACGAGCGTTTCTACTGTAATGACTGGGACAATTTTAAGAAGTTTGTTTTAGAGCATCAAGCAGTAGAGTTATTTGAGCGCCGTATTCATCAAGGTAACTTCAAAGAATTTATGTCGGAACACAAAGATGATGGTCTACCCCCCGGCGTTAACGTGATGCGAGAATTTGGTATCACAGTACGTAAACCAGTAGCACGATAATTCAGTCAAAGGAAAATAAATGAGCAACGAACTCGCAAATCTGTTAGCTAGTAACCCCTCTATGGTTCAGTCAGGTCTTGACGAAGACACCCTTGCAGTATCAGGTGGCGCACGACAAGGCAACAAACGCATCTCCATCAAAGGTGGTGTGTTTCGCAAGTATGCAGGCGGTAAAGAAATCGGTGCTATCGAAGACCGCTTTATGAACGTGATCATCGTAAAAATGGCACACAAGGCATCACGCATGTTGTACTTGCAAGGTTACAAAGAGGGCGAGAAAGTTAGCCCCGCTTGTTGGTCTGGCAATTCAGATACACCCGATGCTGAAGTTAAGAATCCCCCCGCACCAAGCTGCACCGAGTGTCAGTACAGCGTCAAAGGTTCAGGCGATAACGGTATGGGTACTAAGTGCAAGCTGTCATGGCGCACCGCTGTTGTGTTGCCTAATGATCCCGCAGGCGATGTGATGCAGTTGGTCCTACCCGCTATGTCGTCTTTCGGTAAAGAAGATAATGGTCGTTGGCCTTTCCGCCCGTACGTTCAGCACTTGGCATCACACAACGTATCAGCAGGGCGCGTTATCACCCGTATGGCGTTTGATACGAAGTCACCTACACCCAAGGTAGTGTTCTCGCCTGTCGGTGCTGTGCCTGATGAGGACTTGGCTGTTGTTGCTCGCCAAGCGAAGAGTCCCGCTGCTGAAGCTGCTATTAAGATGAATGTATTTCAAGTTGATAGTGGCGGTGAAGTGGCAGCAGATGATGGTGGGTTTGAAACTGTAGCTGTGTTTACTTCAAACGTATCTGTTGAGGCACAGTTAGCCGAGCCTGTAAAGCGTGAGTCAGCGAAGCAAACTGAAAGCGCACCGCCTTCTGATGTTTCGGATGTTGTCAAAAAATGGTCTAAAAAGTAAGGAGTAGGAATGCCACGAACATATAGCGATAGATTTTTAATTGGGATGCATCAGGCTAACCCGCGTCGTGCGGGTGTAGCCCTTGCAAAAGCGTGTGTGAAAGCTAATCTTCCAGCAAAGTATGTAGCAGTTGCGTTGGGAGTGTCCCGCATGACGATCTATAGTTGGTTTCGTGGCAAACCTATCCGCGATAAAAATCAGCAGCTTGCAGAAGTGTTTACCGACTTAGTTGAAGGTGACATTGTGCGGGGTATTCTCCCCGCTAAAACCATGCGAGAAGCTCAAAAATACATTGACGATATGCTTAAAGAAACAGTATAGCGAGGCTTAACCCCACCCACCTAACTAAGCGTGAGCAGTCACGCTTTTTTAAACTCTGCTCAAGAAATGATAAAACAATTTTATGAGATGGCGTTGCCTACGCAGGGAGTTTATTGCGTAACGGGTATTGACCCAGCCACAGGGGCAACAAAAAACCGATTCACTGAAACACTAAAGGGAGTACATGAGTTAATAGCAGACTGCAATAAACGTAAACAGAATACTTTTGTAGCTGTCAGTACATTTGAAGGATACAGTCGTAAAGCTAAAGACGCTTTGTTCTGTAAGTCACTATTTGTTGATCTTGATGTAGGCGCGGAGAAGGCAAAGAAAAACGAAGGATACACAGATTCGGGTGCTGCGCTAATTGCACTTGATGTATTTATCACCGAGAGCGGGTTACCACCTCCTGTCATTGTTAGTTCAGGGCATGGCGTACACGCTTATTGGCTGTTTGATAAAGACATTCCTACGGATGAGTACCTTACAGTTGCACAACTTTTTAAAGATTACTGTGTAGCAAGATTGTTCTGCGACAGAGCAGTTATGGCAGACATGGCGCGTATCATGCGTTGCCCTGACTCAATGAATTACAAGACAGACCCACCTACCCCTACTGGATTTATAAGCGAAGATTTAAACGCATATTCATTTGAGTCGTTTAAAGAATTCCTAGGTGTTGAAGAAGAGCCGGAGGAACCGGCTAATGATGTAGCAGCAATCTTAGCTTCTATACCTAAAGGCTTAGACGATGAGACGAGAGCTTTCAAGAAGCTTGATAACTTTAAATACAACTTTAGAAACATTGTTATACGAAGTCTTGAAGGTGACGGTTGCAATCAAATAGCAGAGGTTGCAAGAAACCCTGAGAACCCACCCTACTCATCATGGACAGGTGCGTTAGCAGTTGCCGTACGCTGCGAAGACGGCGAAGAAGCAATCCAACTAATATCAGAAGGGCATCGTGACTACACACCAGAAAAAACAATTACAAAAGCCAATTCTTTTAACTCTATCAGAACGTGCGAAGGGTTTGCGCGTGATGAGCCAAGTCTCTGTGAAGGATGTAAACACAGAGGACGAATCGTTGGACCAATTGAGCTTGGAAGAGAGTTTATACCCGCAGCAGCAGCGCATACGGAGGACACAGTTTGGGAGAAACCGGATACCAAAAAGCTTCAAGAACTTCCGGGATTCCTAAGACCATTTGTTAAAGGCACTAACGGTGGTATCTATTTTATGCCGCCAGCAACCGTTGATAAAGAAACAAAGAAGAAGACACAAGACGACCCCGTATTGTTTCTAGCGCACGACCTATGGCCTATACGCAGACTGTATAGCAAGACTGAAGGCGAGTGTTTGTTAATGCGCTTAGTGTTACCACACGATCCTGCAAGGGAGTTTCTACTGCCCGTAGCGCAATCAGCAGAAGATATACGCAAGGCTGTAGTAGCCCAAGGTTCACCCTGCGAGCCAAGCCAAGCGCCACGCCTCTATAGTTATATTTCTAAATGGAATCAATACATGATTAACGTATACAAAGCGGATCAAATCCGCACACAGATGGGCTGGACAGAGAAGATTAACCCCGAGTCACCTGTGCAGCAGCGCAGGTCGTTTGTCTTAGGTAGTAGAGAGATTAATGAAGAAGGTCAGATTATCGAGTCAGCTACATCACCTCTCATACGAGGTATTGCTAGACATTTAGAACCACAAGGGACCTACGAGAAGTGGCGTTGGTGTGTGGATCATCTAAATCAACCCGGATTTGAAATGCACGCTTTTTCTATGTTGTGTTCGTTTGGTTCAACGCTTATGGAGTTTACCTCTACCGCAGGGGTTACTGTTAGTCTACAAGGGTTGTCCGGCGCAGCTAAGACGGGCGGTATGTATGCAGGGCTAAGTGCGTTTGGTCATCCTGTTGATCTTAGCGTGTTGGACTCAACCGATAACGGTATGGTGGGGCGCTACTTGGGACTGCACAGTTTGATGTTGGCAGTTGATGAGGTGGGTGAGAAGAAGGCTGAGACGTTAGCTTCGCTGATACATAAAGTGTCGCAGGGCAAAGCCAAGATTAAAATGCAGGCGTCAGTCAATGCCGAGCGTGAGTATGAGTTAACAGCATCATTGATCTGCATGATGACTACAAATCACTCTATCTATGATAAGTTAGTTGCGTATAAAAACAGTCCAGTTGGTGAAGCAGCGCGTCTTGTTGAGTTTGCGGTAATACAGCCAGTACAACTTACAGGTGAGATGGGTCAGGCAATATTTAATCCACTGAAGTTTAACTATGGCTTTGCCGGTCCGATGTTTATTCAAGAGGTGTACCGCATAGGTGACGCTGCGGTGTATCAGGAATTAGTTAAATGGCAGATGCGATTTGTTAAGGACTTTGGGGACCCTCCGTCTAACCGATTCTTTAAAAACCTAATGGCTGTGTTTGCAGCAGGATCAATTGGCAACGGCGCTAATGTTTTTAAGTATGATCTTGAGCGGATATATCAGTACGTGCTGATGCAGATGATTAACATTCGGGATAACGTAGCACCAGCTAACCGCACCGACTACCCATCAATCCTAAACGAATACATCAACAACCATGTACAAAACGTTTTGATTGTAGAGGGCGACATGCTCAAGCTGTCACCACGCAATTCTCTTGTAGCTAGGATCGACACTGAGACAGGCGTACTCCAAGTATCTAAGACAGAGTTTAAAAAGCACCTCGCTGAACTGCAAGTCAGCTCTGCAAACTTTGAGCGTGAAATGTCAGAGATGTTTGTGGATAAAGCTAAACAGAAACCACGCTTAATTGGTTCAAAGAAGAGTAGGCTTGCAGCAGGTTGGAAAGATGGTGTTGGCGGCAACATTTGGAACTACCATTTCAACATAGAAGTCCCTGATGAAATCTTAGGTTTAGTTGATGACACCAAATCAAATACTTGAACCGGAGTGGTTGTTTCCGTTTCATAGTATGTCGGTAGGGGATAGTTTTTTTATCCCTACCTTGCGCCCTGCTGAGATGATATATGTTGTTGATAGTGCAGCCAAACGCGCTGGCATACGAGTTAAAACGTATGTCTACTCCAAGGATGATCACCTTGGAGTGCGCGTCTGGAAGCTATCTTAGAACTTAACGCCAAGCTGCTTGTACTTATCTATAAGATTGTTCTTTACTAAGTTCTGAGCAAAGGCGTTATCTTTTAAAAGTATTTCCCGTTGTGCAGGAGTGTACTCACCTATAGTTGATTCTCTTACTGATTTTGCTTGTTGTTGCAACGCTTTGAGTTGACCATTTAAATCTTTCTCCCACATAGAAACAATGTACCCATTGTTGGTAACTTCGTATTCGTTTCTTTTTTGTGGGTTAAGTTTAAACATATTAGTGCGCTTAGTAATGTCATCCATCTCATCGCGCAACTTACTAAAATTACGAGCGTCAACACTAGATGGTGTACCAAAGAACGAGCTAAGAGGTCCCATGTCTTTGTGCGGGTTAAATGCTTTTCTTTGATCCGGTGGCGTAAGCATGTCATAGGCTTCTTCAGCTATCTTTGCGATACCGTTTACGTAGTTAGTGAAATAATGTAACAACGAATTAGGGTTAATATTTGGCCCACCTACATTTGCAAGTGCCATCGCTGCATCTTTATACATCTGAGGAGTACTTTCACTACCAGAGTAAGCAGCACCCATCTTATTGTTTTGTGATTCAGGTGGCACAATATCCCTACCCAAACCATCTTTGTTAAGAATTGATTGAGTTATGGTGCGGATTACTGTTGGTGTAGCTGTATCAAGTGCAAACTGTGCAGGGTTTTTAGATATATCCATCTTAGATGTTGGGAACGGCAAGAAAGCATCAAGCAATATGGTGCTAATGTTTTTAAACATTTGTTTCTTGTCTATTACGCCAGCATCGTTTGCAGCTATCTGTACACCCACACCTAAGAACGCTCCGTTACCCAAACCAAACGGCATTTGGAATACAACATTCTTACCCATAGATTCAGGAAACTTACCGTCTGCAACAGGCATCCGCAAATACCTAGTCCATTGATCCAAGTCATCAGTTAAGACTTTATTACGCCCAAGCTCATCTTCAGGCGCACCGGCTGCAATCATGCCAAACAGATACATCCCTGCACCTATCAACCCACCGACCATAATAGTAGAGGATAGTTGTTTCTTACGGAAGTTCTTTTTAAATGTTGCCAATGCAACGGGGTCATCTCTAATGGATTTTGGTAACTTGTTTGCTTCTTTCCATTGTGGGGGCAACACAAGATCAAACGCAGGCGCGATTGACTCTAAAGCGCGAGTAGCACCCGTTGCAGTAGCCCTACCAAACATAAACAACGCGCCAAGCTCACGACCTCTTTCGCCCATCTGCTCAAAGTTTGCGTAGTTCTTAACTTCCATAGCAGCTTTTATAGCAGCATCTTTAGCACTCATTTTACGGCTGCCGTTCATATACTTACTTTTCATAACCCCGTAGGCAGCAGCACGACTTGTCAATTCAAACACGTTGTTATATATGTCAATCACTTTGCCAAACTCGTCGCTTGTCTTGAGTACTAACCCACGACCAAGTTTCTTCTCAAGGGCTTTTACTTTATTGCCAACAGACATAGTGTCAGAGTACGACTGCATACCGCCGTTCTCAATGTACTCAATCATGTCTCTAGCAAACCCACTACGTTTTGCCAAAGCGTTTAATTCAGCAAACTTGTTGTTCTCGTACAGGTACGCAACTCTTGTAGCAGTGTGTGGGTTAGTAATAGTGCGGGCTGCAACAATAGCTAAAAATTTAGCAGCTTCAATTGGGTTACCTTCTACTGCCATCAACCATGCGTTAGTCAAAATATCTCGCACGTAGTTCATGGGTGCGAACGTGTAGTTCCAACGGGTCATTGACTTACCAACAGCGCTGGTAAGAAAGTTTGCTAAGTTCCACAGAGGGCTAATGTCGTTATACGAACGACGCAAAGAATTTAAGATCAGCTCATCATAGACACGGATAACATCGACGCTACCGTCTTTGTTGTAGTGCAGCACCACGTTCTTTTTGAGCGCATCTTTCAACGCCTCTTCGCGTTCTTCAAACGGAATGTTCTTCTCAATCTTACCTTTTATGTACCCTTGTTTTACGGCATTCATAATTGACAAAGTCAACTCACTACCGCGCCCGGCGCGAGCAGAGGCTCGTATGGCTTCAACTGTTACTTGCGTAATAGGGTTGTTAGATACTGTGTCCCGTGCATCAAACGCAAATTCTGTCTCTTGCAATTCTTTGCTCAAACGATTACCAGCAAAAATATCAATCTCGTCATCAATCGGTGATTTAGCAGGATGCTCGTTAAACCCTTTGAGCGGCACGTAATCTGTCCAGCCATAGAACGCTATACGATTAGCTACTGGGTTTGACACATAGTTAGATATTTTGTTCGCATCTAGTATGCGCTTGTTTAGTTTCTGTATGTTGTCTAGGATAGCGTCTATCAATACCTTGTTCTTGTCTGCGTTGTATTCCTGTGTAATACGCGCCACATCCGATTCTTCCATAACGCTTACTCTATAAATCTCAGCGTTTATATCTACGGGCATTGCACCAGTTACACCACCATTCTTTGCCTCACGGCGTGGGCTGTAACCAAGTGGGTCTGCATGGTTTGCAATAAGGGTATCTTGTTCTGAGCGCAACGCTTGAGCCTGAGCGTCAGTTAGCAAGTACTTTTTGTTAAGCAGATTCATAATGTCGTTGCGACGATCTGCAGCACTGATAGCCTTACCGTTTTGCGTCAGGTTCTTAGCGGTATCAAGCGGGACAGTCAGCAGGTATTTAACCAAACGGCGTTTTGGTACGTGAATAGCTTCTCCTATCAAGTGCAAGTTTTCTAAAGC
>Ga0209550_10006037_pt1 | contig 11324 bp, 12 predicted proteins | sample LauGreSuBDMM15SN_2_FD_187567 | JGI IMG/M metagenome (GOLD analysis project Ga0209550, IMG submission 187567) | Freshwater lake microbial communities from Lake Michigan, USA - Su13.BD.MM15.SN (SPAdes) (version 5) | ecosystem: Environmental > Aquatic > Freshwater > Lake | place: Lake Michigan... | reverse complement strand
CGTGGGCAGACTCTTCGACGAACCCTGACGAAACCTCGGCACCGCGTCGAAGAACCCTCTCCGCCATCCTGATCCGATCGTCATCTCGCTTGTCTCGCTCGTCTCGCTTGTCCGCTTCGTCATCCTCGGAGATGGGCATCGTGATGGTCGCCCTCGATGGGAGCTCACGGGAGATCACCCGAGATCTCGCCGGAGATCTCGCCTGCGAGGTGTGCGAGGATATTCTGCAGCAAGTTGCCCTGGATCCACCCGCCCTGATCCACTCGTCTTCTAGCTCGTCCGCGTCGTCACCCTCACCGAGCTCCTCGAGGTCTTTGGGAGAGAGCGCGTGGGTATGAGGCGCGTGGGACGCATGGGTAGATCACAGGAATCTCTGGGGACTTAGCTCTTAGGACTTGCTCTGGGGAGACGATAGAGGATAGTAAATCTCCTTAGTATAATGTGTAGAAGGCCCCCCGCCGTGTGTGAAACCTGGGTTAGGGGGTAGAGATGTGTGGGCAACGGCCCTCATGATTGAGTGAGCCGAGCGAGCGAGTACTGTCTGGCCGAGAAGGCCCTACATTGTGCAGTGAACCAAGCGTGACTTCTTGTGTGAATTCGGAACCAAGCGACGTGGCAACGGTTCTTTGTTGACAAGGGTGACGGTCGCACGACATGGCCAAGAAGGGGGCCCTGCTCAAGAAGGAGGGGTCGATCAAGAAATCCGCATCACCGAAAGATACGGCCAAAGGGCAGGGCATCGTGAAGAAGAAGCATTCATTGGTCGCTGGAGGCAAGCGGGCTCTCGTCCAGAGGCTGGAGGCTGAGGCGGCGAGCAGTAAGTCTGGCTTAAGCACAAAGGCAAAGGCGCGCAAGGCCAAGGCGTCCAACGCGGTCATCTTGGGCGCGGTGGATGGCCTGAAGGCTTCGCTTGACGAGCTTCTCGCCGCGAACGCTCAGGTGCATCGACAGAGAGCAGAGGTGGAACTGGGAGGTTCACTGACGAGCAAACGGAGGCAGAAGATCGTGGCCGAGGAAACGAAACACTTGCAGGCCGTGCTGGCGCACCCAGCCTTTGTTGCCGACCCCTTTGGTGCGCTGCAGGAGCATCTAAGCAACACCATGGCAGCCATGGAGGAGAAGGCCAAAGAGCGAGGGGGAGGGCCTAGCCGCTCAAAGCGCTAGATGTACTGAGATCTCTCCCGGCAGTGTACAACGTTTGGGACCATGTCAAGCCCCAAATCTCTCCGGTGGGTCTGTTTCAGGTGTATGGCAATATAACGAGCACACGGATCGAGGGTGTATCAGTACAGCGTTCACACAGCAACACATGGATCTGAGATCGGTCACGGTCTCCCCCGCAAAGTCACGCTCTGCGGGCCTGCACAGCCCGCACAGGCTCCGCGCCAGGCGAGGGGCAGGCGGCCAGCGCGCCTGAGCGTAGTCCGTAGAGAGATCGCGCGACCGAGCTCCTGGTAGACATCCCGCGTGGCAGCACACGGTGTCGTGCCGTTGGAGCTCGAGTGCACGCATGGCATGCGGCGCGTGCAGCACAAGCCCGGGTGCCCGCTCGTTCACAGTCGAGGATGAGATCGTTCACAGTCGATGATGAGATCGTTCACAGCCGAACGTCAGCTCAACCCCCGACGACGCCCGCGGCTCCACTGGCGCCTTCGCGTGCGCCTTCACGCGTCTGTGAGGCTGCGCTTGCGCGAGCGTGTGGACATCAGCGCCGGAGTACTTGGTGCTGTCGGAGACGTGAGCACAGCAGCGCCAGCTCGCGGATGCTCACGTCCGGCAAGCCCGCGGCCTGTCACCGGACTCTTGTAGCTTGCATGCCCGGGTACGCAGCGAGACGACGTGGGGGCACAGGGTGTGCGAGCGGAGATGGGGCTGCTCTCGAGTGTGGCACGTTCACGCGCCTCGGGGGATGAGCGCGGATGCGCCGTCGTGGTGGCACGCGCCCGCTTGCTCGCCTGTGGACACGCCACCTGCGCCGCTGCTGCTGCTGCTGCTGCTGATGATGATGATGATGCTCGTGGCGACCGGCGATCAGACGTGTCGAGAGCTTTCCTCGGAGCACTGGGAGCGGTGGCCGGCAGCCCGAGCATCGAGAGAGCCTCCTCGAGCATTGCATTTGGCGCGGACACACGGTGCGCTCTGACGGGCGAGGTTGCAGTTGACCCAGCAGCAGCTGCTGCTGCGGGCTCTGATGGTGTACTGACGCACGGTTCGTTGCGGGCAGCCGCTGCAGCTCGGCGCGCTGGGAAGTCGATGGTGAGCACGTCGACCTGGTCGGTACCGGACGGTGTGCACCGAAACGAAACGCGATGCGCCCGGTCGCGATGTGCCGCGGCGCCCAGCTGGGCGTCGAGCTGGGCGACGAGCTTGAGCAATGGCACAGAGTCATCCTGGTGCTTGCGCCGAAGCTGATCCCACGAAGCGTCAGCAAGCAACGAGCGGGCCACCGCACCGACCGTCTCTAACGGCAGAGCAGTCTCCACCGTAAAGCTGCGTGGCTCGAGCTCGGGGTTGCTCATGGAGGAGCGCGAGGACACGTGCAACGCGGAGGGCGTTCGCGCCCTGTGGCACTCTGTTTAGGGAACAAGTGTGAATGTGAATCAACTAATTCCGGATTAGTGCCATTATTTCAACGCCAAGTCCGGGCTGCCGTACGTAGTGAGCGCCGGGTCGCCCAACGCCATCGCCGAACGGGCTGCCATAGCATGCATTGCCACGTCGGCTACTTGCCGCAGGTCGTAGCGCAGCTCTCGCTCGACGGCGGCATTGCGTGCGAGCAGGCCCTCTGCACGGCCAATGCGCTCGTGGGCGACGAGCAGTTCATCCTGCAATTGCGCCTCGCGTGCCAGCGATGCGTGCAGGTCGGTTCGCAGCGTGTGCACTTCGTGCTTCAAGATGAGCGCGTTGGTTTCAGCAAGATGCCTGCGCAGATCTGCATTCACCTGCACGGCGCGCGCCTCGCGTTCCCGAAACGCCGCCAACTGAAGCGTCAACTCGCGAACCTGTAGGCTCAGCACTGCCTCTCGGCGTCGTGCGTCTGCAATGAGGGATGCTGCGCGCTTTGGTAAGCCGTGGGTCGCATGCTTCGATGGCGGCAGCGGCAAAAGTGACCGCAGCTTTAGTATCACGGCGTCCTTGATGGCCAACAGCCTGAGGAGGTTGTCAAGGTCATCCTCGCGCGGCACTCGCTCAGCGGCATCAAAGTTCACATTCGTGCCAGGAGCCCTGAGTGTCTCCGTTTGAATCAGGGCATCACGCTTCTGGGCGATGGCCGTAGGCTCGTCGTCCCTCAGCGCCGCAGCTCGTGGGTAGAGCGCGCGCATCATCGAGGTGAGGGCTGTGAGGTGACTGCCAGGCGCGGCAGCGGCGGTGACGGCGGGCGGCGGCGGCGGCGGCGGCGGCGACTCGTGCCGCATTGCGCTTTTCACACGGCTCGTGGACACACACGAACTGCCCTTCACTGTGAACATCAAAGTGGGCGTCGATGCGGGCGCGGCCCTCGCGCACGGTTTCGTTGCCCCGTTGCATGCACGATCGCGAGCATTTTTATTGAACGTCGCACTGCGCTCCTGTGTGCAAACTCGTGTGCATGTGCTCGGGACCAAGATGCCGAACACTGTCGCGGTCGGCGTGCTCTCGGGCTCCTCGGAGCGCTTCTCCAGGCGACGCACAGTGCTTCGCGCAGCGTGGCTGCAGACGACGCCGAAGACCATGATCGTCCGATTTGTGCTGCGCTGCGGCACGACGGCATTGACTTCGCTGCAGGCGGCCGATCGCGGTGACACGCTATGTGCACCCGTCGCCTCCGAGAAGAACGGCCGACTGCGTGGGCCTCTGCTCGCCCTCGTCTGGTGGCTCGAGCACGCACTCACCTATGAGCCGCGCTTCGTGTGCAAGGCGGACGATGACGTGTACCTGCATCTTCCCGACCTCGAGAAGCATTTGCTCGAGATCCCGGCGGCAGCCGCTCCGTTCGCGTGGGTCGGCCGGATTCTGTACATACAGCTAGCGACGAGTGATATCAACCGAACCTACACATTTCACCATTTCAGCGAGACAGCGATGCAGGCGCGCCGGAAGCACCCTCCAGAGCTCTGTGCTGGCCTGAGCAATGTGAGTGTATGCGCCGGCCCGCTGCCATTCGCGTGTGGCCCCTTCTATGCGCTCGGGACAGCGGCGGTGCTCGCACTTGTGCGCAACCGTACGCACCGACGACGGCTCGACAGCGACCTGGCCGCGTTGCGTGCTCTCCCGACGACGCACGGCAAGGTGCTCGATGATGTGTGGCTCGGCGCGGCGCTGTGGCGATTCGTTGGTGGCGCGATCCCGCTCAACCTCTTCCAGGTGCCGTGCCCTCAGCCGTGCCCTCGGATGACTCCTCTGACTGCGTCTTGATGCCCAGCGGATGGCACACCTCTGACTGCGCTCTCACTCGTCCACTCCCCCTGGTTACGCTCGTGGTGATGCTCCGTGCCTCCGTCGCTCCCCCCTTGTCCTGTATCCTCCTCCAGCTACACCCACCGTTCTACTCTGATGACTCGTCGAGATTCGACGCGCAGCGCCTCAGCGCGGCGATCGTCTGGCACAACCGGCTCAAGTTCGTCAATCGGATCCGCGTACTGCATGCGCTCAAGACGGCGCGAGGCGGCGCCTACCACTGCTCCGCTACCCTCTCGTGGCGCGTGCTGCGCCATCACTGCTGCGGCAGCAGGGCCCGCGGCAGGACGGGCATGCAGTATACCGAGCCGGGCGAGGCGACGCGCGCGACGCCCAAGGGCCTGCCATGGCCTATCTGGGTAGCGTCGAGCGTTGTGCCAAGCCACGGACTGAGATGCGAGCCGTACAACCGCTCGTCGCGCCGCATTGACCTCATGAAGCGGCACGTGTGGGTCGAGCTCGGCTTGGAGTTGAAGGACACATTCTCGCTTGTCGAGCAAGCGTGAGACTGAGTGCGACGTCCTCCCGTAACGCAGCGCGCGTAGGAATTTCCATTTTCCAAAGATAGTTGAGGGAAACAATTTGGCCATTGTGGGCAGTGATAGCACTCACTCATCTCCGTTCTCCCCACAGGGGAGTCGGCCCACGCTCGGCAGTCGCTCGGCGTGTGAGCCCCCATTCACAATGAGAAAGGAGGGGGGCATGGATGAGTAATTCCGCGCAATGCGCCATGAATTGCTCAACAGCGGAGGCGGCCCCAGCGGCGGTGCTCATCTTCACTCCGTCGTCCAAGCTGCTTGTCAGCTGCGCTGTCGGCGCGTACGCGCAGCGGCCGGTGTTCGAGCCGCTCCCACTCTGCCAGCTGCTCTCGACGATGCAAGGCGTTGCGGGTCACCCGCAGTCAGGCTACGTGGAGCTGCACGGCATGAGCGTGTTGCTGCTCGAGGGCGACTCGATGATTGTGGCGGTGCTGTGTGGGCGTGCGGCGTCCAGGAGTGCCCTTGGTGCGGCGCGGCTGCTCGGGCTGCAGGTGCTCAACACCTTTGGCAAGCTGCACCACGACCGTCTGGGTGCACTCGACACACAGCACGAGCAGGCCCTCAACGCCGCGGTGACTTCGTACACGTTCCACAGCGCGACGAGCTCCCATCCATCCGACGGTAGTGGCATCGCAGCCGGCGAGGGCAGCTCCGCGACGACGCTGCCCGAGTTCGTCGAGTTTGAGCGCTCGTACGTCCTTCCGCTGCTTCTGCGTCCGCCGGCCGACGTCTTGTGGTTACAACCGTTGATGAACCTGGGCGCCACGATATGCGCGATGCTGCTGCGGCCGCCCTTGTCGCCGCCCGCGACCTCCGAGGACGGCGTGCTGCTCGCCACGGCGCCGCGCGCGTGCATATCTGGAGGGCTCGAGTGCAGCGTCGGGGCGCACGTGCCGCTGCTGTGGAATGGCGTGATGACGGAGGCACTCAGCCTGACGCGGCTGGCGAGCAAGGCAGCTCACGGCCCCGGCAGCGGCGCGAGGGGTGGCGGCAGTGGCAGCGGCGGCGTGGGCCCGAGTGCGTCGCCCAACACGGCGCGCATGCGGTTGGGCGTGCTTGCCTTTCCAGAGCTACGGGACGCTGGCGGCGAGTGCGTACACGTGGTGATGCGGGCGGTACGCATCACGCCCATCCTGCCCGAAGGCGCCTGCTTCGCCGTCTTCTTCAGCGCCGTCGCGCCGGGTGCAGAGCCGGACGCGAGCGGGGCGGTGCGCCGTATGGAGGGTGCGTTGCCAGCCGGGTTGCACGACGCGCTCGAGCAGGCGGCGCACATGGTGGAGTCTGCCTTCCCAGCTGCTGTGTCGAGCCTGGCGGACGCGATTAGCGCACTGACCAGCGGAGCGCCGCCGATGACACCCACATCATCATCATCATCATCATCATCTTCGTTCTCGCTCGAAATTCTGACGCCGCGCTAGCGTGCGAATCAGGTCACGATCACGATTTACGGAGGAGTGGAAGTGCCGGACTCCGAGACCGTGGAGTGGTGATCGTGGGTGGTACCGTGAAAACGAACATGCGTGTCCATTTTTTTGGTCGTTCCATCCCTGTGAACGTTCACGGCCCCTTCCGCACGCCATGAGCGTCTTTACCGAACAGTCCGGACTGGATGAGGAGGAGGACCCTGAGGGCACGCCCGGGCCGAGCAGCGCGGGTGCGCCACGCGCGCGCTCCACGATTAGCTTGTGCGGCACATCACGCGTGCACACCAACCTCTTGCACCGCTGCGCCATCTCTCCCCGCGCGCTCTCTCGTCCGTTCCGTCCGCGTCCCGATGATTTACTCCTGCCACCGTCGCAGCCATCGCCGTCTCTCGCCGCCATACCACCACTGTCGCCACCAACACCATCGTCACCATCGCCACCACCATCACCACTGTCACCGCCATCGCCACCACTGTCACCACCGCCATCTTCCCCACTGCTCCTCTGCTGCTGCAGCCGCTGCGCACGCGCCCGGCCGCACGACTCGTACACTCGTACGCGCGTCTTACCTCTTGACTCTCCCCCCCCTCTCCTCTCCGCCTTTGTTTGCTGCGCAGGTGCAGACCCGCAGTCGACCTGGGCGCGTCTCACAGCCCCACATAACCACGAGCGCCATGGTGAGCGCAAGTCGCCCAACGAGCCGGCGCCCACCACGGCGCTCACCACGGCGCTCGATGCCAAATACAGTCCGGCGAGCGCCGTGGTGAGCGCCGATGGGGCCAGGCGCACGGGCGACTACCGGCTGGTGCCGGCGCTCAAGGTCGCGTCGATCTTCAGCCCGAGTGCCCATGACGGCGCTGTCGCCGGTTCACCGAGCGGCGCCGTCATGGGCACTCCAGGCAGCGAACCCCACGCGCCCCACGCGCCCAAGACGGCGCCCACGGCGCTCGCGCACTCGCCCCCCAGGACTCTCCAGGTGCAGCCAAGGCGATACCTGAGCACGCCGCTCGCGGACGAGATCGCGGACAAGGTGCTCGAGGCGACGCGTCCGCTGCTCGAGGCCAAGGGCATCGCGGACGCTCGCACAATGGCGGCCCCCGTGCTGCTTCCGCGCAGATCCGGCACCGGGCTGGTGCTCGGCTCGGCAGAGGTCGTCTCGGAGGTGCGCTGCTGGCGTCTGATTGCGCATGATTGTGCCTGCTGGCGGCTGATGGCGTCTGCATGGCCTCTGATTGCTATCTGATTGCTATCTGATTGCTATCTGATTGCTATCTGATGGCCTGCTGCGCTTGCGCTCTCTGATTGTATGCTGATGGCCTCCCTCATCAGGTGTGCGAGGTCTTCGCCGCATGGGATGCCGCCATCGGTGAGCGCACCCTCGCGCAGCTGGGCGAAGACCTGAACCTCCCTGAGCAGCTTCGCCTGTCTCTGGCGCACGCGGGGGTCGAAATTAAGATGGCGAAGCGCGCATGGAAGCTCAAGGTGCGTCGGGATGGCCCTCCCCGAGTGCATGCTAATGGCCCTCCCCGAGTGCATGCTAATGGCCCTCCCCCAATCGCGTGCAGATGCGTGAGCACACCGAGGAGCGGCTCGCGATCGCCGACGAGCTGCGTGCCTTCTCAGCTCACTTGATGAGGTCCGCAAAGGCTGCTACCGACGCGCGGCACAAGCAGAGCGCCGAAAGCAAGATGGAGGCGCCTGTGCTGGCCGAGGCTGAGGAGGCTGAATTCACAGAGGATCAGCTCCGTCAGCAGCGGCCGGGCGATGCCAAGGCGACCGAAGCTGACTCAACGCCTCTGGAGCCCGCCTCGGTGCCCTTTCACGCCTCGCCAATCGACCCCGATACCTTTCATACCTTTAGCTATGAACATGGGGCCGCGGCGACCCTTTTGCAAGCACGCGCTCGCGGCAACGCCGACCGTGCCAGAGCCGCCCGGTTGAGGCAGGAGCTCGAGGCCAAGTTAGGCAGGCCGCCCAACAAGCTGGAGCTGGCTGAGGCGACCATCGAAGGGCTCAGGCTGAGACTGGCCGAGGCTGAGGCTGCCCAGGCGGCGGCAGCCGAGGCGGCTGCCCAGGCCGCTGCAAAGGCCCTGTTGCAACCACGCAATAGGGGCAGGAGGTGGCAGCAGTCCGGCCTTGTCGACATCCCGGCATTGACGAAACAATTGACGACTCCCCAGGTGGCGCGCAATCCTACCTCGCCCGCTATCAACGTGATGACGCTCAAGATTGGGGCGGCCAGCGAGCGTTGGGTCGGACGAGTCCGTACCGCAGAGGAGAAAGCGGCCGCCGCAGAGAAGGCGGCGGCCGCAGAGTTCGAGTTTCGCGCTGCAGCACAGAAGGCCGCCGAAGAGAAGGGTGTCGCAGAGAAGGCCGCCGCGGAGAAGGCCGCCGCGGAGAAGGCTGCTGAGGTGGAGAAGGCTGCTGCGGAGAAGGCTGCGAAGATGCTTGCAGCAGAGAAGGCCGCGAAAGCCTGCACGGATCAGACGACAAGCACCACCGACCTCGAGCAGGAGCCGCCGCCAACCCCACGACTCCTGCGCTCCCCTTCGCCGCGCATGCCGAGCAGCACCGCTGCCGTGGAGCGCGTCATCTCACCCACCCACCTGCTGCGCTTCGTCACCGGCTCGCCCACCCCGCTCCTGCGCTTCGTCAACGGCTCGCCAGCAGCGTGCGCCGCGCACCTGCCCGAGGCGTCCACAGCACGCCTGGCCGGCTCGTCCCTGGCGGCGAAGGTGAGGGGCGACGAGGACGTCTGGGCGTTCACAGCTGTGTTCACAGCCGACGTCTGGGCGGGTGCGGCGGGTGCCACACCTCGGCTTGCGAGATCATTGCAAGAGCCGACACGCCAAGTAGAAGCCAGCACGGTCGCGCGTTGTGTGTCGGCCGCAGCGCACGCGCATTCCCTGCGCGTGCGCCACTCCAACCAACCCACCAACGAGTCGATCACCCATGCAAAGGCCGTGGTACAGGCTCTGCAGCTGCGGCCGGGCACGACCCTCAGCCGACCAACGTCGAGGGGACGAATGCCGTCGCGCCACAAGTGGACAGCCGCACAGGGCCAGTGGGCAGCCGTGTCGGCGCTCTCGGCAAGCTTCCCGGGAAGCGAGGCCGCGGCCAAACACGCTGGGTTCCGCTTGCCGACGGCATCAGCGTCATTCCTTTCGGCGGCCCGTAGTTTCAATTCTGGTTGAGTGCGTTTTGCTGCTGAGATTGTGTAGGAAGTGTTGAAGAGTCAAGAGATGCCGCGCGTCGCCGGCTAAGGGCTTCCTCCAGAGGTGTTTTTTGTCGTGCCACCATGTGCCCACGTGGCGCGGCCCAACCTACCTGTAGTGGAAGTCGGTCGGTGAGGTAACGCCGATAATGGGGGCCCGGAGAGCGTGCGTGCGTTGCGCGTTGTGTGCTCGTCTCCCAAGACACCGGACCGGCGTTCATACGTGTTTCACAGCAGCAGCACAGCCGATAATGAGCGCGCCGTCCTCGCGCCAAGCACCGATGCGCCTCCTCGCGGCTTGGTCAATTTTGGTCGCGAGCACGGCCGCATACGATGACGCCCGCTGCTCCGAGTACTCCACGCTCGGCTACTGCACGCAGAGCGACACGAAAACATACATGCACCGCCACTGCGCCGCCCACTGCGAAGAGGGAGGCGACTTGCATGCGGATCAAGCGGCCGACGAAGACTCGGCGTGTGCGCAGTGGGCGCTGGATGGGTACTGCACTGACGAAAAGTTCGCCGCGTACATGAGCCAAAACTGCCCGAGCGCATGCGGCGTCGACCCAGCGCCTGCAGACGAGCTGGACGCACGGCTCCGGCAAGTTGTCGCCAGCGAGGAGGAAGAGGAGGCGGCGGCGGATGAGGCAGGGCCGTCGTCGCCGACGGAGGATCACACGGAAAGCGCGTCACCGAAGAGCAGCTCCACGGCCAAGGAGCCCGAGCACTGCGTCGGATGGGCGCGACAGGGCTTGTGCGAGACTGGCAATCACATCGAGTACATGCGGCTCAACTGCGCGAGGGCGTGCGCGACGACACCCGTGGGCTCCGCCGATGAATCCAACGTCGCCGACCCCATCAGGTGCGCGCAATGGGCGCTGCAGGGGTTGTGCGATGAGGATAGCTCGTACGCGACCTACATGGCTCAGAATTGCGCCGAGGAATGTGAGGCCGAGGTACTGCGCGATCCCAAGGCAGGACTGCCACCGCCCGCGGACCTGTCGATGATCGGGGTCCTGCTTGCCTTTGGCGGCCTCGCGTACTACCTCGTCCGGCGCACCGTCGTGATGGATTCGGAGCGATCACTCTTTGTCAAGAAAAAGCTCGGACTCGACGAAGGCATTGGCGCGGGAAAGCTCAACAGGTCGGCAGTGCTCCGGGCGGACAACCATGCCGAGAAGATCGAGGCGCTGGGCCAGAAACGCTCGGCCAAGAAGATGCGCTGAGCCTCAGAGGCGCGCTCGAAGGGAGCGTCGTCGCACAGCAGAACTGTGGGGAAACTGTGGGAGCGCTGCACCCTGCGTTCACCACTACGTCTCACGTGCTCGAACTGACATCATGCCAAATAGGGCTACTGCCGCTGCAGCGCGTCACCCGTCACGAGAGGCATCTTCTCCTATCAGCTATCACCTATGCTGCGTGCGGGTGCGTGCACGGCGCGTTGAAGTTTTGGTGGCTCAACACCCGGGCACGGGACGGGGCGTGCAGGGGCCTGCAGCACCGACCGAGCACGCACACGCGGCCGACGGCACCCGACTCGACCGCGATGCCGATCCATCGGCAAGAATTGAAAACAGTCCCACGGTCGGTCTAAACAAAACGAACCCTAAAGAGCACAACTCATGCGTGCCACCACGCAAGTCATCATCTCGCGTGAGCAACAGCAATCTCACCACTTCCAGTCTTTGAAAATCTCAGCCATTGTGCGGT
>Ga0209550_10006035_pt1 | contig 11325 bp, 5 predicted proteins | sample LauGreSuBDMM15SN_2_FD_187567 | JGI IMG/M metagenome (GOLD analysis project Ga0209550, IMG submission 187567) | Freshwater lake microbial communities from Lake Michigan, USA - Su13.BD.MM15.SN (SPAdes) (version 5) | ecosystem: Environmental > Aquatic > Freshwater > Lake | place: Lake Michigan, USA... | reverse complement strand
GCCCTCGCCTCCGCCTCCGCCGCGGCTCTCTGCGCCTCCGCCTCCGCCCGTGCGGACTCGGCAGCCGCCCTCGCCTCTGCCTCCGCCGCGGCCCTCTGCGCCTCCGCCTCCGCCCGTGCGGACTCGGCAGCCGCCCTCGCCATCTCCCGCTGCTCCCTCTCGACACGCGCCGCTTCTTCTCGACGGACCTTCTCCTCCAGCCTCCGTGCTTCGTCACGCGCCAGCCGCTCTGCCTCCGCCTTGGCAGCCTCCGCCGCCCTCGCTCGCTCCGCTGCCCTTGCTTCGGCTCGACGCTCCTCCTCCTCGCGCGCCGCGGCCGCACGCTGCTCTTCAAAGGCCTTCTCCGCCGCCGCACGCGCTTCTTCAAAGGCCTTCTCCGCCGCGGCGCGTGCCTGCTCGCGCTTCAGCCGTTCACATTCACGCTTCAGCCGCTCCTCCTCCTCCCAGGCCGCCGCCACGCGCGCCTCCTCGGCTGCCCTTGCAGCGGCCGCGCGAGCCTCCTCGCGCGCTCGGCTCTCCGCCTCCTCCTGCCGACGCTTCCGCTCCGCCTCCGCCCGAGCCTCGCGCATCAGCGCCTCGGCCGCTTCGCGCCGCGCCTGCTTCGCCTCCGCCTCCAGCCGCGCCCTCTCGACGCGCGCCGCCTCCTCCTTCGCCTCCGCCTCCGCCTCGCGCAGCGCCTTCTTCTCCGCCTTCACCCTCTTGACCTTGATGGCGAGCCCGCTCCAGCGGTGCAACGCAAACCGAAGCGTCGTGGCGAGCGTCGTGGTGCTCGCCTCGGCGCTCCAACGGCGCGCGCGCTGGTGCGCACGCGCGCGCGCAAAGGCCCACGCGAGGTGGCGCACACGCACCTTCTCCACCGTCTGCTCCGCGGCCACAGCGACGCCGAAGCGTACGTTGGCCGTACAATGCAGCACGAACATCACCCTGCGCAGCAGACTACGCTCACGGTACCGGTCGGCGACTTCCCCTAGGCGGCTCACCTCGAGCTTGCATGCCCGGTGCCACCGCCAACGGTGCAACGCACCGGCATGCGTCGAGCCACGCAAGAAGGCGAGCGCCAGCTGCAGCGCACGCGCGACGTTGACCCGGCATGTGGCGCACTGCTTGATGCGCCCAAAGGCCTCCGTGAACTGGACGACCTTGTGTGAAGTCAGTCCGAGCCACAAGAGGCGACGCTCATGTGCTCGCCGGCGCCAGAGGGCGAGCATGCTCGGGATCTTGTGCATGGCGTACAGATAGTTGCTCTGCTGGCGCAGTTTGCGCGTGCGTCCACGGCGCGCGCGTAACCGCGACCACTGCAACCACGCATCGTCGAGCTGCAAGCGGCGAAGGAGGATCAGAGCTGAGCGCCCTCGCTGGACGGCGAGCTGCGTCATGCCCGACGCCACCTCGATCGCCGACCACGCACGGCGAAACGCACCGAGCCGACCAAAGCCGTACACTGAGCCGAGGCGCATCTGGGAGAGGCGCCGCTCGAGCCGATGCGCGTTCAGCTCACCGAAGCCAAACGAGAGCGCACGCACCTTGATGCCCATCATGATGCGCCCGAAACGCTCTGCCAGGACTGCCTCGGAGGAGCACAGGTGACGCAACTTGACGAATCCCGAGTGGAGCGACTGGCGCGTCCACGCCTGCATGCATCGGGCCATCACCTTTTGAAGGCGGGAGAGCTGCCCGCTGGCCGCACACAGGTCTGCGAAGCCACGCTGCAGCCACCCGCGCCTCTGCTTGTGAAGAAGCATGGCCATGGCGCGCGTGGCCAGCCGCATTGCCGCCCAGAGGCGGAAGCGGACGCGCAGCTCGCCTCCACGCCAGCGTGCGAGGGCGCGCCGCATGACCTTCCCCGCAAGAGTCAGATGCTCCGTCGACTCCATCCAGGCGCGCATCGCGCGCGCGAGCCCCTGCTGTTGCAGGGCGCACAGCGCGCGCATGGCGAGGGCGTGTATGCACGCGCTCTCGTACGCCTCGCGCCACGCGCGCATCGCCTTCGCCATGCCGAGCTGGCGCATCGCGCGCACCGCCTTAGCCGCGTTCTGCTCCGCCTTCGTGTCGGTCGCCGCCACCCACGCGCGCATTGCCTTAGCGAGGCTGAGCTGCCGCATCGCCCGCACCGCCTTGGCCATGACCATCTTGGCGTGAGGGTCGGTCTGTGCCTTCCATTGACGAAGGGCGTGCGCGAGGCCGAGTGTACGCATCGCGCGGTTCGCCTTGGCTGCGTTCTGCTCCGCCTCGGTATCGATGTTGGCAAGCCAGCCGTGGAACGCGCGCGCGAGGGCCAACTGCAGCATCGCGCGCTCTGCCCTGGCTGCCTTCTCCTCCACGTGGCCGCGTTCCGTGGCCGCCCTCCATGAGCGGTAAACCTTCGCGAGCCCAATACGGCGCTTCATGCGGGCAGCCTTTTCGAAGCGATCGCGCGCCGCCCTGCCCTGCTGCACGAGGAGGGACCACTTGCGCCAGCAGCGCCGTCCGGAGACGCGCGCGTAGCAGGCGCGCGCGCGCCGCTCGAAGACGACCGACTCTTCATACCTGCATTCACAGCGAGGCAAACCCGACGGGCTCAGGGTGGGTGGGCGCCGTGGTGGGCACGCAAGGGGCAGAGGGCGAGCGACAGCAGGGGCAGCAGCGACAGCGACAGGAGGGGCAGCAGCGACAGCGACAGCAGGGGCAGCAGCAGCAGCAGCAGAGCAGCAGAGCAGCAGCAGCAGCAGCGGCAGCGACGGCGGAGGCGCTTCGGGCGGCCTCGTGCGGGCACATACCATTCCCTCCACGCCGTGAAGACCATGTACTCGAGCTTCTTGAGCATTCGTCTCGCGAGCTGCCGTACTTTGGCCATGCGCTCGTCAGCGCCCGACAAGAGCAAGGAGAGGCGCCACTGTGCCACTTGCTCTAGCTTGCGACGGATCTGCTGGTGGCGCGCCTCGGTCAGGCGCCGCCACTGGTTGCATGCGCGCAGGTCGAGAGCGCTGTGGTGAGCACTTGCATGCAAGGCAGGTCATCAGAGGCAATCAACGCTAACTCACCTGGTTGAAGGCGCGCTGCTGATGCGCAGTCTTGCCCTTGACACGCGAGAAATGGATGAGGTGCCGCAGCACCTTCTGGTTCACCCGATTGTACTGACGTCGCCATGTCTCAAGTGACGAGCGCAGCTGCCAGCGGCGCCAGTAGGAGTCACCCGATGCGAGTGTAATGGCGCGCTGCTGCATCTGCGCCTGAAGTAAATGGAGCGTCGCGTCGCCGCCGCTCAGCCCGTTGCCGGCGGCGTCGCCATTGGGCGACCAGCCAATGTCGCCGGCATAGTCGAACTCGTCGTCGTCGCCGTCATCGGGCACAAGCGGCGCGGGCCTGCTGCCGGTCGCTGCCGGTCGCTGCGGGTGCGCGCTCAGCTTCCCGGCGAGCTCCGGGTGCCCGGCGAGCTTCGGGTTCTCGAGGAGGAGCCAAGCGGCCGCCGCCGCACGCGTTGAGGTTGGCCGGCCCTCGACCGTGCCTAGTGCTGGAGGAGGAGCTAACGGCACTGGCGGCGGCACGAGCAGGCTGGACGGTGTCAGCAGGTTGGACGGCGTCAGCAGGCTGCAGGTCTTCGTATGTACTTGGCAAAAGCGCGGCGTGATCGATGATTCGGAGCTGCTGCGCGTTGGCGAACCTGGGCTCAAGTCACGTGAGGATGGTCCGTACTCTGTCACAACCGTCGGGCGGACCTGCTGCACGGCTTTTCCACTCGCGGGCGCTTGCCGGCTGGGCTGGACCGGTATCGGCGTGCTCTTACCAGAGCTCTTACCAGAGCTCCTACCAGTGCTCGGGGTTGGGCTGGGAGTCGGCTTGGCTGGAGTCGGCTTGCTGGGCATTGACCCAAGTGCCCTCTGCATGAAAGTGCGTTACACGGAACGAGAATTCGTCACCGAAAGGTTTTCGTTCACCTCGACGTGCCTATTCGGCGCCCAGACCCCTGTTTTAACTGACTGGGGCTTCGAGGAATCTTTGAGGATGCGCCGCGCCATCCGAAAAGGATCTTGCTTGTGGCCGATCAATTGAAAGGTCCTCTCTCTAATGCGTCTTCTCGACACGGTCGCGAGAACCGGGGCAATAATTGCATGGAAGCGTCTTCAACCAGGTCTTCTCTCGACACGGTAGACGGCCTACCAATTCCCGGACCATCGTGGCTACCCGCGTGGCTCGCTCCTGCGGCAGCACCCGCGTGGCTAGCTCCTGCGGCAGCACCCGCTGCCGACCCCGCTGCCGAACCCGCTGACACACATCCAGAGCCTTCAGTTGTCGCCGCTGCTCTTGTCGCCGCTGCTGCTCCATTCAGTCCGTCGCTGGATCCCATTTCGGAGGAAGTCGAGCGCGACGTTGCGCCTGCGCCACGCGCAGCTCTCGACTCAAGAGAATCCTGTGAGTCGCTCTCGTCCTCTGGCAGCAGGCCGTCATGCTCGGTCAGCTCCGGCAAGTGCAGGCCTGCGGACAAGTACCGGCCCGTGGACAAGTACAAGCTGCCGCAGGCGCTGTTCGGCTCGCCTGAGGACCACGCTCCCGTTTTCTCTCGCGAGCGTATGCTCAGCCTCTCGCGCTCCAAGTCGCCGGCAGAACGCTTGCCCGCAGCGCAGCGCACCTCGCCCGAGAGGCTGTCGGACGCCGGCTCGAGCTATGTTGGCGACGGGGCGAGGCGCTGCTCCTGCAGCTCCTCGCTCGCGACGAGCCAAGGCCATGCGAGTGCACGCTCCCGAGCTCCGCAGATGCCTCTCGATAAGGAAGGTCATCGCTCAGAGCCGCACGTTGACGAGATCCTCAGGCAGCGGGGCTCGTTCTCGGCCGCGCGGGACTTCGACATGAAGATCTCACCCACGCGCTGTCAAATGACCAGCAGGGGGCCAGTCGCCGTGTCCGCCGAGGAGAGCTCCTTCGGCCAGAACCGTTTCGGCGTGGTCCCGCTGCCGCCGCGCCCGCCGATGCCGCCGCTGGCCGCCGAGATAGAGCGGCCGCCCATACGCGAGCGTCTCGAGCAGCTCGCGACGCCGAACAGATGGTCGTCGGTGCCGCCGCGGCCACGCGGCTCGGCTAGCTCAGCCACTGGCGCCACGCCGTCGCCCCACCGAGGCTCGCCATTGCCACGCGGCGTCGGTAATGCGCCTAGCGCCAATAGTAGCCCTGGCCAGCAGTCGCCGGCGGCGGCGGCGGCGCTCTCACCGCAAGCCGCAACGTCGCGCACGCCGCAGCTTTCGCCGCACGAGCGCGCCCTGGCACGCTACCACGCGTCGATCGCGGCGGGCAGCGGGAAGCGTGCGGGGAGTGCCTCGCCCCAGGTCTCGCCCCAGGTCACCGACAATGGCCATGCCGGCAGCCCCGCGTTGCATGCTAATGGGCCCGCGTGGCATGCCGGCAGCCCCTCCGGCTACGGCGGCGCCAAGAATGGCGTTGCGAGGCCGTCCGCACCGCCTCCACCGCCGCCACCCTTTCGGGTAGCCGCGTGGCCCATCGGGCCGTCCTCGCAACGGTTAGGCCATTCCGACGCCATGGTGAAGCCCCCGCCGCCACCCAAGCCCTACGTTCCCTGCACAGCCAAGGGCCTCGTGACGCCAGTACGTCATCTGAGTGCGGACCAGTTGCGGGCGGTGCTGCAGGCGCGGGGTGTGCCCCTGCCTGAGGAGGCGCCGGACGAGCCGCTCGCGTCGTATCGGGCGATCGCGCATGCCTACCAGCTCGTCACCGTCCCAAATGAGGAGCTGCGCGCGTTTGAGGACGAGGGCGACGCCCGACACGACGCCCACGGAGCGCCCTCGTCCCCCTCGCCCCCCTCGCCCCCCTCGTCGCCGAAGCTGTCCTCGTCGCCGGATCCCGCGCCTTCGCCGATGGCACCGCTCACGTTCGGCGGCGGCGAGGGATCGGCGGAGGCGGCCGAGGTGGTTCGGGTGCTCACTGAGATGGGGTACGGATTGCATCGGATGGCAGGCTCCCAGCAGCGCGAGCTCTTGCTCGCTGTCTCTCGCTGTCTCTCGTCCGTACTGCGCGCCGCCGACACGACGCTGCCTCAGTATTCGCTCTTCCTCACCGCAGCCAGCGCGGAGCACGAGCAGGGCGGTGGGGCCGACGGTACGCCTGTGAATTCACACGGTTCGCCTGTGAATTCACACGGTACGTCTGTGAAGGGCGGTGGGGCCGACGGTACGCCGACGCCGCTGCCGCTGCCCGTGCCTCGCAGCCCAAATATGCCCGAGTCGTCCGCCGTCGCGCTACGGCTGACCAAGGCGGTCGATGGACTTCTCCGTCGCGCGATTGAGGGCGATAGCGTCGCTGACGAGGCCGCACTGCATTGGCTGGCACAGCAACTCGAGCGCTGGCCTCGCCCGCCCGACGCGCCATCGCCCTTGCCGCGGCTGTCCCTCTCGCCTCGATCGCTCTCACCGCGAATGGCGTCGCAGCCCGCCGGCTGGCGAAGCCCGACGAGCTCGCCCGCGAGTCCGACCGCAACGGGGGTGGCCATCACCCCTCACGAGTCAGGGCCCGGCAGCGAGGGCACGCTGCTGCTGCCGCCGTCAGAGCTTGCGGCCGAGCGCTTCATGCGTAACGGCCTCGGAGGTGTGAACGGCCTCGGAGGTGTGAACGGCCTCGGAGGTGTGACTGCGGCCCTTGAGGAGGAGGGTGAGGCGATCGCACATGCGCTCGCGTTGCACCGAGCCCACGGAGCTAACGGCGCGCGCGGGCGTGCCGGCGGCGGGCTGCTCGAGCTTGTCGTGTCGGGCGAGGGGCTCACCTACCTCCTGCCTCTGATGGTCATGGTGAGCTCTGCCCTCACAGCGTACATCCTTTTCTCGAGCGACGGCGCCGGGGCGGACCCCGCGAGCGGGCGCCTGCTGCCCGGTACCGGTAGTCAGCGGCAGGATTGGATGAGTGCGGCTTTCCTATTATGATGCTCTACGAGAGGGGCGAGCAGGAACTCTGTGCCGTCTCGCCTCTGCCGCGTGCACACGCGCACACGAGCTAGCGACCTATTTGACCTCGCGCGCAACCTACTATGTAGGGTACAGACCGGTACAGTACCGGCTCGCACGCGATTTACACATGAGACATGTACAGACACAGGACGGAGGGGGGACAAAGAAAAAAATTCCTGTCTCTAAAATCGTGCATGTACTATACAGCGTATCCGCCGTTGGTTCGCGTATTAACCGGAAGCGGAACCCGCGTCCGCGGTCGGATCTCACATTCTCAGCGGGAGGTACTGGGCGCGGCGAACATTTAGTTTTTAGAATGAAGTATGATACAAGTATGCGATTTGGTTTCCTGTTCCGTATCCGGGGAGGCGCTCATACGCGCCCGGTACATGCCAGGTTGCCAGCGGTCGCCCGCACATGTGTGCGCCAAGAAGTGCGCCCATGTGGATGTGCGCCCTTGTGCGCTTACGTGCGCCCATTGAAGCCGAAACCCCCTGGCACCTTGTGGCACCTTGTGGCACCTTGTGGCACCCTGTGGCACCCTGTGGTACCTATGTGGTACCGACCGTCATTTAGCATGCAAACGGACACGAAACCGCGATCAACAGGCGAAAGTTGGTTTTCGACCTTTTGACGGCCAATTTGCCTCGCGCCATCATGCAAGCCAGCTGGGGCAAAGAAGCTCATGGAGGCCCGGGTGCTTTAATGCCGATCCGCACGGGACAGCTCCACGGTGAGAATGGCAATTGGTACGTGCCCAACACGTGCAGCGTCCCCGACGTCTTCACGCGCGCCGACAAGGGAGTGCGCGGCGCCGATGACGCTGACACCAAGTTCGTCACCAAGGAGTACCTTCCCAAAGACATTGATTTTCAGGTGCATACCAACAAGTACGAGGCCCGGGAGGACCTGCAGGCGTGCGGGCTGCACAAGGGCACGTTCGCGCACCCGGAGAGGATGACCATGGCCGACCACGACATGGGCCTGGCATGGCCGCCGCCCAAGGGCGAGGAGGGGAGGCACGCCAAGTTTATGGGCATGGTCGCGGAGAAGCCCGCTCACAAGGAGGATGTGCAGGGCATCATGGTCGGGTACAAGGGCCACGTGCCCCGCTCGCGCGACAAGATCGGCGGCTCCTTCTATGGTGGCATCCCATCCGGACGCTCCGCTGAGGGTTTCCCACCGCCAGACATGACGTCGCCAGCCTATCTGCCAGGCTATGGCGCACAGACGAGCCACGCACGGACGGGCGAGCACCCGGCCTACGTGACGGTCGCACTGGCCCACGGGACCACCACCGTGATGGCCGGAGTCGGCGTGCCGCCCCCGAATCGGCCCACCGCCGTCGTCTCTGGCGACGGTTTCATCCCCAACTATAAAGGTCACAAGCCCAAGGTGTATGACCACGTGGGCAGCTCCATCTACGGTGCGGCGGCCGAAGGGCGCAAGGAGATCCCACCCTCGACCTTCCATTACAAGACCATGCACGGCGACTATGACATCAATGCCATTCAGGCGCGCAACTTTGCACACACGAATGAAAAGACGCGAAACGCACCGCACTCCTAGAAGCTTACCTCCTCGGGAGGCACGCTGCGCCCCACACACACGAGTGGCTGCGCCAGCGGCGGGGATATGCATACCTCTATCACAGCGTCCTCGGCCAGTTCAATCAGGAGGCTACAAATGGCGGGTTAGCGGCCGGCGCGCCGCCGTCTAGCCGCCGTCACGTCAAAGCCGCAAAGGCATCTGGATCGGCAAGGGTGGCGTGAGTGAGAGGCGGTGGGGGCGCAGTTTGCTGTGACTCGTGGGGTCTGTGTGGTGCTTCTGGGCCTTCGGGGCATGCGTTCACGTCCGTCTCTGTACCTTACCACCGCGTAAGCGCGGTAACGGAGTACGGACGACGAACCACAACCAGCGCAACTGCCGAGCCGAGAGCCATCCAGCCATGCAACAGGTGCGTCTCAGGACGGTGGACCCGCGCACCCGCGTGTCGTGTAAATTAGAAATCACGTAGTACGCGGTCTCGCTACGTCTCTCTTCTCTACGATAAATGGATCCGGATGACGGATCGACGAGATATTCTGTCAGTTCACTCTAAAATATTGATCAGAAACAAGAGGCCTCCAGCTGGCTGTGCCACGAGAGGCCTCCAGCTGGCAGGCGCATCCTCTGGAGCGCTCCACATTGAAAGCAAAATAGACAGTTGGCAGTGGTACTCGCTGACAGAAAACGAGAACCCGCACGGAACTGAGCAGCTCCGGTATCCGCACGGTGCTGGCCAGATGCATCCTCTCCCCAGGATGCGTCTGTGCACGTTGACGGCCACGTCCATTCTACTTTTCCATGAAGGCCACTCCTGAGGCTGGTGAATCGGGCGTACCAGCTCGATCACCGCAAGGTTGATGCCAGTGTCAAGGTCCCAAAGCAGCACGAATCGAGGCCCTAAGAGTCGAGGGTCGGTGTAAGCTGCAATACTGCCGCATGCAATGGCAGAGGCTGCATCCCCGCCCGGACGAGACACGGTCAGAGAGGTCAAGTGCCCTTGCTCCAATGGATATCCACGTGAGCGCAGTCTCACCGAGTGGCACGCCCCAGTGAACGAATTCAGTAGACAGAGTGTGATCGGGATCGTAGCCTCGTCATACAAAAGCAGTTCGTCCCCAACATGGGCCTCATTGCAACTACGCGCCTTCATCGTTTGAGAAAGCGGGTGTGATGCCGCGAACCGTTGCACACAGCTCCTTGTCAACAGCCCGTCCTGTACCACATCCACCCATTCTGCCTCTGCCCGCGTCGTCTTCCCCTTCGATGCGTCGGGCAAGAGCAACGATCCAACCACCGCGTGCTTGCTGGCAGTGCACACGCGGTAGACGAAATGCGATGCGGTGGCACTCACTGCTGAGGACTCGATATTGGTTCCACCTCCGCCTTCTTCGACAGCATTTGGAAATGGCGAAATGTCCTCGTCCAAAAGCTGCAGCCGGAGCTTGTCGCGGAATGGCGAAATGTCCAAGTGAAGCCACCCCCCTGTAGGGATGTGCAGCACGTCCGCGGCGAGGCGGCGGTCGGTCCACCAGTCATAGCACTTCCTCAACAAGAACAGTTGGTCCCCACACTGCAAGATATTCTGCCAGCATTGTGAGGAGATCAACCGAACGCCATCGCTGATGCCGGCCTTGGTGAGGGCAGGGAAGTATGCCATCATGCCGTCATTGCTGTAGCCCACGAGGCTCCCGGGGAACCCTCCACATATTGTGGTATAGGGCCACTCCCGCACCGGGTCCTCGACGACAACCTCACCATCGTCACCGAAGCATCGAAATGTCCGGACTGACTGATGCTTCGGGTCTGCAACGAGGGCCACGACGCGTGCATCATCTTGGGAAACGAAGCTTGCCATCCCAGAACTACGGGCAATGCGAGCTTGCTGGCTCGTCGGTGGCCTCTCATCTTTGGCTGGAGGGATGTCGAGTTGACGGACGCACACGGCTCCGCGCCACCTAAGCTGCATGGAAAATACATGTTTGCAGCCCTCTCGCCACGCCTGCGAAACGCTGCTGCAGCTCGGGTAGTCGAAAAGGGTCAGATACTCGAGGCATTTGGCGAGTAAATTGGAGTCGAGATCGTCCAAAGTCAGCGGCCTCGGCACGTCCGTGTCCATCGTGGAGTACGATCGTAGCACGTCCACCCTGCACGTCCAAATTGTGAAGCGTGAATCGTGAAGTTTGAGGTGTGAACGACGATATCACACTCGAGAAGATACTTTTTCGGAGCCCGAAGATCATGCTCGAGCGCGGCCTCGATGCTCACCTCCTAGCTCCTTAGGCTTACATCAGGCTTCTAGCCCCAGTGCCGACGCCACATGGCCGGACGCGCTGCTTGTCTGAGTACGGTAGTCATGCGTAAAAGGCCCCCAGGGGACGCGCTTGCATGAGCGTCGCTGCATTGTGTGGTCCTGTTTTAACTTCACACACACGCCCCCCGGGGACGCGCCTGCATGAGCGCCGCTGTACTGTGTGGTCCTGTTTCTAATTCACACACACACACAGTTGTGGCATTATTCACGTTGTCAAATGATTGCGACAGTCTCATCTCGCGAGACACACAAACGTCAAACCCCGCCCTTAGACCATGATGGCCCCCATGATATGGTTTTAGATTGGCGTGCAGTGCCCCCCCACGATGGCCCCCAGCTCCTTCCATGATCATCGCCTGCATTGTCTCGCGATCGAAGACGACCTGCGGCGGCTCCTGCGGCGGCTAAGAAACATTGACACCTCGCGCCTCGAACCACTTTTCGATCTCCGAGCGTAGATAGAGGTTGGGGTGGAGCTCGGTGACGCTCAGCTTTGCCGAGGGATTGGTTGGGTAAGTGCCCCTCATCAGAATCCATTTT
>Ga0209550_10006032_pt1 | contig 11327 bp, 10 predicted proteins | sample LauGreSuBDMM15SN_2_FD_187567 | JGI IMG/M metagenome (GOLD analysis project Ga0209550, IMG submission 187567) | Freshwater lake microbial communities from Lake Michigan, USA - Su13.BD.MM15.SN (SPAdes) (version 5) | ecosystem: Environmental > Aquatic > Freshwater > Lake | place: Lake Michigan... | reverse complement strand
TGCGCTGATGGTGTCGTAGTGCTGCTCGCCTTCACGGTCGTATCTCACTAATGCAGTTTCTAGAGCAGCAAGGACATCCTCCAGTGAAATTTCGGCAGGTTCCACACTTGAAAATTCCAGGGCCCTTAAGGCCGCGGCGTCTAGCACCGTCAAAGCTCTTCTCGCGTCGCCTCCGGCTATCTGGCAAATACGAGCAACTGCATCATCGGTAGCTGTCAGCTTTCCCATTAACCCTGTTGGATCTATGAGAGCTTTATGAACCAGATCTGCAATGTCGGATTCTTCGAGGGGTTCGAGTTTTACAACCAGAGAGCGTGAAAGAAGAGGTGCGTTCACAGAAAAGGATGGGTTCTCTGTAGTAGCGGCAATCAGAATGATCCAGCCGGCCTCTACTGCCGGCAGTAAAGCATCCTGTTGGGCTTTTGAAAACCGGTGAATCTCATCAAGAAAAACGATGGTAGCTACTGAATAAAGCTCTTGATCAAGTCGCGCTTTTTCAATTACTTCACGGAGTTCTTTGACTCCAGTGGAAACCGCCGAAAGTTCAACAAATCTTCGACCTGAGCTGTTTGCTACCGCCTTGGCTATAGTAGTCTTCCCAGTTCCGGGAGGGCCCCAGATTACGACCGAAGTACTCGGAGGAGTTTGTCCCTCAGGCTTTTTGGCAAGCATAGATAATGGAGATCCCTGAGCAAGGGCTTTGTTCTGCCCCACAACCCCTTCAAGCGTTCGTGGCCTCATTCGTGCAGCCAAAGGCCCAGTGGCGCTGAAGAGGGAATCATTCATTTCTCAAGAGTATAAGAACGCCCAACAAAAGCTTTGTAAACTCTCTATGGACCATAAAGCTAGGGAGAAACCACCGTGAGTACGCAGAAGAAAATTGCGAACGCAGCCGCTGAGAAACTGGAATCATTCCAGGCGAAACAGGCACTCGAGACAACAAAGGCATCCAGACGCAAGTCAGATAACCGGATCGCTGTGATGTTTAGCGTTGGTGCAGTCGCTCTCGCACTCGTTGGTCAGTTTGCATACTTTAGTTTTGGCCCAGGTGTTGTGACTGAATCGGCTGAGGCACCACCAGTTGAAAACTCTGAACTGGTCCCAGACATCGCTCTTGCAGAATCCCGGGTATGGACCGGTTCGATGAATGTTGGAGAAGCGACTCTCGAACTTGAGCTTGATGGGGTTAATGCACCTCAGGCCGTTGCAAACTTTGTTTCGCTAAGCCAGTCAGGCTTCTACGAGGGAGTTTCTTGTCACCGACTAGTCACCGACGGCATTTATGTCCTTCAGTGTGGAGACCCAGATGGAACCGGTGGTGGTGGACCAGGCTACAACTTCGGGCCAATTGAAAATGCCCCAGCAGATGATTCTTACGTCACCGGGTCTCTTGCTATGGCTCGCGTTGGCGGCAACGGAAGCAGCATGGGCTCTCAGTTCTTCATTGTCTATCAGGACTCGAGGATTCCTTCCGATGACGCAGGTGGCTACACGATATTTGGCAAGATCACTTCAGGCCTTGATGGGTTAGAGCCAGTTATTGACGCCGGAGTTCAAGGCGGAGCAACAGATGGCCCGCCAGCTCTCGAAACTCTCCTAAGCTCTATCGAACTAAGATAAAGACCGAACCGAAAGCCACCAGGAGATAACTGTGCCCCCTATTTCTGCCACTTATGGACGAGTCGACAGCGAAAACAATGTTTTCGTAATCGACGGCGGAACAGAGCGCAAAGTAGGACAGTACCCAGGTGTCACTGAGGCAGAGGCACTAACGTACTTCGAGCGCAAGTTCTCAGAGCTTGAAGCCAATGTTCGCATCCTAGAGCAGCGACTAAAAAGTGGTGCAAATCCTGCCAGTATTGCCTCGGCTGCTGAGAAGCTAGTCAAAGACCTTGCAGAACCTGCTGCAGTTGGCAACATTCAGGAACTGCGCAATCGCGTGGCAGCAATTACTCCAAACATTGAGAAAGTTCGTGCGGAGAAATCCGAGGCTACTGTTGCGGCAATTGCAGCCACTCTAAAAGCGAGGACCGAGATCGCCCAGAAAGCAACAGCGCTTGCCGACAAGGACCCGAAAAAAACCCAGTGGAAGATTGCCTCTAAAGAGATGACTGAGCTTTTTGAGGCTTGGCAGGCATCCCAAAAGTCTGGACCTAAAGTTCCTAGAAAAGAAGCCGACCTAATCTGGAAAAGCTTCTCCCAAGCCAGAACAAAGTTCGAAGCCAACAAGAGAGCATTTTTTGCCGAACTTACGGCCGTGACTAAAACTGCACGTGCAAAGAAGTCTGACTTGGCTGCCAAGGCCGAGGCGCTTGTAGCAAAGGGTTCGGATGCAGCTGGCGAATACCGGAAACTGCTTGATGAGTGGAAGCTAACTGGTCGCTCACAAGGCAAGCAAGATGATGCTTTATGGGATCGCTTCAAAGCAGCTGGAGACTCCATCTATGCTCTCCGCAAGGAAACCATTGCTAAAGAGACTGTTGCTTTCTCGGCCAATTACGAGGTCAAGCTTGCCCTGATTGTTGAAGCCGAAAAGCTAGATCCAAATAAGAACCTCGCTGAAGCTAAGAAGCAGCTCTTATCGATTCAACAGAAGTATGAGAAGGCGGGAAAAGTTCCGAAGGACAAAATTCGCGAGACTGACGATCGTATGCGCTCTGTCGAGAAGAAGTTCAAGGAACTTGAGCAAGAGCAATGGAGAAAATCCGACCCAGCAGCCATTGAGCGCACCAATGGCGTTTTGTCTCAACTCGAACAGTCGATAGCTAACCTAGAGTCAGATCTCTCCGCTGCGACCGCAGCAAATGATTCAAAAAAGAGCAAGGAACTTACCGAAGCGCTATCAGCTAGAAGATCTTGGCTTGAAGTAGTCAAGCAAAACGCTAGCTAATTACTGTGACACCCGGTAAACGTCGTATACGGCTTCAATTCTCTTAACCGCATTGAGCAAGTGCTCTAATGTACCTGGGTCTCCCATCTCAAATACGAAACGGCTAAGCGCTACGCGGTCATTTCTGGTGGACACAGACGCCGACAGAATGTTGACATGGTGTTCGCTCAAAACTCTGGTCACATCGCTTAGAAGTCCCGAGCGATCAAGGGCTTCAACTTGAATCTGGACCAAGAACAGCCTCTTTGATGAAGGTGCCCAGCTTACTTCTAGAATTCTCTCTGGCTCTAATTGCAATTGACCCACGTTTTTGCAGTCCAATCTATGTACAGATACTCCCGTGCCTCTTGTCACAAATCCCATGATTTGATCTCCAGGAACTGGAGTGCAGCAACGTGCCAACTTAACCATTACATCCGCGTCACCCTTGACCAGTACGCCCGAGTCACTTCCGCCAACGTGCCTGAATGATTTTGGTGCTGGAGGAAGCTCGAACTCGACGTCGCTATCTTCTTCGATTCCAACCGGTTGGGTCAATTTCTCAATTATTGACTGAGGAGAAACTTGACCTTCTCCGATTGCTGCAAACAGTGCGCTTACATCCGAAAGGCGCAAATCAGCGACAATTTTGGTTAGTGATTCTGCGGACATCAATTGTTGCAATGGAAGATTCTGCTTGCGCATTGCCTTGGTTAGTGCATCCTTGCCCTGCTCAATGGCGTCCTCACGACGCTCTTGCGAGAAATGATGCTTGATCTTTGCTCTTGCCCGTGGTGATCGGACGAAATTCAACCAGTCCTTGCTTGGCGCGGCGTCGAGAGACTTAGAGGTGAAAACTTCAACTACATCGCCGGAATTCAAAGTGCTTTCGAGTGGAACGAGTCTTCCATTAACTTTGGCGCCAATAGTTCGATGACCGACTTCCGTATGCACTGTGTAGGCGAAATCAACCGGAGTCGCCCCTGAAGGAAGCCCGATGACTTTGCCCTTAGGGGTAAAGACATAAACCTCTTTCGCGCCAATTTCGAATCTCAAAGCGTCAAGGAACTCCCCTGGGTCCTGGGTCTCAGCTTGCCAATCCGAAAGATGCTTGAGCCAGAGCATGTCGTCTTCTGTAGTGGTCTGAGAGGTACCAGCCTGCTCCTTGTACTTCCAGTGCGCAGCTACGCCAAACTCCGCACGATTGTGCATCTCGGTTGTTCGAATCTGAATTTCAACCGCGCGACCTGCAGGCCCAATCACTGTAGTGTGCAGTGATTGGTAGAGATTGAACTTTGGCATTGCGATGTAATCTTTGAATCTTCCAGGAACTGGATTCCAATGGGAGTGGATAGAACCCAAGATTGCGTAGCAATCTCTAACAGTTGGAACTAAAACTCTGACGCCCACAAGGTCGTAGATGTCGTCGAACTCTCTGCCTCGAACCACCATCTTCTGGTAGATGCTGTAATACTGCTTAGGTCTTCCGGCAACTTTGCCTTTGATCTTCGATTCCTTAAGGTCTTCTTCAATAGAGCTAATAACCGAATCGATGTACTCCTCCCGCTTTGGCGTGCGCTGAGTGACGAGATTGACTATTTCCTCGTAAACCTTTGGGTAGAGAATTTCAAAGGAAAGATCTTCCAGCTCGAGCTTGATAGTGCTTATTCCGAGACGATGAGCGAGTGGCGCATAAATCTCCAGGGTTTCCTGTGCTTTACGCTTTGCACTTTCCTCGGGAACGAACTTCCAAGTTCGTGCGTTGTGGAGCCTGTCTGCAAGCTTGATAACTAAGACTCGTATGTCCTTTGACATAGCTACAACCATTTTGCGTACTGTCTCAGCTTGGGTGTTATCCCCGAATTTGAGTTTGTCCAGTTTGGTGACCCCATCGACCAACATCGCCACCTCGTCGCCAAAATCGCGCCGCACAAAATCAAGTGTGTAATCAGTATCCTCGACAGTGTCGTGAAGCAAAGCTGCCGCAATCGTTGTCGCACCAATTCCAAGATCAGCGAGAATCTGAGCAACAGCAAGTGGATGGGTTATGTACGGCTCCCCGGATTTTCGAAGCTGAGTGGCATGAGCTTTCTCAGCTGCAATAAATGAGCGTTCAATAACGGAAACGTCTGCTTTAGGGTGATTTGCTTTGACGGATCTAATTACGGCCTGAAGCTCTGAGTTGAATGCTCCGGCCTTTGCGAAGATTCGCGGGAGTCTCGAACGCAGGGAATTAGCGGCTGTATCGGTCACGACGCTCCTCCCTAATGCTTAGCTATGTAGCAAGCCTAATGGGAGGTTAGAAAAAGCAGTTAGATCTTTGCGGAAGCGGTCTTGTCCTTGAATCTGCCTTCTCGCGATCTAAGGTCAACATAGAGCGGACCTGCGAGGAAGATAGAGGAGTAAGTTCCGAAGATAATTCCGATAAACAACGCAAGTGAAATATCTCTTAGGGTTCCAGCACCTAGGGCAGTTGCTCCAACAAAGAGAATCGCTGCCACTGGCAATACTGCAACAACAGACGTATTCACTGAGCGAACCAGGGTCTGGTTGATTGCCAGGTTGACCTGAGAAGCGAAAGTCGTGGTCTCTGAAAATTCAACATCCAGCGTGTTCTCGCGGACCTTGTCGAAGACAACTACGGTGTCGTACAACGAGTAACCCAGGATGGTTAGGAACCCAATCACGGCTGCCGGGGTGATTTCAAATCCAACTAGCGCGTAAATTCCCAGGGTTATCACAACGTCGTGAAACAGAGCAACAAGTGCTGCTATGGACATCTTTAGAGTCCTGAAATAAAGTGCCATAAGCAAACTGACCACAACGAGGAAAACTAAAAGAGCAATAATCGCCTTTTCGGTGACGTCTGCACCCCAGTTTGCTCCGATAAAGGAGGACGTTACGGATCCGGAATCAACTCCGTAGGCACTCGCCAAGGCAATTCGAACTTCTTCTGAAGCGGTGTCATCAAGCTGCTCGGTCTGAATTCTTACCGAATCAAGTCCTACTGTGGTCACTAGCGGCTGACTTGCTGGCTCAACAGACTGAACTGCGTCAATGGCGAGCTGCTGCGAAGAGCTAGCCACTCCCTCAATCCTGAATTCGCTACCCCCTCGGAATTCAATTCCGAAGTTGAATCCGCCCTTTAACACCGGAATAAGAATCGAAGCAATGACGACTGCAATTCCAATTAGGTAGAACACCTTGCGACGACCAATGATGTCAATCGACTTGGTACCGTTGTATAGATCGTTTCCAAGATCTTTAATCTTTGACATTAGTTGTCACCCGTCTTCTTGGCTGCCGCACTTGCTGCCTGCGCCTTGCGCTCAGCGATGCTCTGGCGTTTCTCAGCTTCCTTCGAAGCCTTCTCGATTTTTCCTGAGGCCAGAGTCTCCGAAACTCTGAATTTGCCTCGCCCGACATATCCAGAAGCTTCGAGCGCTTTAGAGTCAAAGCCCGACCATGGGTGTCCAGAACTGAAGAACTTGGTTCGAGCAAGTAGGCGAAGCAGTGGATGAGTAAACATCAATACGACAATTAAGTCGATGATGGTAGTCAAGCCGAGCGTGAAAGCGAAGCCTCGCACGTTTCCAACCGTCAAGAGGAACAGAGTTACCGCCGCGGTAAAGCTCACACCGTCAGAAGCAAGAATTGTTCTAAGGGCTCTCGTCCAAGCGTTCTCAACAGCTACCTCTAGGATTCGGCCTTCACGAATCTCGTCTCGAACACGCTCGAAGTAAACGATGAATGAGTCAACCGTAATTCCAATGGCCACAATCAAACCGGCAACACCTGCCAAAGAAAGTCTGTATCCCTGTCTCCAGGAAAGAACTGCAATAAACAGGTAGACAAGTACTGCTGCCACAATCAAGGAACCAATAGTCACAATTGCCAATCCGCGGTATTGGAAAGCCGAGTAGACAACCACCAAAAGAAGTCCAATTAGACCTGCAATAAGGCCGTTGGTCAACTGCTCGGAACCAAGAGAGGCGGAAATGTTTTCCTGGCTCTCAACTTCGAATCCGATTGGCAGGGAACCATACTTGAGCTGATCAGCAAGCACCTTGGACGAGTCACGATCAAAGTTTCCAGTGATTTGAGCAGATCCACCAGTGATAACGGCTTGAGTTGCGGGAGCAGTTATCACGAAGCCGTCCAGGGTGATAGCAAATTGATTTCTTGGGCTGGTCAGAGGGAACAGCCTTTGCGTCACATCAGCGAAGGCTTGAGTACCACTGGCATCAAAATCTAGGTTTACAGCCCAAGTATTGGTTGAGGCACCGGTTGAACTTTGAACGGTTCCATTTGATGCATCTGCAATGTTTGCACCCTCAACCTCAACCGGGCCAAGAATGAACTTCTGAGTTCCAGTCACATCACAGGTGATAAGTGGGATTGTCGGGTCATCAACTTGACCTGGTTCGCGGAAGGAAGATGCGCAATCAAGGGCATCAAACTCCTTCTGAAGTTCAAGCGAAACCCAATTCAGATCGCTTGCGTCGGTAGGAGTTGCAGTTGGAACATTTGGAGCAGCTGCTTCGGCAGCTGGATCCTCTGCAGGAGCTTCACCATCGGTGACCTCGCCCTCAACAGCAGTTTCTGGCTGATCCACGCTTGAAGACGGTGCACCAGTGCTCGTGACTAGAACTGCTCGAAACTCGAGTTTCGCAGAAGCCTTGATCAGCGCAAGAGTGTTCTCGTCTGGGACTCCAGGGATAGAAACGATGATGTTCCGATCTCCTTGAGTAATGACCTGAGATTCACTCACACCACTGGCATCTACACGCTGACGGATGATTGAAACAGCCTGGTCGAGCTGCTCAGGAGTCACCGCCTCACCATCTAGAACTAGAGGCGAAAGGATTACCTGGGTACCGCCCTGAAGATCAAGAGCTAGTTTTGGAGTGAAGCTGGCATTCTCATCCGATAGTGAGCCAACTGCAATAAGACCAGCTAGGCCGACAATAATCGCAAGCAACCATGCAAGCGATTTGCGCGCGGATTTAACTGAGTTTGAAGCTGACAAGATGACTGACCTTACTTCTTATTCGCCGCAGTCTTAGCTGGGCTTTTTACTGCAGGACGGGATTTGGCTTTAGGGGCTGACTTAACAGCAGGTTTAGCAGCAGAAGAAGCTGGCTTAGGTTGCTTCAGTTCCTCTTCAACGCTCCTTACTGCACCAGTTGCTACCAGCATTTTTTGACCTGGAGCAGTCTCTAGTTCAATTCGGTTCTCGAGCACAGCTGTGATTTTTCCGTAGATTCCGCTAGTCAACATTACGTAGGCGCCTTTTACAACTTGATCCTGAAGAGCCTTTGCGGCCTTCTTGCGCTTATTGCTTGAGTAGAACAGCATCGCGCCAAGAAAAGCTAGGGCAAGAAATAAGAAAAGACTGTCGTCCATGAAAAAGTGCCTATCTGGTGGGATTACAGGAAGCCGTTGAACGCATTTGCGTTGATTCGATTATAACTGCAGGCCAAGGTGTCGGAGGGCAAGGGCTGTAGCCTGCCTACCCTTTGGGGTCCGCTCGATAAGGCCCTCACGAAGCAGGTAAGGCTCGACCACCGATTCGATGGTGTCGGGCTCCTCCCCGAGCGCTATCGCCAACGTGGAAAGGCCAACAGGCCTCCCCTCAAATTTCTGAATCAGAGTCAAAAGCACTTGCTTGTCCAATCGATCGAGTCCTAAAGAATCAACCTCGTAAAGATCTAAAGCTGCGGCGGCAAGGTCCTGACTTATCATTTTGCTTTTTTCGACCAAAGCGTAATCTCTGACTCTGCGAAGCAACCGGTTTGCAATTCTTGGAGTTCCTCGAGAGCGGGAGGCGATTAAGGAAATAGCCTCTGCTTCAGCATCCAGCTCAAGTTTTCTAGCAGCGCGTTCCAAAACCATTTGCAGCTCATCTGAAACATAGAACTCAAGATTCGCTGTGTATCCAAAGCGATCGCGCAAGGGATTGGGAAGCATTCCGGATCTGGTTGTGGCCCCAACCAAGGTAAAAGGTTCCAACTCGAGTGAGATTGAACTTGCACCAGCTCCCTTACCGACCATCACATCGACTCGGAAGTCCTCCATCGCCATGTAGAGCAACTCTTCAGCAGGTCTAGCCATACGGTGTATCTCATCGATGAATAAAACCTCACCAGCGCTCAACGAAGAAAGCACTGCAGCTAAATCTCCAGCGTGCTGAATGGTTGGCCCGCTGGTCATTCGTAAGCCCGAGCCGATCTCATTCGACACAATCATGGCGAGGGTGGTCTTACCAAGCCCCGGAGGGCCTGCGAGAAGAATGTGATCCGGTGACCTCTTTTGTAAAGCGGCAGCCTTTAGAAGAAGATCGAGTTGCTGTTTTACTTTTGACTGTCCGATGAATTCCGAAAGGCTATTGGGCCTAAGGGCACTTTCGAAGGCAAGGTCGCTCTCGGTTGCTGCACCGTCTAGAAGCTCGCTCACGCTTTTCGAGCCTTAGAAAGAGTTTTCAATGCGGCTTTGAGTAGCTCCTTATCAGTCATTCCAGGGTTTCCAACTTCATGAACGGCATCTCTAGCCTGGCGTTCACTCCATCCAAGACCTACCAAAGCGTTGACCGCTTTCTCGCTTTGACTGGAATGGGCACCCTGAGATGAAGGTGGCGACATTTTGCCGGAAAGAGTAAGAGTGATCAATTTCGCAGTTTTTGCCCCGACTCCTGAAACTGCCTTGAATGCGGCATCGGATTCTTCGGCGACCGCTTGAGCAATTTGCTCAACGCTCATTTGGTTCAGGATTGAAAGGGCCGATTTTGGGCCAACGCCGTTTACGCTCCTGAGTAATTCGAACACATCAAGTTCCGACTTAGAGACGAATCCGAACAAAGTAAATGCGTCCTCGCGAACGACCAGGCTGGTGTGAAAGGTGATGTTTCTACCCTCTGAAACCGAACCCACAGTTGAGGTTGTGCCGTGAACTAAATATCCGACTCCGGCTACATCAATCACAATCTGCCCATTCGAGCTAGATAGGACAATTCCGGTCAACGAGGCAATCACGCCATTAGCCTACTTAGCGTTTGCTTTTTGCACTGGCTGATTTCGCAGCCTCATTCCACTTCAGCTGTGCCTTGGTGTAACTGGTAGAAGTGTTTACACCTCGAAAACCTTGGCAGATGGCTATTGCCAATGCATCAGCGGCGTCAGCTGGTTTTGGAATCTCTTTTAGGCCTAGAAGTTGAGCAACCATCTGGCCCACCTGAGCCTTTCCAGCTCGCCCAGAACCAGTCACCGCAGCCTTAACTTCAGTAGGGGTGTGCATTGCAATTGGAATTGAATACTTACTGGCAAGGAAAATTGCCACACCGGAAATCTGAGCGGTACCCATCACCGACGAAAGGTTCTGCTGAGAAAACACCCGCTCAATGGCGACAACATCAGGGCGGTGCTTTTTGATGAGAGATTCAAGGTCTTTTCCGATTGAACCAATTCGAGCATCCAGAGTTTCGTCTTTTGGAGAAACTAACACCCTCACGTCCACCAAAGAAACTTTGCGTCCTTTTGAAAATTCGATGATTCCAACCCCGCATCGAGTAAGCCCTGGATCGATGCCTAGAATCCGCGTCACAACTAAGCCTCGAGCTCGGCTAAAACTTCCGGACTGATGTCAAAATTTGCATAGACACTCTGAACTTCATCTGAATCCTCTAGAGCCTCAATTAGCTTGAAAACCGTGCGGGCAGTATCAGCATCGACAGGCAAACTTGCAGCAGGAACAAACTCAACATCTGCGCTTTCATAATCAAGTCCAGCTGACTGCAATGCAGTTCTTACTGCAACCATTGAAGAAGGGTCGGTGATCACCACAAAGCTCGACTCTCGAACCTCAACATCCTCAATACCCGCATCAAGTCCAACCTCTAGTAAACGGTCTTCGGTGACGCCATCGGCCTTTTCGATCGTTATGACACCTTTGCGACTGAACAAATACGAAACGCTTCCTGGATCTGCCATGGTGCCGCCGTTTCTGGTGACTGCAAGACGCACATCAGCGGCGGCCCGATTCTTGTTGTCCGTAAGACATTCGATGAGTAAGGCAATACCGTTTGGTCCATAGCCTTCATAGAAGATGGTCTGATACTCGACAGCATCCGCATCCTGGCCAGAACCACGCTTAACGGCTCTTTCGATGTTGTCGTTCGGTAGGGAGCTCTTTCGCCCTTTCTGAATCGCATCGTAAAGTGTTGGATTTCCGTCAATGTCTGGTCCGCCAATTCGCGCGGCGACTTCAATGTTTTTTATGAGCTTTGCAAAAAGCTTGGCTCGACGAGAGTCGATAATCGCTTTTTTGTGCTTGGTAGTGGCCCACTTGGAATGACCAGACATGACTCTCCTTGATTAGCTTCGCTTTGAATTCTAGGTGAGAACCTAATGGGTTTTTGAAATCATCCCAAGGAAGTACTCGTGGACAGCGCTATCCCCCGTAA
>Ga0209550_10006031_pt1 | contig 11328 bp, 10 predicted proteins | sample LauGreSuBDMM15SN_2_FD_187567 | JGI IMG/M metagenome (GOLD analysis project Ga0209550, IMG submission 187567) | Freshwater lake microbial communities from Lake Michigan, USA - Su13.BD.MM15.SN (SPAdes) (version 5) | ecosystem: Environmental > Aquatic > Freshwater > Lake | place: Lake Michigan... | reverse complement strand
AACAAAACCTTATGGCTTTATGCCCTTTAGACCAGGAGTTGGAGTTGGTGGACACTGCATCCCAGTTGACCCTTTGTACTTAACATGGTGGGCACGAGATAATGGTGGAGCAGCAACATTTGTAGAGTCAGCAGATGTAATCAATCATGCAATGCCCAAGTATGTTGCTAAGCGAGCACTAGGTATGGTTGATAAAGGCATTAGTAGTCCTAAAGTGCTAATCCTCGGAGTTGCTTACAAACCAGGTGTAAGTGATGTCCGTGAGACCCCAGTTTCAGAACTTCGCAGTCATTTGAGTGCCCTTGGTGCAATTGTTGCCTGGCACGATCCACTGGTACCAATCTGGGAAGGCTCAGAACCAGTTGAATTAAAATGGCCTTGCGATGTGGCGATCCTAGCTACCAAGCAGCCAGGCATGGATATTAAACAGTTATTGGCCAAGGGTATTCAAGTTTTAGATTGCACGAACTCATTCAATGGAACCCAAGGGGTTGAATCGCTCTAAGAGCTCCCCTTTATCTCAGCAGCCATATCGGCAATTATTGTTGAGAGATTGCGCTGTGGCATCCATCCAACTAACTGACTTATTAATTCAATATTTGGAACACGACGTTCCATGTCTTCAAAACCGTCTCCGTATGCCTCTTCGTACGGAACATAAACTATCTCACTCTTTGAACCAGTTTCCTCAATTATCTTTCGAGCTAAAGAATTAATTGAAATTTCAAAGTCATTTCCAATATTAATAACTTTTCCAATTGTACTATCAGCGAATGCAATCGCAATTACAGCATCAATCACATCATAAACGTGAGCAAAACAGCGAGTTTGGTTTCCGTCACCATAAATAGTTATTGGCTCATTTGTAAGCGCTGACTTTACAAAACGCGGAACTACCATCCCATATGCACCTAATTGACGCGGCCCAACTGTATTGAAAAATCTAACAATCCGCGTCTCTAACTGTTTTTCAATGAAGTAAGCATAAGCCAACGACTCATCAATTGCCTTTGCTTCACTATAAGACCAGCGCAATGTAACAGGACTACCAAGAATTCGATCATCACTCTCTTTCAGAGAATCTGAAATATTCTTTCCGTAAACTTCACTACTACTTGTCAAAAAGACCGGCGTATTCGATAAATACGCTTCTTCTAGAACATTTTCGGTACCACGAATATTTGTCAGCAAGCTTACCAACGGATTTTTCACAATATTGAAAACTCCAACGGCAGCTGCGAGATGGAAAACAAAATCAGCCTTTTGTACAAGGGGCTTTAAGACTTCAAGGTCTAAAATTGAGCCTTCGACAAATTTAAACCTTGATGAACTCTCAAGATTAAGAAGATTTGATGCCCTACCCGTCGAAAAATTGTCGAGGGCTGTGACCATATGGCCATCTTCAATCAATCTCTCACACAAATGTGACCCAATAAAACCGGCTCCACCGGTCACAAGTATTTGCATGTGACTAGGATACGTTAAATATGTTCCAAAGTGCTACTTTAAAATTGCCACCTTAGGAGATATCTTGGAAATTGAGCGAAGTGGGGAGATTTATTCATATGACTAAGTACTTTAACAAAATTATTTACCCCTATTCGAAGATTTCTCGTCTCCCTAAATATATGCAGCAAATAGCTCTACTGATTAGGTATTTAACTTCGCGCGCACCCAAGTACAATTTTGAAGCAGACTGCATGGGAACATCCAATAACTTCGGCTTTACGCAAACCCCCCGCTTTAAATTTGCAGAAAAGAAAGCGATTGAGGCAAGTGGTTTTGATTACCGAATTCCCCTAAGAATTCATCAAGCAATTTGGTGCGCTGATTATGGAATCAAGCTGGATTCAAAAGCTGCATTTGTTGAATTGGGAACTGGCAGAGGATACATAATGAGTAGCATCATAGGCTCATTTGAATATTTAGATCACACCATGTTCGGCCCCCCCATATTCCTATTTGATACATTTGAGTCAACTACAACAGATAATAAGTCTTCACAAATATCAGGTTTAGGTAGAAATATCTATTACGCTGAATCATTTTCAGAGGTGCAGGACACATTTTCAAGATATCCGAATGTCACAATGGTGAGAGGCAAATTACCAAAGAGTTTGGAGTCGATGAACCTTACTTTGGGAAGAATTAGTTTTCTTCACATTGACTTAAATGCACCAGAAATTGAAATTGAGTGCCTGATTTGGCTTTGGGAGAAAATCTTGCCTGGGGGAGTTTTACTGATAGACGATTATGCATGTGGCGGTTTTGAATACACTTATGAACTCTTCAACAGCATAGCTAAGAAGCTCAATATTTCAATATTGACAACAGCCAGCGGGCAGGGCCTAGCCATTAAGTAAATCTTCTGAGAAATTCATTATTTGGGAAAAGAACTCCCTGCATGCCAGCAGAAAGCGCAGCCTGTATGTCTTTTTCTTCATCCCCGACGAAGTAGATTGTACTTACTGAGAGAGCGAATTCGTCGGCGATTTGGTTCAACAAGCCTGGTTTTGGTTTTCTACAGATACAGTTTTCGTCCCAATGATGCTTACAAACATAAAAAGCTAATATATTAACGCCAAATGCACGCAAGTCATTAGTCATCTTTCGATGCAATTCACTCAGGAAGTCTTCTGAAACTTCACCAGTTGCCACGCCGGGTTGATTTGATGCAATTACAAAGTTATATCCCAATCCTCCCAAAGTCTCAAAAATTTTAATGTACTGCATCTCATACATTAAATCACTGAAAGTTTTCAGGTATTGCCGAGGTGCCATTTTCTTATTTAAGATTCCATCACGATCCAGTATAATGATATTTCCGTGTAATCCTTGTCGGATGTATCTTTGAAAATCAGAGATACTCTGGTAATCAGTATCTAATATTAAGTAGGACACTTTGTTTTGTTCTGAAAACAGTTTAAATGAAAGATTTAAATCTAAAGTCTGAAGAAGTATACTTTTGAAGTTTTCGCTTTTAATAGAAATGTAGCCAAGTTCAACATAAGGGCTTCTGGAATCTCGATTTTTTTGAATATAAACACACGCAAGACTATCTATAATTTGGATATTTCCTGAGTCTCGAAGTTGCAAAACCATAGACATTTCAGATTCAGAATTAATCTGGCTCAAAATAACTTCGTCATCTGGAATAAAGTTGTCACAATATAAAAGCAAAAATTCTTCTGGCAAACTTTGGAGACTTCTTGCTAATCGCTCGCCAGGTTCAAAATTAGGTTCTGACTGAATGCATACAATTTCGACTTTATAAGATTGAGAGTTAATGTAGCCTTGAATTTCATCCCCTAAATGCCCAGTTAGAATAACAATTTTCTGAATCCCTAGCCGTTCAAGTTGATCAATTTGGAGTTTAAGCATTGGAACACCTAGAACTGGGACAAGAGCTTTTGGTAGAAATTCGGTAATTGGTAACATTCTCTCGCCTCTACCACCTGCGAGAATTACCGCAGTCTTATGCACTGTTTTTAACTAATTTCTCTTTAAAGTAATCGATAATTCCCTGAGGCCCAACGTGATTTGGCTGCCAATGTGCATCTTTAAGAAGCACATCAGGCTGTGCAAAAAGCCCTGGATTTGGTGAGTATGTTTGATAAAACTTTTTTCCATAATAACTATGGAACTTCTTGAGAATATCTCCTACACATGTAAGTTGCCCAGTTCCTATATTTATTTCCCCAAATATTGAATCGTTAGCACTTGCAATTGCAATAGCATTGGCTAAATCATCGATTGATATGAAGTCATGAGAATTGTTTATAGATTTAACTTCAATTTCTTTACCAACGCTCAAGGCAGAAATAATACTTGGAATTAATGATTGTGGGCTTTGTCCAATGCCAAATATATAGAAAGGTCGGTACCATTTATACGGCACCCCCAAACACTTTATGAATTCATGAATTGCAAGTTTAGCGACAGCAAAATCATCGTTACCCCGCGGAATGTCAGAGTCGCGCACCGGACCAGTTATATTTCCATACTCCAGGCATGAGCCAATTACATTTAACTCAACGTCGCCCGAGGCTGAGATAATTTCAATGAATCTTTTTGTATTCCTAAAATTAAGTTCAGAATACAATTTCCCGCGATCAGGTAACCCTTCCCAAGATAGATGGAATACTTTATTGAATCCCATCCGGGCAAGTGAATTAACAAAATTAGGGTCGTTCAAATCGCCAGTAAGCCACTTCAAATTTTCCGTGCTGTCTCTATAGTTCCTAGATATCCCAAACATTTCGTACTCAGTGCTTTTCTGCAATTCATGAATAAGTCGCGTACCGACAAAGCCAGATGCACCCGTAATGAGAGTTTTCATATTTCCCCCGGACACATAGTAATTTTTTAGAAATTCTTGGAGAATCCTACTACGCTGATGCTTAATTACTCATAACAGATGATGATGGAGAGCTTATGGACGTGGTCAAGACCAGAATTCCTGGGCTGCAGTTCTTTAAAATGGAAATGCATGAAGACGAACGTGGTTTTTTTGCACGAAATTTTTGTACTGATTCTATTACTCAGCAAGAAGGTTTTGCTGATGTTAGTCAAGCGAATATCTCATTCAATAGAGAGAAAGGTACAATTCGAGGCTTTCATTATCAGTTAAATGGCCATGAAGAAGCCAAGACGGTAACTGTGTATAAAGGCTCTCTGCACTACAAAGTTTTGGATTTGAGAAAAGATTCTCCAACCTACTTACAACACGAATCGTTTATCCTTAATGAGTTATCAGATGTCCTTCAAGTGCCTAAAGGTTGTGCACCAGGCTTTCAAACCCTGCAGAATGATGTCTTACTTCACTATTACGTCTCAAATCCGTACTCAAAAAATCATGAGGCTGGGATTAGATACAATGATCCCTACTTTAAAATGGAGTGGCCACTAACTCCAACAGTAATTTCAGCTCGAGATCGAAGCTTTCCTGATTTTTCTGTAACTGAATTTCCAGGATTAAGGGGTTTTTTGCCGGCAAAATAGGCAAAGGTAATCTATTTGCTATAGTTCACAGATCATTAAGTGTTAAAAATAATCCTGAAAGAATTTAGAGGAGTTGGCAATGAAAGTCTTGGTAACTGGTGGTACAGGATTCGTTGGCTCTCATATTCTCGATCATTTAATTGAGTTGTCGAGTAAGTCAGACTCTTCTCTGGAAATATACGCAACACGTAGATACCACCTAAGCCGGAGAGACAAAGTTCTACATTTACAAAGGAATATCAATTGGGTTGACTGCGATATTACTGATGCAATCGCCGTAAATCGGATTATTTCTCAAATTAAACCTGACCGTTTATTTCATATGGCTGCCGAAAGCTTTGTTTCCCCATCTTGGGATCACCCACACAGATATATGGATGTAAATTACAACGGAACCGTAAATATTTTGGATGCTCTCAAGAATTTTGCGCCAGATTGTCGAATATTGATCCCAGGTTCAGGTGAGGAATACGGGGATATTTTAGAGTCAGAGCTCCCTATCAGCGACCGAACACCTCTAAGACCAGTGAATCCATATGCAGTTACAAAAATAGCCCAAGATTTGATTAGTTACGTTTACTTTAGAAGTTACAACCTTAAAGTACTGAGACTAAGAACTTTTAATCATGAAGGACCCAGACGTGAGCACTACTTTGGGATCGCATCCTACTGTTACCAAATAGCTAAGATGGAGCATGGCTTACAAGAATTAAAGCTACGAGTTGGACATACTGGAGATAAAAGAAATTTCACTCACGTCAGAGATATCGTTCGAGCTTATTTTCTTGCAATGGAGGGGTTGGAACCTGGAGATTTATATTTGGTTGGGACTGAACGAGATGAAAACATTGCGACCTTTGCAGAAGTGATTGAAAGGTTGATTAAGTTATCCACTCTCAAGAGCTTAATTCAGGTTGAACAGGTTGCTGAATACACGCGGCCAACTTCGGTTCCCTATCTGCTGGCTGATGCAAAAAAGTTTTCTGAATTGACCAACTGGAGTCCAACTTATACTTTAGACGAAATTTTAGTCGATACTTTAAATTACTGGCGTGAGCGAGTGAAATCAAGCCCAGACCTATAATGAATATGAACTAATACGAGGTTTTACCTAACTCTTTGAGGTTAGGTTTTTGTAAATACTTCCTGAAATCTCATGGCAAATTGAAAGATGTATGTCTTCGACCGGTCCGTACATTCCCTTTTTTGTTTTCACTATAAGAGACAGATCCACAAGATTGGATAACTGCCCCCCATCGAAACCAAGAATTCCGATGGTAAATACTCCCAAACCCTTAGCAGCCTGCACAGCCTTTATTAGGTTTTCAGAGTTACCAGATGCTGAAATGAGAATGCACAGGTCACCTTTTTGCGCTTTCCTCAAGAGTTGAATCGAATAAATATTTTCATAACCGATGTCGTTGGAGATTGCAGAGATTAATGAACTATTAGAGGTAAGTGCAGCAACCTTTGGAAACTTTGTAATTGATTTGGAACGGATAAAATGCAGATCAGTTTCAAAGTGCTCAGCTGTACTTGCGCTTCCGCCATTTCCGACTATCCAAATTGAAGCATTTTGATTTATGTGTTCCAAAATACTTGAGGTGATTGGAGCTAAATCAAGATTATTTTCTTCAAATATGTGAATCAATGACTCTTGATATGAAGATTTAGACATTGACATTTTTCCATTTCTAACTCATTGATAGGGCATGTGCTGATTGGACAAAGCTGAGAACGCAAGAATGATTGAGGATTTACATAATACAACACTCAAATAGAGGTGGACGCACAAAAGGTTTGTGGTGGATTGACTTAAGAAGGGGACAAAAGCCTGGACTGCAGTTTATACTGAGCAAATGAGGCATCAAAGCGTCTTGACACTTGCCCCACTTCGTATCAGTTTCCTAGGCGGCGGGACAGATTTACCTGGTTTCTACAAAGCGCATACCGGCAAAGTGGTTTCAGCGGCAATTAATAAGTATGTCTACGTGCACGTAAAAAGGCATGATCCACTTTTCCAAGAACGATACAGAGTTTCATATTCTCAAATTGAGTACGCAGATAGTCGTGACCAAATCCAAAATGGAATAGCAAGGTCTTGCTTAGAATTTCTCAACATCGATGAACCACTGCAAATATCAACTTCAGCTGATATTCCGGCTAGCTCTGGATTAGGGTCCAGCAGTAGTTTTGCAGTCGCGTTGCTGCTCGGATTGCATGAGCTTTTAGGGCAGAGTCCGAGTGCGGCACAGTTGGCAGAGGAGGCGGCGCATGTTGAAATTCGGATGCTGAAGGAGCCAATTGGCAAGCAAGATCAGTATTCAGCTGCTTTTGGAGGACTGAATCAATATGTTTTTGAACAAAATGAAAGAGTCACAATTAAACCATTGCCTTTATCTGATGAAGCAGTCAAGAAATTTTTTGGACACTCTCTCCTAATTTGGACGGAAGAAGCTCGTTCAGCATCAGCAGTTCTAGAAGATCAACAGCGAAATCAGGACTCGAATGTGAAGGGCCTGTTGGAACTAACAAGGCTTGTGGATGAATTTACTGAAGCATTACTTGCACCTTACTTAGACTTTTCCCATCTCGGTTCACTAATCAAGCAAGGCTGGGAACTTAAGCAGAATTTTAGTTCTTTGATAAGCACATCCCAATCCGAGAAGATTTTCACCCTGCTTCAAAACAACAAATCTTTAGGATATAAACTTCTTGGAGCTGGGGGTGGAGGATTCGTGTATTCCATTTTTGAACATCAAAGTTTGCAAGTCTCACCCCAGTTTTCAGACTGGAAAACATTTATTCCAAGTTTAGATAATGCAGGAGCACGCGTTGCCTCACTGATTTAAAAAATTGAGTCGCATTCCACAAGTAAAAAACCTTTAAGTGATAGCATTATCGAACTACTAAGAGAAGGAAAAGTATTAATGAATAACCAAGGGGCAGCCAGTTTCGATAAAGAATTTGACGAATTTCGAAAAGATCATTTAGCTGCTCAAAATAGTGACTCAGAGTTCCAAAATTTGTCCAAAGAGTGGATGCGTCGCTCATGCGACAGGAGATATAGTTATCAATTTGATTGGCTGGGCATTCCAATCATTCAAATGCCAACAGATATTGTGATTTTTCAGGAAATTGTTTGGAAAACTCGCCCAGATTTGATTATTGAAACTGGCGTCGCACGCGGAGGTTCGATTAATTTCTGGGCATCAATTCAGAATCTTTGTGACATCGATGGAGAAGTACTTGGACTTGATATTGATATTCGCGATCACGCAAAGACTGCACTTTCAAAATCTAAGTTCCGAGACCAAATAACTTTAATCGAGGGAGATTCGACAGCGCAATCAGTTGTACAACAAGTCGAAAAAATTGTTGCCCAGCACCAGAATGTTATGTTGATTTTGGACTCGAACCACACGCATGATCATGTTCTCAGAGAACTTGAGATTTATACCAAATTCGTTTCAGCGGGTGGATACATCCTTGTATTAGATACCAACATCGAAGACTTACCAACACCAGATGATCGCCCTTGGCGCCCTGGTAACAATCCAATGACTGCTGTTATCGAATTTATGAAAGGAAAAGAAGAGCAGTTCACACGGGACACTTTCCACGAAAAGCGAAGCTTGCTCACTGTAGCTCCTCATGGTTATTGGATTAAGAACTCTTAGGCATACCAAAAACTAGCTAAGGAACAAATATTGCGAACAAGCACCGACCCAAAAGTAAGTATCGGTATTCCGGTCTTTAATGGTGCTAAAACCCTTGCAAAAACTATTGAAGCAGCAATCAATCAGGATTATAAAAATCTTGAGATTATTATCTCAGACAACTGCTCGACAGACGAAACACAATCAATTGCAGAAGAATTTCAGAAGAAAGATTCACGAATCAGGTACATTCGGCAAGAAATAAATCATGGAATGACTGCCAACTTCAGCAAAGTTTTTGAAAGGTCAACTGGCGAATTCTTTATGTGGGCGGCGCACGATGACCAGCATGAGCCCACCTTTATCTCTCGATGCCTTCCTTTGCTATTAAACAATCCAGAAGCTGGTTTATGCGTACCTAAAACTCAAGCCTACTTCCGAGGCGAGGTAACCTGGGTGTCCAGCATGAACTCCTTTAACGGTATTGATTCCAGGACTAGATTGTACAAGGAAACACTCAAGCATTTTCCGGCAGTTGGAATGTATGGGCTCTATAGGAGTTCTAAAGTTGCAAAGACAAATTTATGGAGGAATTTTACTGGAGGAGATTTGGTGTTTGTTCAAGATTTAACACTTCACGGAAATGTCATTATTTGCGAAGAAATTCTATTCTCATATTTTGAGCGAGAAAAATGGAATACTCTAGAACAAGATTATGCAAATATTCATGGTGACTCAAAAATACCCTGGTATTACTCACCTTTTTTGATTGTCCTAGAGAAGCAGATCAGCACCATCTTTCATTCAGAAAATAGTCCTATTTCAAAGCTTGTTTTCCTAGGCGTACTATTAAGATTCCAATCAGGCCAAGTAGCAATAAAGACATCACTAAAATTATTAAAAATTCTTACGCCAGTGAAGTTCAAACAGCAGCTTGCGGTAAAGTTTTATTGGAAATTTATACATAACCCAAACATTGAGGTAAAGAATATGCTGGCTTTCTTGGAGCGCAATGTTCTTCCCATGCTTGGAATGCGCTGAGGGAAGGTAGATAAAAACCTATAAAACCGTGCCTTTGGTACTAGAATTACAGTTGAGTGTTACTTTGATGTAGGTCAGGAGCAACTGGAAAGTGAAATTCCGTGGGTATATTCACCGTACCGTTATCGGTCGATCACTAAAAGTGCTTAGTTCAAGTGACCGTCGAAAATTGGGATTAATTACATTAATCCAAGTCAGCCTTTCATTTTTAGATTTACTTGGAGTGGCAGCGATTGGGTTATTGGGAGCTCTTTCAGTTTCAGGGCTTCAGTCCTTGAATCCAGATAAACGGATATTAAGTGTTCTTAAAATACTTCAAATCGAAAACGACACTTTTCAGCGCCAGGCAATTGTTCTTGCGATTCTAGCTACCACACTCTTAGTTGGCAGAACCTTACTATCGATTTTTTTTACTCGTCGAATTTTATTTTTTATGACAAATAGAGGTGCCATCATATCTTCAAATTTGATATCTAGGCTTCTGGCTCAACCCCTATTAGTTGTACAAACCAGAACAACGCAGGAGACTTTATTCGCAATTACAACAGGTGTTCAGATAGTAGTTTTGCAGGTCATAGCCTCTTCCGCTGTTTTAGCTTCAGATATTGCACTCCTAACTGTCATGACTGTCGGACTTTTTGTAATTGATCCATCAACTGCAGTCGGTACGGTTTCAGTTTTTGGGTTGGTTGCCCTTTTCTTGCACAAGACAATGCATGCCAGGGCTGGGGTTTTAGGTGCAGAACTTTCAAATCTGAATATATCTAGTAACGAAAAAATTGTAGAAGTACTCAGTTCCTACCGTGAAAGCATAGTTAGAAATCGACGCGACTATTATGCACGGGAGATTGGTAGAACAAGACTTGTCCTTGCAGATACTTTTGCTGAGATTAGCTTCATGCCGTTTATAAGTAAGTATGTCTTGGAATCAACTATTGTTTTAGGAGCACTTGGAATAGGCGCTGCTCAATTTATTTTTCAAGATACCGCACAAGCAGTCTCGACACTAGCTGTATTCCTAGCCGCTGGTACCCGTGTTGCACCGGCTGTCTTTCGGGTACAACAAGGCGTCATTCAAATACGCCAAGGATTTGCATCGGCCACACCAACCTTAGAACTGATTGAGACTCTCGGTAATGAAACTTTGATTGAGAATAAAATCGACACTGTAGACACTTTCCATGCCGGGTTTAGCCCTGAAGTTTCGGTCAAAAATGTGTCTCTAACATATCCAAGCCGATTAGAACCGGCGGTAGATCGAGTTAGCCTGGATATCAAGGCTGGATCACTTATTGCCTTTGTTGGGCCATCCGGCGCTGGAAAAACCACACTCATAGACATTTTTTTGGGGGTTTTACCCCCAGACAGTGGAACTGTTACTATTTCTGGACTGTCTCCTAGAGATTCGATAACAAGATGGCCTGGTGCCACGGCATACGTGCCACAGGATGTCTTAATTGTAAGCGGATCTATTCGTGAAAATGTTGCGTTGGGTTATCCACGTGAGGCTGCTACGGACGCATTAGTTATGAGCGCTATTGAAATCGCCCAACTGCAGAAGTTTGTTAAAGACTCACCGATGGGTCTTGATTCAGATGTTGGAGAGCGTGGTTTCAAGCTAAGTGGA
>Ga0209550_10006030_pt1 | contig 11329 bp, 6 predicted proteins | sample LauGreSuBDMM15SN_2_FD_187567 | JGI IMG/M metagenome (GOLD analysis project Ga0209550, IMG submission 187567) | Freshwater lake microbial communities from Lake Michigan, USA - Su13.BD.MM15.SN (SPAdes) (version 5) | ecosystem: Environmental > Aquatic > Freshwater > Lake | place: Lake Michigan, USA... | reverse complement strand
TTGGTGACCGACATCCGCGTGGTCGCTGGTAGCTTGCAAGAGGCCAAGGGCTTGCCCCCACCGCCCGATTCTTGGGCCAGCCAGCACAACGCTGATGTTGCCATCTTCACGGTGCGCATCGCCGCAGGTGCGCGCTGGACAGCACCGCCTGCTCAAGCAGGAACACGTCGCCAGTGGTACGTGTTTCAAGGTCAGGGATTGCACATGGCTGGGCAGCCGGTTGCTGTGAAATCAGTGGTGGAGGTTCGTGCGCAGGATGCCATTGAAATTGCCAACGGCGACACTCTCAGCGAGTTGTTGATGCTGCAAGGCCGCCCCCTTAACGAACCAGTGGCGCAATACGGTCCCTTTGTAATGAATACGCGGGCTGAAATAGAACAAGCGTTTGAGGACTACCGCCGCACAGAATTTGGTGGCTGGCCTTGGCAAGGCCCTGACCCCGTCCATGCCCGCGAAAAAGGGCGTTTTGCCCTGCATGCTGACGGGAAGCTTGAAGAGCGTTAAGTTTTACCTACTTTTGGGGTAGAAGAGATTTCAGTGAGCGTGACATCTTCCAAGACTTCTAACTCTCTTTGGGCTTGCAACGCCGCTTTGCGACGCGCCAAGATATCTTCACGCGCAGCTGTTTGGAAGAGCAACCAATCAGTACGGTCCTTGGAACGCGGCAAGCCTACAAAAAGCAATAAAAGACCCAAATAGCTTAAGAGGTAGCTGACAACGATTCCTACAGCTTGCAAACCTACGGCCCAAGTGTTTTCATCTTGCCAAACTTCAGGAAAGGGAAAGACTGACCATTGGTCAATCCAGCCTTCTCGCCAAAGGTAAGCGCACCAAGCCACAAAAATGCCCCACGCCATGATGTGCAAAAGCCGTTTTTCTAAGCGACCCAGCACCTGACACCAATCAGGCTCGTGAAATTCCATCTGCTGCTCCGAAATCTAAGCGTCTATCTTAGTTCATCAAATATCGCCACCGCTCGGGTCCAACCTGTCTTATGGCCTTCCCATATCAAAGCAGCATTGCAACGACCATGCTTGATGAAGGTGCTGTGGAATCAGTTGCCATGGGAATTTGTATTGCTTTTGACCCGCACCATTGCCAAAGCTAAGCCGGCCAAATAGGCAGTCACTTGCTCAAGGCTTAATCGCCCATTGGCACGAAACCATACAGGTGCCCAACCCACGATGCCGCCTATGGCCAAAGCGGTGAGTTGCACATCGTCGGCTTGGAACTCGCCCGATTTCACACCCATTTCAATCAACTCCACCAAACGCTGATCGAATCCACGGCGCAGTTGGTTGATGGCATCACGGTCTTTTTGCTCCAACTCTTTTTCTTCTCGGCTGTAAATCATCGCGTGAGGTTGATGCGTCAATACGGCAGTCAAAAAATCACGCACCACCGTTTCCAAACGTTCGGTGGCCGATGCATCTTGGGCCATGGCGCGGTTCAAGGACTCATGGGCCAGATGAATCGCACGCGAGCAAATTTCCACCAACAACTCATTTTTGGATGCAAAGTGTGCATAGATAAAGGGCTTGGTGACTTGCAACTCATTAGCGACCTGCTCCAAGGTGGTTTGGCCATAGCCTTGGCGGTAGAAAAGGTCGGCCGCGGCCGCCAAAATACGCTCGCGCTTAAGGTGTGAAATCGCTTCACGCATGTCGTGGGGTTCTGCGGTGCTTGCCATTCAATGAATTCAGCAAAGGTAATTAATTTTTTTGTTTCACGGCTGCTCCACGCACTTCAAAACGGACTGTGTCTTGAATCACTCCCTTTCCATCCAAAAGATTGACGACATGACGACCAGGCCAAGGAAAATATTGAACAGATGACCCTTTGGCAAAGAATTTGCCATCAACAATCCAACGCACAGACGATCCGGTAGAGGTGAATATCAAACGCTGTTTTTCGGGCGGAATATCCGGATCTAAAGCAATAATGCTTCCGTTAGCTGGGGAAGTAATGCGAACTGAGGCAGGAGTGGCAGAGGACGGATATGAGTGGCGGATTCCGACATCAGACAAAGTAAATTCAGCTTGCTCAGTCCCCTTTATGAACCATTCCATTCTTGACGGTTCGTTTGCAAACAATGAAGTGCGATGAACGACATTTTTCATGCCCACTGCATGACTTTGATTATTGGAAATTTGTTCTGACGGCACATTAAACCGTACAAGTTGTTGAGTCAGACCAGGTGGTATTTTTTTCGGACCCTTACTTGGAATTGAACGATGCAAATAATTCATCACATGAGCCCAGATTGGTGCCGCACCGCTGGTTCCACTGACATTCCACATGGGTGATCCACTGGCATTGCCGACCCAAACTCCGACAGTAAAACGCTCAGAAAAACCAATCGCCCAGTTGTCTCTCATGTCTTTGCTGGTGCCGGTCTTTACGGCCGACCAAAAACGTGTTGACAACACACTATCAATACCGAAAGTTCGTGCTCTCGCATTACTATCGGCAAGAATGTCAGTCACTATGAAGCTGGCACGCTCGTCCAAAATCTGTTTAGGTGGAGAAGATTCACCAGGCGCGAAATTGACAGGACTCCAACGACCTCCATTTGCAAGAGTTCGATAAGCATTGGTCAGTTGAAGCAAGGAAACATCAGAACTGCCCAATGCCAAACTGTATCCATAGTAGTCGCCAGTTTCACGCATTGAAAAACCTAGTGCATCCAGTTGTTTATGGAACGCATCAGGTGAGACCATCACCAAAGTACGCACAGCAGGAACATTGAGTGAAGAGCCCAAAGCAGTACGCGTTGATACCCACCCTCTGAACTGATGATCGTAGTTTTGCGGGATGTATAAACCGCCAGCGGTATGAATTTGAATATTGGAATCGTCTAACAAAGTGGCCGCTGTGATACGTTGCTGCGCAATAGCCTGTGTATAAAGAAAAGGCTTAAGTGTTGAGCCAGGTTGGCGCATAGCCATAACACTGTCCACCTCACCCGCAGCGCTGAGTTGACCTGAAGAGCCTACCCAACACAATATTTCACCACTGGCGTTATCCAATACCAGTACGGCTCCATCTTCCACATGACGTGAACTCAATTCACGCAATTGTTGTGTCAGGCTTTGCAAAGTCACGCGCTGCAAGGAAGCATCCAAAGTTGATTTAACTCTTGGTGTTGCAGGTTTTTTTTGATTTAACAAAAATTGACGTGCAAAATGCGGTGCAATCCCTTCACTTGCTGGAAACTCTCTCTTTGACAGACTAATTTCCGTTAGCAAAGACAAGTCACTGCAATCGCTATGTTGAAGATTGGACTCAAGCATCTTCAAAACACTACATGCACGGGAGGCGACTTGGGTGACTGAACTATTGGGCGAACGAACCAGGGCAGCAGCAATTGCTGCTTCGCGGTTATTTAATCCAGAAGCATGCTTGCCAAACAGCGTGCGGCTCAGGGCATCAATACCGACAAGTTCACCGCGAAAAGGAACTAAGTTCAGATAGGCTTCCAAAATTTGATCTTTTTGCCATCTTTGCTCTAGCCGTTGAGCAGAAATAACTTGACCTAATTTTTGAACCATGCTTCGGCGACCATTTTCCCGTTTGAGCTCTTCTTCCAATAGCCCTGAAAGTTGCATAGTGATGGTCGAGGCTCCACGCGTTTTTTTATTCCATAAATTAGCCCAAGCAGCCGCCGGTACAGCTTGCCAATCAACGCCACTGTGCTCATAAAAGCGTTTATCCTCACTAAGAACCAAGGCGGTAAGCAAAGCTGGTGACATATCCTGCAAGAAAACCCACTGCCCTTTACGGACCTGGTGATCGGTTCGCATACGTTGAACTACTTCACCATATCTATCCAGTAGCTGTATATCTGATGCGCTGTGAGCAGATTTAATTTGCTCAAAAGTAGTTTGAGAAAAGACCATGCCACTGCATAGCAGCAAAGCAATGGTCGCCGATAAAAATCTAAATTTGAATTCAGTAAATACAAAAGGGAGCACAGTCAATTTGCCCATTTATTTATTTGCCTGCACTTTCACTCGTGCGAAAGGGGTAGCTCCAAAGATCTCTGGGGCATACATGGCTTCAATTCGGGACCCAGGCATTGAAAAATCACCAACATTGTTCAGACGTAAGGTGTATTCCAGCTTGATCAAGCCTTTGGGCAGGTATTCATAGTAGGCTTTGTATGATTCAAAACCACGCTCTTCATACGCAGCCCAACTGGCACCTTGCCTTTTTTCACTTTGTGTGGCGATTTCAGAGTCGCGCCCCAGTCCACCACCCAATATTGTTGCACCCGCTGGAACTGGATCTGTGATGGCAACCCAACTCATATCCGTTTTGGCATTAACTTCTAAAGTCACCCGAATTACATCTCCTCGCGTGTAATGATCTGGAGGTAGGTTTTTATTTGCTTGCTCTACAGGCGTGATTGTTTTTTTGATTTGGTAACCTGCATTGACAGGCTGCTTTAGGCGTACTGCCGCCAAAGTTTGCAAGCTCAGCCAAGGTTTACCCAAGCCTTGATGACTCAACTTAACCGTGTCTGATGAAGCAGTATTACCCCATGGCAAGAACATGCTTTTTTCGTTCTCTGATTTTTTCCAGTCGACACTTGCATGATTGGCTCCCATGCTTGCGCGAGTGCTGCCTGTCACAGCCACAGATTCATATTTATTGGAGAATTTTTTCAGCGCAATGCTGCCCCAAAAATTGGCTGTAGTGGTGAGCCAGGCACCGTTCTTTTGACGTCCTATCAATCCGCTGGCAAGACGGCCTACATCGCTTTCCCAAGTCGGGTCACCCAAGACGGTCAATAACAATCTTGCTGTGTTGGCGTCCCCGTTTTGCATTAACCACCACCAATAATCGTCGGATTCTGAGTTGAATATCAACTTTGTTCCTTGATAACTGATGCGACTACGCAAGATCTGAGTCGCCTGCGTCAGTCGTTTTTCGCGATCTGGCACATCATCTAACCTCTGCAGAATATTGATCCAGTCAATGACTGCGTGTGTAGGCCATTGATTGGGGGCAATGGTAATGCTGTTGACCATATTAGCTTGAGCTTTTCCATACCGCGAAAGAGCCTCAATTGCCGCAAGTTTACGAATATCCAGATCTTTGCGTGGACTCCAGAAATCTCTTTGTACACGCCCGTTTACAAATGCTGTCAAGCCACGCTCCAAGGATGCACGGGCTTCTTCATGAAGTTCAAAATCTTTGCTAAGCGTTGAGGCCTCGTAGGCAGCAGCCAATACATAAGCAGTTAGTACATCACTGCCTCGATTGCCTTCGCCTTCACTTAATGGAAAGTAGGTTAGTAAACCATCTGCATCTGTGTAGCCAGGTAACTCAGCGATTACCAACTTCCAGGCCTTGGTATCTTGCAGCACCAAGGCTTTGCTGATTTTTTGCTCCAAGCAAGAAAATGGATAGTTGATAAACCAATCTTGAACACTTGGTAAACCGTCGCTAAGACGGGACTGCAAAGCCATCTTCACACCACCACGACCAGCCAAGGCATTTGCAGAATTCGTGACATCCATATTGAAGGTACTGTCAAGCTGAACCAAGGTCGCATGCTGAACAGTCAATGGAACAGCAGGAATAATTCGCTGCCTAATCTTTAAGCTATCGCGCGCACCACTTACATTGTCTTTTGCTTCAATGTCCCATGAGATGGACTCTGCACGTGTGAAAGTCAATTGAGCTGGTGCCGATACAGTCCACGATACCTCTTTGGCCTCACCCGCAGGAATTTCTAAAATTTGCGGTGTCAATTTCAGCATTGTTGCGCGAGGAGATACCACCACCTTCATAGCCTGTTTGGTTGTATTGCGCAGCGTGAATTGAGCTTGAAACACATCTTCCTCGCGGACCAAAGGAGGGATTCCACTGATGATTTGCAAATCCTGGGTGGAACGAATGGTGGTTGAACCTGACCCGAACAATCCAGTTGATACGTCAGCAAGTGCCACTATTTTGAAAGTACTTAATGCATCATTAAGTGGCACAGTCACTAAAGCCTGACCTTGACTGTCTAATTGGATTTTCGGATTCCATAAAAGCAAGGTATCTAGCAGCTCACGGGTGCCACTGTGCCCTCCTCCACCGCCAGCAGGTACAGCCTTTAGACCAAAATGACGGCGCCCGATGATTTCCATGTGGGCAGTAGAGGTCTCAACTCCCCATCCACGTCTTTGCATCATGGCTTCTAACAAATTCCAACTCTCATTGGGCCATAGTTCCAACAGTGCTTGATCAACAGCGGCCAAGGCCACCTCTGCGTTTGCAGCTGGTTTTCCATTGGGCAATTTGACTTGAATTTGAACTTGTGCCTTACCGCGCACAGGATAGTTTTCTTGGTCAGCTTTAACCGTTACATCGAGTTTGTGTGCTTGCGTACCCACGCGTATTTCAGCCACTCCAAGCCTAAATGCGGGTTTGCTTAAATCAACCAAAGAGGTTGGCCCAGTGTATTCTTGCCCCTCATACCAAAACGACAACCACCATTCTTTGGGTGCTTGGTAGCCCCAAGTAAAAAAGCTGTACCAAGGAACCTCACGCAAACGTCCACGCAAAGCCAACACACTGACATAGACATTAGGGCCCCAGTTTTCTTGCACCTTAACTTCTACCGTGGGGTCTTGGCCTTGAAGTTGCACTACTTTGGAATCAAAAATACCTTCACGCTCAATAGTGACCAAAGCAGTTGCTAATCTGAAAGGCATCCGAACCTGAAATTTTGCAGTTTCCCCCGGCTCATAACTTTTCTTCTCGGGTAGCAGGTCAATTCTGTCGTGATTTTCACCGCCAAACCATAACTCACCTTGGCGCGTGACATAAATCGAATCAGCTGCTTGAATACTATTTCCTGATTCATCTTTTGCTGTAACCACCAACTCTATCTGACCTGATTCGGATAATGTGGTTTCACACAAAAGCAAACCACGACTGTCACTCTTGCCGGAACAGATACGTCCTAAGTCCTTAACACTTGTTTTATTGTCATAGGTGTAAAAACCTCCCACCATCCTTTTGCGGGAGCTGGTAACAATCTTTGCTATCGCTCTGACCTCTAAAGGAATACCCTGCTGAGGTTTGCCAGTGAGGTCCAAGGCCAACGTTTGAAATTTAATTTGCTTGCCACTTGACAACCAATCTTCACTCTTAATTCCTACGACAACTTCAGCGGGCCAGATGGTACGGGTATTTCGCAGTGTTTGAATCTCCCCATTGGGGTCTGCATAGCTTGCTTCAAGCAACAATTCTTGCGGTACTTTTGATTGCACAACGCCCGTCAAAGAGGTTTGACCTGCACCATTTTTATCAAGCCGCAGAGGCAATTTATCGGCAATCAAACGTGAATCGTTATTTGCGATTTCAGCTTCTTGGTCGTTTGCTGAGGCCTTTTCGTTTAAATCATCCGGGGGCTGAAAATTAAACTCGGCATGGTCCTTGAAGTTGATTATTTTGGGCTTCAAGTATGCAGAAAGTCTGACTGATAAATTGGAGGCAGGGCCTCCCGCCACATAATTCACCTGCATGTCGACAGGGACAGATTTAGGGTTGATCAACTCACCTTTTTCAGAGGTTTTGATTTGGCCTTCAAACACGGGAAGCCTGAATTCTTCTACGCGGAATTGCCCACTAAAAAAAGTTTTACCTTCTGGTTTATGCAATGAAATTTCGTACAAACCCAATTTGGCAGATTTTGGAATCTGAAAAATACTTTCTGCACTTTGCCCACCAGTGGCTGTTTTTCGCCAATTCAAAGGCTGCTCGTACTGCTGTCCACTGCCAATATGCGTGAGAACCAGTTTGTTGGGAGGAGTAGCAGTAAGACCAAACCCTTGAGCACTCAAGCTACGTATCAGATGCTTCATTGAAATACGATCACCTGCCCGCAACAAATTGCGATCCAAAATGGTGTGTGCATGCTCCACATTGTCAGTCTCATAAATAACAGGCAAATTGAATCGCCACGCTTCAATACCACGCGTCCAATCACTCCATGTGAATGCCAAGTCTTCTACTGAACCTTTGCCGTTAGCCAATGGTTGCTGGGCTCTGGCGCTGACAAAGTAAGCTCGGCTGTAGTTACCATCAGATTTACACACTGGCGCTGTATGTGAAATGCCGTCCAGTTTGGCAACACCCATGGCATCGGTTATTGCAGTAGCTATCTCCTTACCCCTGCAGTCTGACACCTTAACGCTGGCATTTTTTACAGGTAATCCTTTGTCCAAGGTGGTGACCCAAGCTATGGCATTTTCCCGGCCCAGTTTGAAGTGAACAGCTAAGTTAGTCACCAAAGCTGAGGTGCGCACATACATGGTTCTGCTGTTGCCATGTCTTGAATCTAATAACTTTGAACCAAGTTGTTGTGATTCAATCTCCAAGACATGAAAACCGGGATCCAATGGAATGCCAACCACTTCGAATGGTCGAGTTTTCCCTTTATTGTTGATTTTTGGTAGCTCTAGGATTTTTACGCCCTCCTGCCCTTTCAGCAGTGACAGCATTCGGGTCTGCACTTCTTGTGCATCGTCCTTTTCTAGCGCTTTGGGAGCTCGATGCTTAATTTCAGTTTCAGCAACGCGACGGTCAATATTGCTTGCGTGATACCTCTGCACTTTATGAAACCAAGCAATGATCTGCGCATCACTGTTGGGCCTTAGGTCGCTGACAATTCTTGGTTGCAGGCCTTTGATGACCAAAGATTCTTCGACATTACGCAAAGTAACGGGCAACACGCCCTGCCCTTCAGGCTCTGCAAAGCGTTCAACGACACCGAAAGGTGAAGCTGAAAATTTAACCAATGGGGGAAGTGCGGCAGTTGCAACTTTTAATGGAAAGTTTGATGCATTTCGCAACAATCTTCCACTTTCATCTTTAAAGTCTTTAGGCAATTCAATTAGAAATGAGCTTAGCTCTGGAAGGATAGTTGGAAATTTCACAGAGGCTATGTTTTCTTCATCAGCTTGATCCAGTCCTTCAAAAACAGGTTTGAAGGTTTCTTTTTCAGAAACCAGACGAATCCCTTCAAGGTATTTTTTGGGTACTGCTGAACTGAAAGTTAAAGTGATAGGTTGAATAGGAAGGCATGCACTTTGCGCGTTTTCTCTGTTGCAACTGAAACTTGCTTCAAACGGTTCTCTGACTTGGAATGAATACCGTGTTTCTATAGAGTTTGTTACCCCGCTAGGAGTGGCAACGCCTTTACCAAATACAAGTTGAACCTTCGCAGAAGGGGTAAATCGCCGTTGGCAAGTTAAAGTAACAATTGCCAAAGGGTTTTCCTCGGCATCTTTTTCCCATCCCCGAGCTTTAATCAATTCGGCTCGATCTTTACCGTTCAAAAGTTTTACTGCAATACGCTCGCCCACACCATCTGCAATGCACCATGTATTGGCTTGCACACTGGATAAACTGGCTGCGCCTGATAAGCGAAGTGCAAAATACTGATCTTCGTCAATGCGACTGGAATCATAAGGTTGAACAGACTTTACAAAAGGTCCGCCTGTGGTGAATCGAAATTGATTGATCCCCTTGTATTCATCACCCTGCGCTGATTTAAGACCTGGCGTAATCAACAGCTTGCAATTGATCCCAGGCGGCAGAACTTGTTCAAAGTCAAAAACCCATGACTTATCATCAATCCATCTTCCTTTGCCTTTGATTACCTTTGGATCACTACAACGGACGCTGACTGGTGCCTGACCTTTGTCTTCCCCCAGAGGTACACCAGACTCGTCAAACCTCACAACAACCTGACTTACTTTTGCAACTTCACCTTGAGGCGACAGGGTTACAATTTCAAAAGCCTGAAGAGTATTGCTTAATAATACAAAAAGGCAGTAAATATTTAATTTAGTTAAGTTCATTTAATTAACACCACGGCGTTAGATTATTAGTAAATATTGTTATGAAGTGGATCCCAAGAGCCAGAGAAAATTGATGCCAGCTTAAGTTGTACTCAGATTTAATGCAACTGGTCGGCGTCACCCCTTCACAAGAATTCTATTCCTGTATTCTTTTCAAAACTGTCTTTTTCATCTGAAGTCGCAGCAGCAGTAAACCTGCAGTGCTGGAAATATCGGCGTAAGTGATGGTTGTGATGGCTTAGCCCATTCAAGCGAACATTTAGCATTTATAATTTGAACAACTTAAAGGATACTCATGAAACATATATTTTTAATTTTTGCATCACTCTCTTTATCTGCATGTAGCACAGTATTAGCTGTTGCAGATGTTGCGGGAACTACTGTTGTTTATGGTGTAAAGACTGTTGTCAATACAATTGATGCAATAACACCTGATATTGTAAATAAAGAAAAATAATTTTGAAATGTATGCTTATTTCACGGAAAGATTGCAAATTAATTTAAATTTTAAGCAAGAGTTAGAAGTTTCATTTTTTCAATACGTTTATGAACCATGGGCGAAACCGACTGCCTGTTACCGGATAGCTTGGACTGTTTGGGCGGTTTAACATCCAAAAAGCAAGAATAATCCACCCAACCACAGGAACACATAACAAAATTAATCCTATAACACCTATATTTAAAGCAAATTTAAAAATACCCGTCATAATTTTAAAACTGAATATTGCATACAAAATGCAGTACTGAATAAACCATAATGGCAAAAGCCAGATGAGGTGTTTGCTTCTTTTAAGCTCAATATTGTTCTCTGAGTTCATTTGTGTATATTCCGCAAAAGTGGGAGGTTTAAGGGCATCAAGTCTTACCTGTTCATTATTTACCTGTTCATTATTTATCTTTCTCCCACCCTCTTTAAATGAATCTGATATACCTTTAGCCGTTCCAACAACGGCTCCAACGTCTCCTGCTATTGCCGTTAAGCTTTTAAGGCGGAGTTGGAACATTGTTAAAGATGAAAAGTCTTGGTTAGGGTATTTAAATTGCAATTTACATCTAAGATATAGTTCATTTCTATTCATGGCATCTATCTCGGAAATTTCATAGAAACCGCTATATTTTAAAAATGCAACTAGCGCAGCACGTTCTGAACGCCTCAACTTTAAGCCCCGCTTTATTAGAAAAAACCAAAGGCAAGGCAATAATATACAACTGAATGGTACTATGTAATCAAGATAGAGAAAATTGTCTTTAATAGCCCATATAACTATAAACAATAAATAAATAATACTTAAAGGAATCTGTAAAAAATGAAAAGTAGACCATTGCTTAAACATAGACATTTCCTAAAGAGGATTTCCTAATTGTTTCATAAATATGCAAATGGCAATAAATTTTCTGAAGTTTTTTATGTGGGTAGGAGGCTCCCACAACACTCCTTGCAGACTATCTAACCCTCCCCCCAT
>Ga0209550_10006028_pt1 | contig 11330 bp, 10 predicted proteins | sample LauGreSuBDMM15SN_2_FD_187567 | JGI IMG/M metagenome (GOLD analysis project Ga0209550, IMG submission 187567) | Freshwater lake microbial communities from Lake Michigan, USA - Su13.BD.MM15.SN (SPAdes) (version 5) | ecosystem: Environmental > Aquatic > Freshwater > Lake | place: Lake Michigan... | reverse complement strand
CTCATAAAGAGATGGGGCAGTATCGTAATATCTCAACATCTTCGTCTTGGTCGTTTGCAAAGTAATCCGAAAATGCAAAAAAGCGCTTCAATTTTATCGATATAATATATTTTGCAAATGAATATAAACGTTTTTCAATAATTTTAGTAGTATGCGAGGCATTATTGTAATTTTCCTTTTTTACATTCTTGCTGTTTCGGGTAATAACACATGCACTCAATCAATCGACCCCGTTAATGGATGTGTCAATTTCTCAGTGGGTCAAGGAACCGGATGCCAGTGGATGTGTGAGTATTGCGCGTCGCAACTTGGAACGCCCAATTATTATTTTACCACCGATGTTTGCAAATATCAGACGGGTGGATGCGTAGGGAATCCGCAATCGGGTGTAACGTATACGTGTTGTTCTACTCAGTAGAGGCGCAGTAGAGGCGCAGTAGAGGCGCAGTAGAGGCGTAGTAAAAACTCAATAAAAACAATTTTTCATTATTTTTGCAATAATGAAAACTTATGGGCAATTTCCGTAACATTTGGCCTTATAATAATAATAATCACGATTTGTAATTTTAGTATCACTGAAAGCGGCTTTGTTTGCAGGTCCAGTTTCATCCCCACCAAAACATTTCTCTCCGCCGACTAGAACGCAACAGCTTGTGGACGGACATACATCTTGAGACAGAGTTTGGCATTTTTTGTCTAATCCAATTTTGTCATTTTTCATGGATTCGCAAAATCCTCCAGTGTTATTGGGCGTTAAACTTAGCGGGGCCGTTTGTGATAATCCGGTAGTTTTACTTAAATAAACACTCTGTTCGTAGTTTGGTACATAGGTTGAAGCTCCAAAGGTATAACTACCTGGTTCATAATAAACTGGTTTTGGATTTACTAAATTAATATCTACTTCAAAATTTTTTTGTTTCTCTTCTTTTTCGTTCGGAGTGAGTTCTTTGTTTCTTATCTTAGAAAAATCATTTGGGTCGTATTGACGTTTGTTTTTTTCTGATTTTAATATATTTATCTTATTTATGCATGCGGTAGAATTGGAAGATGCGTTTTTGGGTTGAATAGCCTTTTCAACCGTAGGTTTTCCACTAGAATCTGTTTTTAGTTTACAGTCGTTTCCAACAGATGCGAGAGGACGCATTTTTTTCTCATTCACAATTTTTCCTCCGACGCGAACACTATTATTCGTTGATTTATCGGAAGGTTCGCGCGTTGTAATGGTAAAACCGTAATAATTGTCGGGTATGTCGGAAAATTGACCGCGGCACATTCCGGTTTCTTGATTAATATCAATTTCGCCTGTAGTTTTAGAAAGATTGGCTCTTTGTTTTTTGGTTTTTAATTCTGCCAGAGCCATCTTATTGGATTCCGATAGTTCTTGTTGTTTTTGTAAATTTATCAGTCTTACCATTGTATCTTCTTCATCGGGTAGCAATGATGCATTATTTTCTGGACAAGGAACGTCGGGAATATCTTGAACATCAGATGGGATCAATGATACATCCAATTTTTCGTCCGTTCCTGCTGCACGTTTAATTTCAGATATAGACATCCAGCCCTCTTGATTGACAAAAAATCTTTTACGCAACTCATCAAAAAACCAGTAAACAAACCCGATAATAATGACACATTTCGCAATAAAATTGGGGGTTTTTCCCGCTATATTTTCAAAACATATTGGCGTTTTTTTGAATGTTTTACTGAAGATAGAACATATGGCCATATACAGACCCAATATTAATAAAATATATTTATAAATTTCCATAATATATCATATTCGTATATTTTTATACAAATAAAAAATTGATTAAAGGTATAGCTATATTCTATATATTATACAATGATCATTCCCATCAAATGTTTCACATGCGGGTGCGTTTTGGCGGATAAGTATCGATATTTTCAGGAAAATGTTAGAAAAATAAAGACTCAAAAAGGCATACAAGTGGATAAAGTGGTTTATTTGACTAAAGAACACATAGATAAAACCCCGGAGGGAACCGTTTTAGACGAATTGAAATTGAATAACGTATGTTGTCGTAGACATATGCTTACGCATGTTGATATTGAATAAAATCTTTATAGAATATATATGAAAACTGGGAAAAATAAGAAAAGGTCCATCAAAAACAGAAGTAAACGGACAAAAAAGATGAGAGGCGGTTCGGGAATTGTTCCATTTAATTTACAAGATCCGCGATACGTAATACCATTTAATAGAGAAACAGGTGTTCGTGGAGCGGATCCTATTGCACCAGCAAATGTAATAAATGCTCGAAATTTTAATCTCAAGGGCGGAAGTAGAAGAAAAAGATTGAAATTAAGTCGTCGAAATAAAAAAAGAAAGCAGCGCGGCGGAGGCCTAGCTTATACAAGTTTAGACGCTATTCCTGATTTTTTTTTGGGACCTAGACAGGGAATGACGCCAGTCACGGCGTTTGGATCAACCGCGGGTGGAATTGCTTATAATCAGAGAGAATTAACTGGAGTGGGAAATAAAGATGGGATGAATTTAGCACCCAATTTAGGGCCTGGAACCAAGGGTCTTGCATAAATTTCTGTAATTATATTATAATTACAGAACTATGGCGATTGCAGGGTTGCGTAATTTATGTACTCCGTCTTATGTTTATTTTGTCATTTCGGCAATAGCTTTAGTCGTAATGCTGTACCAAAACGTGGGTAATATTAATAAATATTGTGTTGGAACGTACTCGTGCACCGTGTCCAGCACGGCTATTATATTCATTATAAAGGCGGTTTATATTTTATTTTGGACATGGGTTCTTAATTTGATCTGCCGCGCTGGAGCTCCTGGAATAGCTTGGTTCTTGGTTTTATTGCCCTTTATTCTCATGTTTGTTCTTATTTCCATGTTATTCATATCCGGGTAGTTCAAGGAACCAAGGTCATAAGAATACGCGAAGAGGATTCCTCGCAGGCTGCTTCACTGCATCACTCACTAAAAGGAGGGGTTCGGGGAACCTTGGTTTCCTGAATTTTATATGATCATTATATATCATATGAAACGTAACACCTACCGCAAAAATAAATCTAAAAAAAAGACGATTCGATCCAAGACAATAAAAAAGCGCTCCGATATTATTCAAGGGAAGATCATTGGAAAAAAGGAGGGATGGATAATCGCAGAAATTCGGGGCAATGCATACGATCGAGGTTTTGCCCATGGTGTTATTCTAAATGAAGAACTCAAGCGCGTCAAAGAATGCATGCCGTTTTTAGTTAAAAAGACGTTTGCGCCGGTAAGTTACGATAATTATATCAAAACCAGCAATCGTTTGATAAAACCGGTTTTAAAAAGGCAATACCCCGAATATTTCCAAGAGATACAAGGAATTTCAGACGGCGCCGCGAAAACAGGACTAGATATATCAGTTGACACACTTATCGCCTGGAATTCGTTTATGAGTTTATATTCTTATTTCAAAGATGGACCGAAGAGAGAAAGATGTAGCGCGTTTATTGCCACGGGTAATGCTACAAAAGATGGCAAAATAGTTATGGCGCACAATAGTCATTGTGATATGCTTTCCGGGCAACTATTCAATGTTATTTTGTATGTTTATCCCGAAAAAGGCAACGCGTTTGTCATGCAGACATCGCCTGGATGTATATGTAGTGTTACGGATTGGTTCGTTTGCTCTACTGGAATTGTCGGATGTGAAACCACGATCGGTGGTATGAATTATAAACCCAAGTTTGGTGCGCCCTTCTTTTGCAGAATAAGAAAGGCGATGCAATATGGCAAAACCTTGGACGATTATGTGAAAATAATGTTGAAGAATAATGCGGGTGATTATGCTTGCTCTTGGCAGTTTGGCGATGTGAACACCAATGAAATCATGTTGTTCGAGATAGGACTGAAAAAACATAGCATCCGTAGAACCAAGGACGGGATATACTACGGAATGAACGCGGCAATGGATGCAGAGATCCGGGAAAAAGAAACGGACGATAAAGATTTGCTGGATGTGAGTAGTTCAAGTGGATCACGGAGTGTGAGATTGGACTATTTATTAAACAAACAATATTATGGAAAGATTGATACGGAAATAGCCAAGATTATTTTAGCGGATCATTATGATATGTATTTGAATAAACCGGTTATAAACGGGGTAAACATATGTTGTCATAATGAGTTTGAAATTGATAAGAAACATAAAAATACGGGTGAACTATTTGGCGCAACGGACGGAAAAGTTCTCAGCGCAGAAATGGCGAAAAATATGGAATTCGAGGCCATCTTGGGATCTTCTTGCGGTCGCGCATTCAGTATGAAACGATTTGTCAAGAAATATCCGCATTATGCGGAATGGGGTAAGTATGTGGAAGATATTCCTGCATATTCTTGGATCAAGACAAATAATACATAATTTTAGAGAGTTTTACAACCTATTAAAAAATTGATTTAAAAATGTAGCGCCATTTTATATCAATTAACATGGATCCCAAAATTGTAAACGTATCCGAGGATGGAGACATTTACCGTTTCACTCTTTCGGGTGTAAATGTGAGTTTTGCAAATGCACTACGCAGAACAATCATTTCGGATATTCCGGTGACATGCATCGAAACCGAAACATATGAAACGAACAAGGCGAACTTTCTGGTAAATACCAGCCGTCTACATAACGAGATTTTGAAGCATAGACTGAGCTGCGTTCCTATACATAATAAAGATTTAGTAGATTTCCCGAATAAGTATACACTCGAGGTCAATGTGAAAAATGAATCGGATAATATTGTCTTTATTACGACGGAAGATTTTCGCATCAAGAATAAAGAGTCGGGCAATTTCCTCACTAAAGAGGAAACACGCAAGATTTTCCCGCCGAATCCTACTACAAATTATTTCATCGATTTTGCCAGACTGCGCCCAAGAATTAGCGAATCTATTCCGGGAGAACATATCCATTTCACGGCAGAATTTTCCGTAGCAACGGCAAAACAAAATAGTATGTTTAATGTGGTTTCCAAGTGTTCTTACGGAAATACAGCTGACGTAGCAAAAATTGCGTCAAGGTGGGAGGAACAAGAAGATAAATTGAGAAGCGAAAGCGCAACTGACGCCGATATTGAGTTTCAAAAGAAGAACTATTATTTGCTGGATGCTCAACGGCAGTTCGTAGATAATAGTTTTGATTTTGTGATTCAGACAATCGGAATTTACGAGAATAAAGAATTGGTACAGAAAGGATGCGCGGTTCTCCAAAATAAATTCATCGATATTCTTCAAGCAATCGAATCTGACGAAGTGCCCATTTTCAACAGCGAAACAACGATGGAGTCTTGTTACGATATTATCTTAGAAAATGAAGATTATACGATTGGAAAGGTTCTTGAATATATCTTGTACGAAAAATATTACCAAGGCGATAAAACTCTCTCGTTTTGCGGGTTCAAGAAGTTCCATCCACATAACTCGGATAGTACGTTGCGTTTAGCATTTGATCCACCTCAAGATAAGACGACCGCTCGTCAATATCTAAAGGTTGCGTGTACGGAAGCGCAAGAGTTATTTAAGATTATTTATACAAAGTTTACAGGAAATTAATAGAAAAGTAAAAATATATAAAAATATATTTTTATTATTAACAATGGCACGGAACGGTTATTGCGATTGTTTATATAATTTATATTTATTTTTAATAAATGAATTTACGATACGCGATGAATATAGTAATATGGAAATAATAAATTCGCACATAGATTTGACTTTACATGGAATGGATCATTTGAAATATATAGAATATGTGGATACGGAAGAATATATACCGGAAATTTCCAAGGGAAAAGTTGTAAAAGTATATAGTGATTGCTCAATTGCAATTGCCACCACCTTTGATTCTGATACTTCTATATCTCCCACGGTATATCGATTTTCAATTTGGTTATTTGATCAAACCGCAGACGAACCAATTTTGCCGGATAGATCAAACAAAAATGTCGCCGAAATTATGAAAAATATTTTATCCGCCAGAATATTGGGAAAAATGGTAGATTTAAAGAATCTCGCGATAGACAACCAAGGACGTATAGAGGCGGATGTGTTTTGTGATGACGAACATATAAATAAATGGGCAATAGAAACTTGCAATATAATAAAATTGAATAGAACTTAAAGACAGAAAGATTATGAAAAAAATGGAGAAGCGCCTGAATACGAAACTCGAAGAATACATTACGAAATTCAAGGATGAAGTTCGCAATAAGATATTGGAACTAGGAATTGAAAATAAGGAACATGCGTCGGAAATAATTAATTTTGTCTATGATTACAACCGGCTTTCTTTCCAGAAAGAGGATTTTGTAAAACGCAAGCGTGTGAAGAATTCGATTCCTAATCAAAATAGATGTAGCGCAAAACGCGCAAACGGCGAACAATGCACTCGTAGATGTAAGGAAGACAGTGAATTTTGTGGAACGCATTATAAAGGAACTCCACATGGTTTGGTTCAACATGATGCGGCAGTACAAAATCAACCGGATATGCAAAAACTGGATGTATTTGCTAAGGAAGTGAAGGGCGGTATTGTTTATTATATCGACGCGGCAAATAATGTTTATAAGACGGAGGACATATTGGAAGGAAAATCAAACCCGCGAATTGTAGCAAAATGTATAATTGTTGACGGTGAATGCACCATACCAGAGTTTGGTCTTGTTTAGCTAGTCGGATTTATCAGTTTTGCGGCAAATAGTTTCTTTTATTGTCTCTTCTCTGTTTTCTAAAATATAATTGTTTAGTTCATTCGCTTTTGTCACGTCTCCTTTATAATATTTAGATAATAAATTTAGCAATAGTTTTTTACTTATCGGTTTTTTAATGTTTTTTTTGGAATATGTTATTTGACCATCATTCATATCAAAACAGTCAATTTCATTTTCTTTCATTATTTTCATAAGAGATGCAGATAGAACTTTCTTTTCGGCTTTTCTAATGTTTACTTCATTTTGTAACGTGCGAATTTCATTATCTGTTTTAACCCAATCTTTTATATATTTAATGAGTTGTTCTTTGTTTTCCATTATATACATATAATGAAATATATTTATATTGTATATTAAATATAATGCAAATGCAATTTTCAAATAAATTTTCAAATACAAAAAACGAGAAGCTAATTCGACCGAATATAATGAATATTAACAATTATCATCAAAAAATCACGCAACCTTTATTATCAAAAGAAGAAGTAAAACAAGAACAATCTGGTAAGATAAAATGGGGAGCGCCAACGTGGTATTTATTTCACACTTTGGCCGAAAAGGTAAAAGAAGACAGTTTTCCTTTGATACGAAAAGAACTATTGGATATAATTTTTACAATATGCACGAATTTACCGTGTCCTGATTGCGCAAATCACGCAACGCGATTTATGCAAGCTGTAAACTACGATACAATATTAACAAAAGACGATTTCAAAGAATTATTGTTTAGATTTCATAATTCAGTGAATGCCAAAAAAGGGTTTCCTATATTTGATCGATCTGAATTGGACAATATGTACGCCAAGGCGAATACAACTAATATAATTTTAAACTTTTATAATAACTTCAAAACAAAGACCATGAAAGTAACAACGAATTCCTTTTATAGAACGACTTCATTCAATAATATAAAATCTTGGTTATATCGAATGATTACTTTGCATTTCGACCCTTGAATATTATAAAAAATATTATAAAAAATATTTTATAATATTATTATTGATTTTCAGTTTGTATTTTATTAACTTGTTTGCATCGAATCATTTGTTTTGATGGTTTGGAACATACGTCTTTATTTGAAATTCCACTAAAATAGGAAAGATTTGCAATCTTGGTAGAATCAATGATGAGAGCCCAAATTGCACCAACCGCTCCTCCTATTATTAATGCTGATAATAGATATTCATTCGTCGAACAGTAGTTTGATACGTTCCAGAACATATCTGCCAATATAAGAATAGGGAAAATTACAAATGTTGGAATATTTTGCGTTGTTAAATTATTTACGCCAATAAAATACGATAAATATGCCAATGTGTAACCAAAAACAGTTTGACTGAGAGGCAGTCTTGATATAGGTTCATCTGATCCCAAGGTAAGAGCGTTGCATCTTGCTTTTGAATATTTATCAACGCTGGCAATTGACGTATCTGGCGCGGGTATAACATTTCCTATCAAAACCGTTAAAACTGTAGCTACAATCAATCCGAATAAATAAATAAGCCCTTTTAAATCTTGATTGAATATAGATTGTAGCGTGAAATAACTAACAATAATGAAAGGAGCAAGCCTGAAAAATAAATAAATTATATTAACTATATTCAAATCCATGTATATATTTTGCGGATAAATTATTCTTGGTATACATATTTCAAGGCCTCTTTAATATGCGAAACGGGCATAAATTTTATTCCTTTCTCTGTAAATAGATCTTTATATTTGGTCTCACATTCTTCGAAATCCAAGATATTTGCAGAAGGATACATAAAAAAGGTTACACCCGCTCTTATTCCTCCTAATATTTTGGTTTCTAATCCGCCGATTGCCGTTATTTCTCCTTGCAAATTTATTTCTCCCGTAATTGCAACGGTTGGAATAATAGGCAACGAATTAAATAGACTATACATGGATAGTGTTATTGCTGCTCCGGCGGAGGGACCATCTTTGGCGGTTGAACCATCGGGACAATGTACGTGTATTCCTTGCGATTTTGTGTTTTCTAGTTCTAGAATTATTCGTTTCTTCACCAACGTTGGAGTAAGCGACCAAGCTAAAGTCTTGGCGATGTTCATGCTTTCCTTCATTACATCTCCTTGCATTCCTGTTAATTTCAATTCTAAAAAAGACGAACACGGAAAAAATAAAACTTCGATGGGTATAATGCCTCCTTTTCCAAGATTATTTGCCCATAATCCGTTTATAACCCCTACACTTGGACGAGCATTTATTTTTTTCTCCTCTATTTTTTTATACTTTTTGATGTATTTTGTTCCTAAATCTTTTTTGCCAACTCGTATTGGGTCGCTGTATATTGTCCCAGATTCTGTCATAGTTAAGTCCAGCATTTCTATGTTTATTTCTCCGAATAAATCAAATATTATTTCTTTTAATTTGCGTATACCAGGCTCCATCGTGTAGTATTCTACAATATATTGTATTACATCATCTTCCAATTGAACTACATTTTCAAACCCCATTTTTTTATTTATATTTGGAATAATAAACTGTTTTGCTATTATAATCTTGTCTTTTGTCGATAGATTGTCGAATTTTATCCTATGAATTCTATCTAATAATATTTTGTCTATTTGATCGGGATCATTATATGAAAAAATAAATAAAACTTTGGACAAATCAATGGGTATTCCGCTGAAATACTTATCTTGGAATTCGTCGTTTTGTGTTGAATCGATGAGATGCGTTAATATTCCAACTATTTCTTTACCTTGTTCCGTTTTGCTTATTTTATCCAATTCGTCGATGTATATGATAGGATTTAAACATTTTGATTCCATTAAAATGTCCACGATTCTTCCCCATGAAGAATTTACATAGGTGTAATTATGTCCCTCCAATATTGATCCATTGCAGGATCCGCCCATTGCAATAAAAGAAAACGGTCGCGAGACACCGTCTTCATCAATGAGACATTTTGATAATCCGCGCTTAGCAAGCGAAGTTTTTCCTATTCCAGGAGATCCTTCGAATCCGAAACAATATCCCGAATTTTCGCCGTTTATCCATTGTGATATTATTTTTAATATTTGCGATTTTGCGTTCGTGTGTCCATAAATAGAATCATCTAATACGGTCGACATTTTTTTAATATTATTTTTAATAAATTTAATATCATTGTCTATGATTGTAATATTATTATATTTATGCAAGAATTTAGGATTGAACTTTTGGCACAACCTTTTATAAATATTATATCTGGTTTCAAACAAAGAGGAACAATTGTATTTGGAATTTATAGCTTTAATGTAGTCGGTTATATATAAAACCATCGAGGGTTTTGTCTGCTTATTAGTAACGGATACTAAAATGTTGTCAACGTCCGTATTTTTAATCTCTTGGGTAATATTTATTAAATGAGACTTATTTAATTTTGGAATCTCTCCAAGAAGATAATCTTTTATCATATTTTCGATAATTGGTTTCATGTTTTGTAACCGATGATAAATTTCGAATATTGTATATTTTGTTTTTTTAATATCGCAAAAAATATGCGAAATTTCGGGTTGAGTTATTAAATGAATAAACTTGCTATTTGTTTTTTTAACTATTGTCAAAATTTCTTCTTCTTTGAACGTACCAAAAGGTATTTTTAACAGACCTTCAAGATATTGTTTGATTTTACCGCCCTGCTCCTCCGTTTTATTTTTAAGTTCTTTTAATTTATTAATAGCCTTTTCCTTTACAGTTTCATTTGCCTTCATAAAAAAGACTTGTTGTTCCAAGGTTATTTTATTAGAATCATACTTTGTTGAAATTGAATTTGAATAATGAACGGTGTTTTTCATGGCGTCTTTGAAATAAGATGTCAGTTTACGTGAAAAACTATTGAGAATGATTTTTTGCTCGCACGAATCGGCCGTTTCATTTGTCGAATGGGAATCAGATAATAAATCGTATAACATATAAGAAACGTACTGTATTTCGTGATCAGATTCATATAAGATTAGATTTATGAGAAAATTTCGTTTATTCAGCGTGTCCATTTGCTTAAAGTTTTTTACAATTGCGTCTATGTTTGTGTTTTTTATATATTTTACGTCTTTCTGGATTTCTTCGTATTTTTCATATATATCATTTGCGCTGTATATTAAATAATCGCGAACGGACAATGATTGCACTAAACGATTCACCAATGATTCGTCCAATTCCTTTTTTTTGAAATGATCTAATATGGCTTGTTTTTTATAATTTAAATACGCATTTTTATGAATCCATTCCACTGGAATATCTTCAATCGTTCCATGTAATACAATTGTTGTTTTATCTATTTGATTTTGAATAATTATTCTAATTCCTTGTATTGAGTAACAAAACGAATACGCGTGGCTTATTGGTTCGTAACATTCCATTTGATTTGACTCTTCTATATTTATTACATTTTCTCCTTTCTTATCGAGACATTGAATGTTAAATTTTAACGCGTTTTTTACTTTTGATGTAATATTTTTATACCCATTAAATGATGCGTATTTTTTAATTAATTCGTATTTTGATTCACACAAATTGCGAGATTCCGAGTCCGATTGCATATGCATTTTAAAAGATTTTCCAAATATTACATATATTATATCGTCTAT
>Ga0209550_10006025_pt1 | contig 11331 bp, 9 predicted proteins | sample LauGreSuBDMM15SN_2_FD_187567 | JGI IMG/M metagenome (GOLD analysis project Ga0209550, IMG submission 187567) | Freshwater lake microbial communities from Lake Michigan, USA - Su13.BD.MM15.SN (SPAdes) (version 5) | ecosystem: Environmental > Aquatic > Freshwater > Lake | place: Lake Michigan, USA... | reverse complement strand
ACCTATACCGAACGCAGCGAGCTTATTCAAATGGATAGGTTTGTGAATGTGGCAGAGATGCTTGACTACAAACGCAAGATGCGTAATGAAGAAGGGCACGTATTTCATTCGGTCGTCATCAAGGCGCAATATAACTGCCCTGATAATCGGGTGAGGATCTACACGATTGAGCTGTATGAAGAGCGTATGGCCAAGGGTGATGTGGTAAATACACAAAAGGTCTATGGGCCGTGGAAAGCCATCAACCCGCGAAGCGTGGAGCAAGAGCTCAAAAATTTTTCCTGTACTGGAAAGAAATAGCTCGAATAAGTACAGTCTGCACGCAAAGATTGAGGGCCGAATCCCCGTTTTAGTTTGGGTTTAGGTAGTATCCTATTCTTTATCTGCTGCCCTTCCTATTAAGGTCAAACTCTATGAAAGCGATTGTTTTTGGAGCTCGACTCCGCATTGCGGTTGTGTATGCGGGATTTTTATGTATTTTGCCTATCGGGCACATCGTATCCGCGCAACCGGTCTCCCCGGGTGTCACGGTCACCTCAATGGGTGTGACGGGTCTCAATCAGTTTGATACGGGCTTGGGCAGCGGCGGAAGCTTTAACTGGCAGGACGCCAGCGCAAACGTGAACGTCACAAGGCAGTTCACAGGGCAGTTTGCCGCCGGCGTCAACGTGCGCTATGGCTATCAAAACTGGAAGTGGACGAGTCCGACGGCTTTTAATGGTCGTGGGCCTTGGTCGTCAATCGAAACGCCTGCGCTAGGCATGAGTTTTTTTTACTCTCCGACGCCGGAGTGGCGTCTTGGGTTTATGCCGACGGTTGAGTGGTCAGGCGAATCTGGAACAGGTACGGGTGGAACAGCGACGTATGGTGCAGTGATGAGTGCGGCGAGACGCTTTTCTAAAGACCTGACCTTAGGTCTTGGTGCTGGCGTGTTCCGACAAATCGATCAGACAAAGGTGTTTCCTTACGTGGTTGTGAATTGGAATATTACGGACAAGCTGCGTCTGAGCAACCCCTTGCCCGCTGGCCCCGCTGGTGGCGCTGGCCTTGAGTTGTCTTATGCGTTAACAGAAAAATGGACGCTTGCTGGCGGAGGTGCCTATCGTTCGTATCGTTTTAGACTAAATGATACGGGTCCTGTGCCCGGTGGTATTGGTCAAAATAAGTTCGTCCCTTTCTTCGGACGTTTGTCCTATCAGATCGCACCAAGTACACGGGTAGATCTCTATGCTGCCGCGACAGTCGGTGGTAATTTATCGGTGGTCGACGCGAGCGGGAATACTCCCTATAGCGACAGTTATAAAACCGGTGTAGCGGCTGCGTTGAGCCTATCCCATCGGTTTTAGTCTGTGTCCGAATAACATCAAGTTATCGGGGAAACAAAAATCGATAAGGTGGTGGCAAGCGCGCTCAGTGCATTCGGTGAAATCCGTGCGTTTGAGACCATCATAAGATATCTTATTTTATTAATTGGATCGTTTTATTTAATTTCTTTTACGAGCCGTATGCCGACCAGCGTGTAGCGTGTTTCTGGTGTATTCCAATTGCGAAAGGCGCACCGAACGTAAATAGGCATGGTGTGCCAAGATGCGCCCCTGCGCACTTTAACATCACCGGATTGCGGGCCTACAGGATCCTCGGTGGGGGTGCGTGAGTAATAGTCTGGGGCATGCCAGTCTGAGGCCCACTCCCAGACGTTGCCCAGCATGTCGTAAAGCCCAAAGGCATTTGGCTTAAAGCTTCCGACTGGTGAGGTAAAGGCAAAGCCATCAGAGTATTGCGCAGCTTTTTGAGCATATTGAGGCCAGTTCTTGGTCGTATCTTGATCCATGATGTTGCCGTGTTGGGCAAGGCCCTCAGGGTGGTTGCCAGCCATATGACGATCCATTGACCCTGCTTTGCACGCGTATTCCCATTCAGCCTCGGTCGGCAGTCGATAGCGGACGTTTTCTTTTTGACTCAACCAGTCTGCGAGTGCAATCGCATCTTTCCACGTCACGTTGACAACCGGCTCGTCCCCGCGTTGAACAAAACCAGGGTCACGCCAAGAGTATTTTGGATCGCGCCCCTCGAAGGCATCCTGTCTTGGCGTCTTGCTTGGATCGTACTGGGCATTAAAGCCATAGGCGCCGGACCCATCAGCGATGGATTCTGGGACGTAGCCCGACTGTTCAACAAAAGCTTTGAATTGATCAACCGTAATTTCATGTTGACCCAGAAAAAAAGGTTTGGAGATGCGAACGCGATGTACGGGTTGTTCGTCGTCTGGTGCGGCAAGGTGGTCTCTAACGTAAGTCGGAAAGTCGGCTAACAGGGTGTCGACCGTTTCGTCGCTCCCCATTAGGAACTCCCCTGCAGGGATGCGCACCAATTTCATACCGATTGAATTTTCGATCACGATCGGTGGTTTGGGCGAGAGCGTGTGCGTACACGCGATTAGCCCAAACAGCACAAACGTCAGAAGTATTGCGCGCATCGCGATGTTGTTACTTCTTTGTTGCCGCGCCAAATTCGACGCCGGCCCATTGTTCAAAGTGCCGGATGGGTATGAGGTTATCTTTTGGGCCGTCACCCTGCGTCATCGCAAAGGCCAAAAACTGTCTTGCAGTTTGATTGATGAGCATCGGTGCGCCAATTTTTTCAGCTTCATCGAGACACATTTTGATGTCTTTATGCAGAAGCTCAGTCGTGAAGCGTGTTGGGAAGCTGCGGTCGAGCGCACATTGGGGGATACGCTCGAGCGTTGCAAAGGAGCGGCCACTAGAAACGTTCAAGACGTCCAGCATTGTTTTGGAATCTAGGCCAGCCTTAACGCCATACACCAGGGCTTCGCAGCTTGCGAGCATGCTCGTTGCATAGAGCGTGTTGTTAATGATTTTCATGGTCTGGCCAAGAGTGTGCTCAGCGCCTAAATAAAAAATATTTTTACCGATAATTTTAAGAATTGGCTCGGCGAGCTTAAATGCCGCTTCATCTCCACCCGCCATAATCGCCAAAGTGCCATGCTGTGCAGCAACGGTGCCACCGCTAACCGGAGCGCTGACGAAGCCAATCTTTTTTGGAGAAATGACGTCATAGACTTCTTTTGTGACGGAAGGTCCGGTCGTTGAGAGGTCGATTAGGGTGCGCATCATCGCGCCTTTCACTAACTCCTGCGCGACGGATTTAACTACTGCTGGCACGGGTAGGCATAAAAATACAGTCTCTACTTTTGAAGCGAGGTCTTGTACGCTTGTCGCGGCTTGCGCGCCGAGGTCAACAAACCGCTTCATCACATCTTTGTTTAGATCAAAGATCACGAGTTGATGTTCGGACGCGAGGATGCGCGTGGCGAAATGCTGTCCAATATTGCCTGCTCCAATAAGACCGACTTTCATGATCTAGCTCCTTTTTCGCTTTTTTGATAATGGGTTTTAATAATTCTATCTAAGGTAGGCATTTAACCACTCGATCCATAAAAATAGTCCCAGAGCTGCCTACCGTACTCATATTAGGAAACACTAAGCCATGGATAACCCTTGTAGACGAAAAGTCTTGGTCAGACTACTTCTTCTTCTGTCGGTGTTCCATCAAAATATGACTTAGTTTCTTTCGCCTAAAGGAGCAGTAAATAAATGAAGAAAATTCTTCAAGTGTGTCTTGTGGCGCTGGTCTCCTGTGGGTTCTCTTCGGCGGGTCTCGCCCAGAGCTATCCCAATCGCCCCATCAAAATGATTGTCCCCTTTCCACCAGCAGGTGCTGCGGATATGACGGCCCGTATCGTGATGAAAGCCCTTTCTGAGGACGTGGGGCAGACTATCATCATCGATAATCGTGGTGGAGCAGACGGTGCAATTGCTGGAATGGCGACTATTAACTCGCCCGCCGATGGCTATACCTTGCTGTTTGCAACGACGACAGGCATGAACGCGGCGCCAACGATGCGCAAGGTACCCCCTTATGATCCTTTGACCGCATTTACGCCGATTTCTATGGTCGGAAAATTCGGTTTCTTTCTATTCATCAACGCCGATTTGCCCGCTAAAAATATGGCAGAGTTCTTGGCATATGTCCGGGCTAATCCAGGTAAAGTGAATTACGGGAGTGGGAACGGCACCAGCATTTTGACGACTGCTCAGTTTGCCCAAAAAGCCAAACTTGATATGGTTCATGTTCCGTACAAAGGAGACGCACCTGCGACGACTGATTTGATCGCGGGTCGAATTCAGGTATTGCTAGGAACGCCAGGTTCCGCGTTGCAGCAGGTTCAAGAGGGACGGTTGAGAGTTCTGATGACCTCGTTGCCTAATCGAAGTCCGCTGACTCCAAACACTCCTACGGCAGAAGAGGTTGGGATTCAGGGGATGACCATTGTGCCTTGGGCGGGTCTGTATGGACCCGCGGGCATACCTAAGGAGGTAGTCGATCGTATAGCACTGGCCATGAAGAACGTTGCAGCGCGTAAGGATGTTCGCGAAGCACTTGGCAAGATTGCTTTTGAAGTTCAAAGCTCCACCCCGGCTGAGATGGCAAAGTTCAATAAAGATCAGCTCGAGACTTGGAAAGTCACGGCTGATTCTGTGAACCTCGAACGTAACTAAAATTAAAGGCGATCGCCTTCAGTTGGCCACAGTCGCTCACTTGCCCAGTTCGGGGATCGGTATAGCCCCTTCCGGTAACGGTGAGCGATTGACATTTAGCGCCATCGCGACCATCACGTAGTAGCCACTGACGACCATCAAATCAACCACACCCTGTTCGCCGAAGAGATCAAGAACAACCTTGTAATGGACGTCGCTCACACTGTGTTTGGTGTGCAACTCATTACAAAAGTTGTAGACGGCTTCTTCATCGGCTTGCATGTTTGAGGGGCGCTTGCCTAAAGCGAGCTCTTCACCAATGGATGGTGCCAGACCTTCTTTGAGTGCTAAGCGCAAATGTGCATACCATTCATATTGAGCGGTCCAGTTGCGAGCTGTAATAAGAATCGCAAATTCATTGAGTCGCTTTGGGATTGTGCTGCCGAAGCGGAGGTATTCGCCCACTTTGCGCATACGCTCTGCTAAGACCGGACTGCGTAAAAAAACATTGAAAGGGGCCCCTAGACTAGTGGCGCCTTGGACAACACCCTTGCTACCCGTGCCAGAAATCGGGCCAGCCATCAGGGAGTTGAAGTAAATCTTCTGATCATCGGTCATCTGATCGACGTGAATGCGGTCAAAGCGTTGTTGGTCGTTCGCAGAGTTGCTCATCTTTAATATCCGTTAATGTTTGTTTGGGGTCTATGTTTGCTAGGCTATAACTGGAAGAACGATCGTGTTGTAGCGATGAATGATGCTGCGCTTGCGACGCGGATCGCGAATCTCAAGTTCCATACAAGAGGCAGGCCGAATACCTTCGCCCTTCGCATTTTTGATCGCACCCAGTGTGCCGCAGGAAATAAAACTTCCCGATTCAGGTGTAGTCGAGGGGAAGAAGCCGTCACGTAGAGAGTTCAACGGTCGGATCGAGGCAAAGGTCCCCTTCTGATAGGGGATCCATTTTCCGTCCTCCAGAATGCGCGAGTGGAGCTCAATCTCGTCTTGATAGCCCACCACATCGATCCAGCGCCAGGCGGCTGTTGCAATGGGCTTAGGGCACATTTGCTTGGAAACGGCGACCGAATAGGTTTCTACTTTGCGGTCTGTGTGATCTGAACCAACGGTGAGCCACCATTCGTCATTTACAAAAAAGAGAACAGGTTCCGCCTCGCCCGAGCTGTCCGAGCCGATGACTTCGATGTTTTCGGCTTGCGTCAATAAAAGTGCGCTACCTCGGTAGTACAGTGGAACCGCCGAAGGGGCAGGGACACCGAGCAATTCTAGTTCGTGGATGTGATGCTGAATGGCCGCTGCATCGCGCCCCGTCCAGCCTGCGATAACGAGCTTTGTTGCCGGGACTGAGGCTGCCGAGAGTTGTACGGTGCCATCGGATGTGAAAGACTCGCAGGCAAAAGAAAGTTCAGTAGCCATGGTTTGCTTCAAAAAAAGGAAATATGATTAAGCGTGATGCCCTAAGGACGAGACGATTACCTATCGAAATTAGTTTTTGGTCAAGAATACTTACGATTGGTTGCCGTTGGCATTATCAACTAAAAATTTCTACCCCAAATTCTGCTTACAACAGCCTGACAGGATTAGGGATTAACCCTAGATACGCTGGGATCGCTAGAATCTAAACTTTTGTAACAAATGACCCATAAGTTCGGTGTGGGCCTGTTGTATACATCGCGGTGCTTGAAAAGCAACGCATAGATCTTGGCATTTAAAAACCCTTAGGAGACTTGTATGAGTTCAGTTAAGCCAGCAAAAAATACAGCTAAGACACGACGTAAATTTTTGACAGGTGCTGCTGCCGGTACTGGCGCAGCCGCGCTCGGTTTCCCAATGGTGTCGCAAGCACAAACCATTAATTTTCGTTTTCAGTCGACTTGGCCTGCGAAAGATATTTTTCACGAGTACGCATTGGACTATGCGAATAAAGTAAACGCGATGTCCGGCGGCCGCCTGAAGATTGAAGTATTACCGTCCGGTGCAGTTGTTCCAGCGTTTGGTTTGCTAGATGCTGTGTCAACCGGTACGCTTGATGGCGGGCATGGTGTGTTGGCCTATTGGTACGGTAAGAGCAACGCTTTGGCACTGTGGGGATCAGGCCCTGCCTTCGGTATGGATCCGAACATGGTGATTGCTTGGCATGAATACGGCGGCGGTAAGCAGCTGCTCGAAAAGATTTACGCAGGCCTAAAAATGGATGTGGTGTCGTATGTTTACGGCCCGATGCCTACGCAACCCTTGGGTTGGTTCAAAAAGCCAATTACAAAAGCAGAGGATTTCAAAGGCCTGAAGTATCGCACTGTCGGCCTCTCCATTGAGATCTTCAATGCGCTTGGCGCATCCGTACAGGCTCTGCCTGGCGGCGATATTGTTCCCGCATTGGATCGCGGCGTGTTGGATGCAGCAGAATTTAACAATGCTTCGTCAGATCGCACACTTGGCTTTGCAGACGTCTCAAAGATTTGCATGCTGCAGAGTTTCCACCAGTCGGCAGAGCAATTCGAGATTTTGTTCAACAAAAAGAAGTTTGATGCACTTGCCCCAGAGTTGAAGTCTATTATTTCTATCGCGACTCAGGCCGCATCGGCTGAGATGTCTTGGAAAGCAATTGATCGATACTCGCAGGACTTTGTGAAGCTTCAAACCGAGGACAAGGTTCGTTTTTATCAAACACCGAAGTCAATTTTGGAAGCGCAGTTGAAAGCTTGGGACGCAATCATTGCCAAGAAGTCTGCTGAGAGTGCAGACTTTAAAGCAGTGCTTGAATCGCAGCGTGAATTTGCGCGTCGCGCCGGGCGCTGGCAGAACTTTACGAACGTTGATTATAAGATGGCCTATGACCATTATTTCGCACCAAAGCGTTCGTAAGATGTAATAGTTGCACCAAACAATCCGGGCGCTAGCGTCCGGATTGTTTTTTTATAAAACTGAAAAAGTTATGAGATCCGATGGAATCCAAAGATAGCACCAAAAAACTCATGTTCGCGGTTGATCAGATCAGCACGTTCGTGGGCAAGGGGGCGGGGTGGTTGATTATTGTCCTCATGGTCATGGTGTGTATCGATGTGTTTAGGCGATATGTGTTGAATGCGCCTTCTGCATGGATCGGTGAATTGTCTGTGATGTCATATGGCGCAGTCATTATGTTGTCAGGCGCTTATACGTTGGCTCAAAACGGACATGTGCGTGGCGATTTTTTGTACGGTTCAATGAAGCCTCGTACTCAGGCGACTTTGGATCTGATTTTATATATTGTTTTTTTTCTGCCTGGTATTGTGGCGCTGTGCTATGCAGGGTATACGTTCGCAGCAGATTCTTGGCGTATTGGCGAACATACAACTCAGATCGCGAACGGACCGCCCGTCTATCATTTCAAATCATTGATTCCTATCGCAGGCGGTCTGTTAATTCTGCAAGGTTTTGTTGAAATCATGCGTTGCGTCATTTGCCTCAAGACGGGGGAATGGCCTGAGCGCCTGAAGGATGCTGAAGAGATCGATGTAGTCGAGCAACAATTGCAAGCATCGACATACGTAGATGAAGAGGCTAAAAATCTAGCAATCGCACGCGCAAAGTCCATTGATGAAGAGGCACATCACCGACTTGGTGGTGCTAAAGGTACAAATCATGGGTGATCCACTTATCGGTTTGTTGATGTTGGGACTTATCGTTGTCGTGATCATGCTCGGATTCCCGACTGCCTTCACCTTGATGGGTCTAGGGATGGCTTTTGGGTTCTATTCTTTTTACGATCCCAGCGCACCGTGGACTAGCAATAAAATTTTTCCGCTGATGGTGCAGCGCACCTATGGGGGCATGACAAACGACACGTTGTTGTCAATTCCGCTCTTTGTACTGATGGGCTATGTGATGGAGCGAGGAGCCTTGGTGGACAAGATGTTCCACAGCGTTCAACTAGCGTTCCGTAGAATGCCTGCATCACTTGCTGTCGCAACGCTGGTCATTTGCACATTCTGGGGAATTGCCAGCGGACTGGTGGGCGCTGTGGTGGTCTTGATGGGCGTGATTGCTTTAAAGCCTATGCTGAATGCTGGTTATGACGTGAGATTGGCATCCGGTGTGATCACTGCTGGGGGCACGCTTGGCATCTTAATTCCGCCCTCTGTGATGATCATTGTGTATGCGGCCGTCGCAGGTCAGTCGGTCGTCAAACTTTATGCTGCTGCGATGTTGCCAGGATTTTTTCTTGCTTTCCTTTATCTGGTGTACATCATTGGTTGGGCGCTTATTGATCCCAAGGTTGCGCCAAAGCTGCCAGCAGATCAACTAAAAGTGGATATCCCACCTTGGCTAGCATTTATGCGTGATCATTATTCACAGAATATGCTGATCGCAACTGTCAAGGCAGTGGCGAATCCTGGCCCGTTGCTCAATGCGCCGAGTGAGGCTCGTCTTAGCTACGGTCGGATATTCAGAAACCTCTTGGCCGCACTCTGCCCGTTGGTGTTCGGCATTGCATTGGCGGCAGGCACTTGGTGGTATGCAGTCATCCATCCAGAAAGCCAGTTTCGAGAGTCACAGGCAGTGTTTGCAATAGCGCTGCCGGGGCCTGATGCAGTAACACCTACCGCCAAAAAGGCCGTAGAAGAAGAGACCCTTGTTGAAATAGGGAGTGATACCGTTTCAAGTGGTCGGTCTAGCAGCGCCAATAGCAGTGGCGCACCGGTGGCGCTGGACGCTGATCCGGACAACAAGGATAGTAATAAGCCGCAAGAGTATGTCGGGCCATCAACTAACTTCTATATCTATTACGCAATTACCGTCGCGCTTACGGCATTGCTATTGTTTTATTACTATCGCCGCTTGCGCGATGAGCAGTTTGAGATTTTGAAACTGCTGGTTGAGTCGGTGATGCCGTTAGGCTTGTTGACAGTAGTTGTGTTGGCGGTGATTTTGTTGGGTATTACGACTGCGACGGAGTCTGCTGCGATTGGAGCAGCAGGAGCATTTTTACTTGCAATATCTTCGGGCAGCCTAACCTTTGAGCGCGTAAAACAAGCGGTCTTCCTGACCACTAAGACGACCTCGATGGTATGTTGGTTGTTTGTCGGGTCAGCACTGTTCTCCGCGGTTTTTGCCTTGCTGGGTGGTCAGCAGATCATCGAGAAGTGGGTCTTGGCAATGGATCTGAGTCCGCTGCAATTTATGCTGCTCTCTCAGGTCATTATCTTCATCCTCGGCTGGCCACTTGAGTGGACTGAAATCATTGTTATTTTTGTGCCAATATTTTTGCCTATGCTGTCGCACTTTGGCATTGACCCCATTTTGTGGGGAACGTTGGTGTTTGTGAACCTGCAGGCGGCATTCTTGTCTCCGCCGGTCGCCATGTCAGCTTTCTACCTAAAGGGTGTCGCACCACCGCACGTCACGCTAAACCAGATCTTTGCTGGAATGATGCCTTACATGTTCATTGTGATTGTGTGTATGGCGATCATGTATGCATGGCCTGGCATGACGCTGTGGCTACCTAAATATCTGTACGGTGGTGGTCAACTGTAGAAGTGCTGTGAAAGTTAAAGATTAAGCGAGACTAAAAAAATGGGCCTCAGTCCGTTTTTTTATTACATACACTTCTGTTGGAGCGTTTACAGACTAAGACACTCACTCTTTTTTGACCACTGAAGTTGGCAATGAACTGCAAAAAAAATCAGTTTGCTGCGAAGCAGCATGCCTATCGATGAAATCAGAGGCTGTATAACAGCGTAAGACTGATGCAAGCTCAACCCGTTTCAATGGTACACACCTAAAATAGGACATACTGATGTCAAAACCTAGGTTGCTTAAGAATGTCTAGTCCGCAACAGCTCAGCGCTGATCGATTACTTGAGGCGACATTTCCTCGGTTGTTGCTCGAGCATGCGCGTGTGCGACCTGCTCACCCCGCTTACCGCGAGAAATATTTAGGCATTTGGCAAACAGAGTCTTGGTCAGAAGCTGCGATTAAAGTGCGCGAGCTCGCTTGTGGACTGGCCAGTAAAGGTTTTACGCGCGGTATGACGTTAGGCATTATTGGTGATAACCGGCCGCGGTTATACCAGGCGATGTTAGCCGCCCATGCCTTGGGTGGGACGCCCGTCCCTCTTTATCAAGATGCCGTCGCAACTGAAATGACCTATGTGCTGCAGGATGCCGAGATCGGCTTTGCATTTGCGGAGGATCAAGAGCAGGTCGATAAGTTACTTGAAATAGCGGATAACCTGCCAACACTGCGCCACGTTTTTTATCTCGATCCACGAGGGATGCGAGCCTACGACGATAAACGCCTTTGCTTTATTGATGATCTGCTTAATCAAGGGCGTGCCTACAACCAATCACAGTCTAAATTTTTTGACACGCAAGTCGCTCTCGGCAAGTCGAGTGATGTGAGTGTCATTCTTTATACCTCCGGTACCACTGGTAAGCCTAAAGGGGTTTGTCAAACCCATGCGTCCATGATTGGCGCGGGCAGGGGTGCCTGTGAGGTGGATGCGTTATCGCCTGCAGATGGTGTGATGGCCTATTTACCGATGGCGTGGGTAGGCGATTTTCTATTTTCGATGGCCCAATGCCTGGCTTCGGGCTTTACAGTCAATTGTCCGGAAGCCCGCGAGACCGTCAGTACGGATATGAAGGAAATTGGTCCGACCTATTATTTCGCGCCACCTCGCGTATACGAAGGTCTTCTCACCTCTGTCACTATTCGCATGGAAGACGCCGGTCGTATCAAACGACAGATGTTCGATTTCTTTATGCAGGTCGC
>Ga0209550_10006024_pt1 | contig 11332 bp, 9 predicted proteins | sample LauGreSuBDMM15SN_2_FD_187567 | JGI IMG/M metagenome (GOLD analysis project Ga0209550, IMG submission 187567) | Freshwater lake microbial communities from Lake Michigan, USA - Su13.BD.MM15.SN (SPAdes) (version 5) | ecosystem: Environmental > Aquatic > Freshwater > Lake | place: Lake Michigan, USA... | reverse complement strand
AATGTTTGCCAAAGCATTGCCGATGATTCAAACGATTGGTTCTTTGAAACGATTGGAATTGTTGCGTAATTCATCTGAAATTAAAGATAAATTATGGGTGAATGTGAATGCATTACAAAACGGATTGAAGGCAAAAGGATTTAATATTGGCGATACAAATACTTGTATTACACCAGTTTACCTTGAAGGAAGTGTTCCTGAAGCAATGATTATGGTGAATGATTTGAGAGAGAATTACGGAATTTTCTTGTCGATTGTGATTTATCCGGTTATTCCCAAAGGGATAATTTTGTTGCGAATGATCCCAACAACTTCGCATACTTTGTCGGATGTAGATGAAACGTTGACGGCTTTTGAAGCGATACGGGAAAAATTAGAAAACGGTACGTATAAAGAAATTGCAGATAGAACTACGGTTGATTTGGATGCTTAAATAAAAAAAGTTTAAAGTTTAAAGTTTAAAATCCATTCGTTTTTGCGAGTGGATTTTTTTTTGATGCCTATAAGTCACTTTCATTACTCTATCTTTTTCAACTGACTACTAAAAACTGACCACTGTTTACTCTTTTTCAAGATTTTTTCTAAACGTTTTTCTTCGGCAAATGATTTTTGGGTCAAAGTTTTTCCATAGCAAATGAATGGCGTGATTGTCTGCTAATTCTGGTGTTCGGATGCAATTTTGAATTCCTTTTTTGGTAAAAGTAGTATGGTATTCTTTGAAAATTATGGCGTGAACGCCCTTGTTTTGATAGTCAGGATGCACACCAATGAGATAAAAAGTTACCTCTTTGCTATTGTTCCGAGCATTTATTAAATGCAAGAATCCAAAAGGGAATAATTTCCCGTTTGCTTTTTGCAAGGCTTTAGAAAAACTAGGCATTACAATGGCAAAAGCAACCAAATTTCCCTCTTTGTCTTCTACAAATTTGATGTATTCGGGGTTTATAAAACTGATGTATTTTTTCTTGAAATACTCTTTTTGGATGTCAGAAATCGCTACAAATGAAGATAAACTGGCATACGACGCATTGAATAAATCAAACATTTTATCCACATAGGGCATGACATCTTTGGTCTTTTTGAAATTAAGCGCTTTGAGTTGATACCTTCTTTTTATTAATTCCTGGGCTTTGTCGAAATACTCCAATTTTACATTTTCAAAAGGGAATTTGTTTTCTAAATATTCCTTTTCAGTAACGTAACCCAATTGTTCAAAATGAGTCGCATAATACGGATGATTGTACCACGTAATCATAGTTCCTAATTGGTGGAAACCTTCTGTAAGCACGCCAACTTTATCTAAATTGGAAAATCCCATTGGTCCTTCCACGTGTTCTAAATTGTTTTTCAGTCCCAATTCATATACTTTTTCAAGTAGTGCTTTTGTAACTTCGATATCGTCAATAACATCAAACCAACCAAAACGGACTTTCTTTTTTTGCTGCTCATTGACTTCGCTCCAATTGATAATAGCAGCAATTCTTCCGACTATTTGATTGTTTTTATATGCCAAATAAAAATAAGCTTCTGCGTTTTCGAAAGCTGGATTTTTGGTTTTATCAAACGATTCTAATTCATCGGCAATAATTGGCGGTACCCAAAATTCGTTATTTTTATATAATGAAAATGGGAATTTTATATATTCTGTTAGCTCTTTTTTTGTAATCGCTTCTTTTATTGTAATCATATTTTATTTGACTTTTGAAGCTGGAACTTCATCAACTCGTTTTTTGCTTTTATCTTTTTCTTTTTTACCTGTTCCTTTTTTATCTTTTTCAGATTTGTCTTTAGGAGTTCTTAGCATTACTTCATTATAATTATCATCAAAACGCCAAGAAATTCCAATTCCTGCTACAAAATGGGAAGGGGTATTTTTGAAATTTACGGATAAATTAGCATCAATTTGAATATTTTCTTGAATTAAAAATGCCGCGCCACCACGAGCTACATTGTCAGCATAAAAATCACTCATATAGGCTTGAGTCTCTATAAATCCTGTCCATCTTGGCGTAAAACCTCTAGTTAAAGTCAAAACATATCCATAGGAAGGATAGTCAGTACCAATTTTATCAGCTATTATATTTGTTACAAAAACAAATTTTCCAAATTGATTTTGAGTAATCAACATGGCTTTTGGGCTAATTTTAGGATCAGTAGGAAATGAAAATTCATTTTTTGACAAATTGACATTTAATCCTGCATAAATCCCAACCGAAGGAATTAGATTTCTGTAACTAAATTTATGATTTGCTTTCCAACTATATACATTTACTTTTTTTTCATAGTTTTTATTTGGGTCATAAATCAAGTATTTCGCTCCTAAAGTTGTTTGTTTGAAGGATTTTCTTCTGTAACTTTCAAAATCAGTTTTGTAGGTGTCATTTTGATATTGCAAATCGAGATTAAATTCTAATTGTTCTAAAAATGCGCCGTAACGTAGGTTTAAATCAGAACCAACTCCTTTCGCTTCATAACCCAAAAGGTCATGTTTTTCAATACTTCCGTAAAAACCCATTTCAGCTTGAATTACTGTTTTTCCTACTGAAAATGCCGCCATTGATTGTCCTGGGCGATTAGAATTTATTACATCTGTAAATTGTGCATTCAATATTGTTGTTGTAAGTACTGCTATTATTATAAAAGAAATAGTGCTTCTAGTCATAATTTTGGTTTTAAATATATTTCAACTCAAATGTACCATAATTTATTATTTATTTAAGAATCATATTTTAAAATTGTTACGTAATTTGTATTTTGATTTATTATTTTTGTATAAATTATTTTGATTATGGAAACGGCTTCTTTTTCAGGTTTTATTGAAACTATTTGCTACATATTAATGTTTTATTATGTTTTTAAGTTTTTGGCGCGTTTGCTTTTGCCAATAATGGTGAAAAAAGTAGTTGAAAAAGCAGGTCAAAATTTTCAAAAACAATACCAAAACCAACAAAATCCTAACAACCAAGAGGAAAAAGTTTCCAATACTGCATCAGCTTCAAAACCTCGTGAAACTAAAAAAGTAGGCGAATATGTTGATTTTGAAGAAATAGAATAGTCGCAGGATGCATTTGCTTTTTTAAATTCAGATTTGTTTAATTTATTTTTTACTTTTACAGTCATCTAAAAATAAAAAATGAAAAGTTTAGAAAGAATTTATCCTCACGTTATTGCCGTTTTTGGTTTTATTTTAATTTCCCTATTATATTTTTATCCCGTTCTTCAAGGCAAGAAAATTGCGCAATCCGATATTGCTCAATATACAGGAATGGCTAAGGAACAAAATGATTTCCGCGCTACTGAAAACGCTGAACCGTATTGGACTAACTCTGCATTTGGAGGAATGCCAACGTATCAATTGGGGGCGAATTATCCCCACGAATATATCAATAAATTAGATGCTACTTTACGATTTTTGCCAAGACCAGCCGATTATTTATTCCTTTATTTCTTAGGGTTTTATATTCTTTTATTAGTGTTAAAAACGGATCCTTTGAAAGCCTTTTTCGGCGCATTGGCCTTTGGTTTTTCAACCTATTTGATAATTATTTTGGGTGTTGGACATAATGCAAAAGCACACGCTATTGCCTATATGCCGTTAGTTGTTGCAGGAGTTCTATTGGTTTTCCAACGCAGATTTCTTGTTGGCGGATTGCTGACGATGATAGCTGCAGCTTTAGAAATTAATGCGAATCACTTTCAAATGACGTATTATTTGTTGTTTTTAATTTTAATAATTTCGTTTTATTACATTTATAATTATATCAAAGAAAAGGATTTCAAAACCTTATTTTATTCGTTGGGAGTTTTTGCAATTGCAGGAATTTTAGCCATTGGCGCGAATGCTACTAATTTATTGGCTACAGCCGAATATGCAAAATACAGTACTAGAGGCAAAAGCGAATTAACATACAGTCCAGACGGTTCCAAAAGTGTTTCCGATAATGCAATGTCCCACGAATACATCACCGAATACAGTTACGGAATTGCGGAAAGTTTCAACTTGATTTCACCTCGAATTTTTGGTGGTTCCAATGGTGAAAATATAGGAACAGATACTAAAATGTACGAATTCCTAATTGGAAAAAGTGTGCCCGAAGACCAAGCGAAAGATTTTGTTTCAAGTATGCCTGCTTATTGGGGAGACCAACCTATTGTTGCTGCTCCAGCGTATATAGGAGCTGTAGTTTTCTTCCTTTGTTTGTTGGCTTTATTCATTGATAAACGCAAAATCAAATATATTTTTATTGCAGGAGCGTTGGTTTCTTTGGTGCTTTCTTGGGGAAAAAACATACCTTTTTTGACCGATTTCTTCATCGATTTTGTTCCTATGTACAACAAATTCAGAGCTGTTTCTTCTATTCAAGTCGTATTAGAATTGTGCATTCCAGTTCTTGCAATTATGGGATTACAATCCTTTTTTAAAGAAGAAAAAGACCAACAATTGAAAGGGTTATATTCTTCTGGTGGCGTTTTTATTGGAATATTAGCTTTTCTATTAGTAATAAAAAGTCAATTTAATTTCTCTGGTGGAAGTGATGCTTATTTTCTTCAAAATTACGGTCCTGAATTTGTAGATGCTTTAAAAGAGGATAGAAAAAGCTTGTATTCTGCTGATTTATTGCGTTCTGGGTTTTTAGTTTTGGTTGCTTTTGGAATTTTATGGTTTTTCATAAAAAACAAATTGGCTAAAAACACTGCAATTATTTTGGTCGGTATTATAATGATTGCTGACTTATTTTTTATTGATAAAAATTATTTGAATGCTAAGAATTTTGTTAGTCCAAGTGAAGTTGACGTTCCATTTCAAACCACTGCCTCTGATTTAGAAATTCTTCGAGATTCTACTCATTACCGTGTTTTTGAAGTAGATGGAAATATGTCAAATGCTAGAACTTCCTATTTTCATCAATCTATTGGTGGTTATAGCGCAGTTAAACCACGTAGAATGCAGCAATTATTTGATTATCAAATTGCAAAAAACAATACTGAAGTTTTGAATATGTTGAATACAAAATACATTATTCAAACGGATTCGACTGGTGCAGCATTTCCAACTTCTAACCCAAATGCCAATGGAAATGCTTGGTTTGTTCAAAAAGTTAAATTCGTAAATTCACCTGATGAAGAAATGAAAGCATTGGACAGTTTAGACACCAAAAATGGTGCTATTGTAAACCAAAAAGAATTTGGAACACAATTGAAAAACACCACTTTTGTAAAAGACAGTTTGGCAACAATTACGATGATTAGTTACAAACCAAACCATTTGAAATATATTTCTAATAATCCAAATTCAGGTTTGGCAGTTTTTTCAGAAATGTATTATGCCGATGGTTGGAATGCTTTTATTGACGGTAAAAAAGTAAGTCATTTTAGAGCTGATTATGCACTACGAGCAATGGAAATTCCTTCTGGAAAACACAGTATTGAATTCAAATTTGAACCTCAAGTTGTTAAGACAGGAAGTACAATCGCTTTGGTTAGTTCTATTTTCATGCTGTTGATATTAATTGGCGGGGTTTATATAGAAAGAAAGAAAGGAAAGTTTATTGTATAATATTTATTTGTAAATTTGATATAACAATTACCAGTAAATAATATATTTTTAATATTCAAAATGGAAAAACTTACATTACATCATGCACATCCAAAAATAATGGAAGCCAGATACATAGAAGAAATTAGAAAAATGTCGCCACAACAACGTTTTGAAAAATTGATGGCTATTATTGAAATTTCATATCTCTTGAAAACAGCAAAAAAAGCATCAAAATAATTCAATGAATAGTCAAATAATTGAAATTTGGAAGTATTTTTCTTTGAACAAAGTCAAATATTTAACCATTGGTGGTTTCGCCGTGAATATTTATGGTTACGGAAGGAATACGGGTGATATAGATATTTTTATTGAAGACTCTATCGAAAACCGAGAAAATTTAAGATTAGCTCTGAAACAGTCAGGAATTGGAGATTTTGAAAACATGAGCACAATTCAATTTATTCCTGGTTGGACTGATATTTCCTTAAATTTTAACCTGCGATTAGATATTATGACTTCCGTAAAAGGTTTAGAAAATAAAACGTTTGAACAACTTTTAGAAAAAGCGTACATAGCGGAAATTAACGATATTCCAGTTTATTTTATAGATTATGAAAATTTAATCATTGCCAAAAAAGCAGCAAACAGACCGAAGGATATTTTAGATATTGAAGAGTTGGAGAAGCTAAACAAAAAAATATAAATTAGAATTATGAAGAAGTTATTCATATTAAAAACATTTCAAAATATTTTGTTTTATATGTTCCTAATAGGATTTATAATAGGCGTTTTATATGGTGTTCATACTTTAACTAACAAACTATGGTATTATTCTATAATACCATTTTTACCAGTTTTATATATTATCGTTAAAGGAATGTATAAAAATGTTCCGTATTTTATCAATGACTTCAAGTTAATTGATTTTAAACAATAGATATTGGAACAAAATAAAGTTCTCATTATAACCTATTATTGGCCGCCAGCAGGAGGGCCAGGCGTTCAGCGTTGGTTAAAGTTTGTAAAATATTTGCCTGATTTTGGAATACAACCCATCGTTTATATTCCTGAAAATCCGACCTATCCAATTGTTGATGAAGCCTTGCTTTCTGAAGTTTCTAGTCAAGCGATAATCATTAGAAATAAAATTGTAGAACCGTATCAATGGGCTTCTTTTTTATCTAAGAATAAAACTAAAAAAATTAGTTCAGGTATTATTCCTAATAAGCGTAAACAATCGGTTTTAGAACAATTTTTACTTTGGATTCGGGGAAATGTTTTCATTCCTGACGCACGAGTTTTGTGGGTGAAACCTTCGGTTAAATTTTTAGAAAAGTACATTTCAGAAAATGGAATTACCACAATTATTACTTCTGGACCGCCGCACAGTTTGCATCTTATTGGATTAGAATTAAAGAAAAAGTTAAACTTGAAATGGGTAGCTGATTTTCGGGATCCTTGGACAACAATTGGATATCATAAAGCCTTGAAATTATCTGATTTTGCTGCAAATAAACATAAAGAATTAGAACGTAAAGTACTCAATTCAGCAGATTTGATTTTGGTTACAAGCCCAACCACAAGAACTGAATTCAAGCAAATTACTTCAAAACCGATAGAAGTAATTACGAATGGTTATGATGTTGAGAATATTGGAAATCAAATTTTAGATAGAAAATTTTCGTTGGCTCATATTGGTTCGTTTTTATCCGAAAGAAATCCTAGAATTTTATGGGAAAGCATTTCAGAATTAATCAGAGAAAATTCAATATTTGCGTCGCATTTCCAATTGAAATTAATAGGCGCCGTAAGCCAGGAAGTTTTAGATGCGATTGACTTATTCCAATTACAAAATTACGTTATTAATTTGGGTTATGTTTCTCACGATGAGGCAATTATACAGCAAAAAAAATCTCAGGTTTTGTTGCTAATTGAAATAAATTCTGAAGATACCAAAAGCATCATTCCAGGAAAGTTATTTGAATATATGGTTTCCGAAAGACCTATAATTGGGATTGGACCAAAAGGTTCTGATTTTGCAGAAATTATCACCGATACCAATACAGGAATCTTTATTGATTATTCCGAAAAAGACAAACTTAAAAATGTGATTGCTACCTATTTTAAAAAGTTTTTAGAGGGAGAATTAAAATCTCACGCTGTTGGTTTACAGAAATATTCCAGAAGAAATTTAACAGAAAAGCTCGCTAATTTGCTAAAAAGATAAAATGGGAATCGTAATAAACCAATCCATAAAAAACACAATAATTACCTATTTTGGTTTTGGAATTGGTGCAATTAACGCCTTGTTTTTATATACGATTTTTTTAGGTAAAATGCATTATGGAATTGTAGCTTTTGTACTTTCAGCAGCAAATATTATGATGCCGTTAATGGCATTTGGCGTTCAAAATACTTTAATTCGGTTTTATTCCAAATACAATTCTGAAGAAGAACGAGATAATTTTTTGAGTTTGATGCTTTTGTTGCCTTTGATTTTAATACTTCCAACGATTGTGTTTTTATATTTTTTTTATCCTCAAATCACGTACTTTATTTTAAATGAAAACCCAAATGTCGCACCATTTCTGTGGTTAATTCCACTAGTTGGGGTTTTTATGGGCTATTTTGAAATCTTTTATGCTTGGGTAAAAGTGCATTTTCAATCTGTTTTTGGGAATTTTTTGAGTGAAGTTCTAACAAGAGTAATCCTACTTTTTTTGCTTTTTTCGGTAAGTCAAAATTGGATACAAAAAGACACTTTTGTTTATTCTCTTTCAGCCGTTTATGGATTTCAGTGTTTTGCAATGATGGTATTTGCAATGCGTGTAAAAATGCCTTTTTTTAAGTTTCAATTACCAAAAAATACCAAAGAAATTTTTATTTATTCCTTTTTTATTATTGCCACAGGAACCGTTTCTGTTATGCTTATTGATTTTGACAAAGTAATGATTCCAGCCTATCAAAACATTAGCAATAACGCATTTTATTCGGTTGCAGTTTTTATTGCGATGGTTATTGTGGTTCCAAGTCGGGCGATGATGCAAATTATCTATCCTGTTACGGCTCAATTATTAAATGAAAATAAGTTTGAAGAATTGGATGTTTTGTATAAAAAAAGTGCCATGAATCTTCAAGTTTTTGGAGGTTTGATTATGTTGGGAATTTTCTTGAATTGTACAGAATTGTATCAATTGATTCCTCAAGAATATTCTGGTGGTATTGCAGTAGTTTTTCTAATTGGCTTGTCAAAATTTTACGATTTGATTTTAGGAAATAATACTGCAATTATCCTTAATACAAAATACTACCGATGGTTTTTGTTTTTTTCAATTGTCTTAATTGCCCTGATGATTGTTTTGTATATGTTTTTAATCCCAATTTACGGTATTTTAGGAGCGGCTTTAGCAACCTTAATTGCTGTTATAATAAATAATACTATCAAATTACTTTTTGTGTTTTGGAAAATGAATTTGTTTCCATTTACCATTAAAACAGTTTATTCATTTGGAATAATCAGCTTTGTTTTTCTACTATTTTACTTTTGGGATTTCCAATTTCATCCGATACTTAACATTGTTTTAAGATCTATTTTAATAACAATAGTTTATGGTTTATTGAATTATAAATTGAAAATTTCAATTGAAATAAACCAAATTCTTGATAAATTGAAAGCTAAGTATTCTAATATAAATAATTAGTTAGTTTTTAACTATTTTACTAAAACCAACGATTTCGTCCATCTTTATTTTAATGAAATACAAGCCGTTTGCTAAATTTTCAACATTTACATTAAATAATTGGCTGTTGGAAGGTGAATTTTCCTGAATAATATATAATTTGGTAGCTAGTGTCGAAGTTTTTGTATTTCGAAGCGATTTAAAAATTACAAATTGAACTCTATAATTTTTCCTTTAAGTATTTACCAGTAATAGAAGCTTTGTTTTTAATGATTTCTTCGGGTGTTCCAACTGCTAAAATTTGACCGCCATTTTCTCCACCTTCAGGACCTAAATCTATGATGTAATCGGCACATTTTATCATGTCTAAATTGTGTTCAATCACAATTATTGAGTGTCCTTTGTCGATTAATGCATCAAAAGAAGTCAGTAATTTCTTAATGTCATGAAAATGCAATCCTGTAGTTGGTTCGTCAAAAACAAACAACGCTTTGTCTTTTGTACTTCCTTTGACAAGAAATGATGCTAATTTAATTCGTTGTGCTTCACCACCTGAAAGAGTTGAGGAGGATTGCCCCAATTGAACATATCCCAAACCAACATCTTGCAAAGGTTGTAATTTTTGAACTATTTTGGTAAGATTTGCAGCTTTGAAAAATTCTAAAGAATCATCAACTGTCATCGTCAAAATGTTGTCAATATTTTTTCCTTCAAAATAAACTTCAAGGACTTCTTTTTTGAATCGTTTTCCGTTACATGCATCGCAAGGCAATTGCACATCCGCCATAAATACCATTTCAACATTTATAGAACCTTCACCTTTACAGTCTTCGCAGCGACCGCCATCTACATTAAATGAAAAATGTTTAGGTAAATAACCTCGAATTTTTGATAATTTTTCTTTAGCATATAAATCTCGAATGTCATCGTATGCTTTAATATAAGTCACTGGATTGGAACGCGAACTTCTACCGATTGGATTTTGATCTACATATTCAACGTGCCTAATCTTGTGATAATAGCCTTGCATATCTGAAAATTGGCCCGCTTTTTCTCCAATTCCGTCTAATTTCTTTTGCATTGCAGGAAACAAAATTTTCTTTACTAAAGTACTTTTTCCACTGCCCGAAACCCCAGTAATAACTGTTAAAACTTCCAACGGAAACTTGACATCTACATTTTGCAAATTATTTTCTCGTGCACCTAAAATCTCAATATAAGTTCCCCATTTTCTTCGGATTCTTGGAACCGCAATTTCTAAATTTCCATTCAAATAGTTTGCCGTTAGCGAATCAGATTTTAAAATTTCTGAATAGGTGCCTTGTGCAACCAATTCTCCACCGTGAGTTCCTGCTTCAGGACCAATATCAATAATCATATCGGCAGCTTTCATAATGTCTTCATCGTGTTCAACAACGATTACGGTATTTCCTAAATCTCGAAGTGAAAGCAGCACTTTTATCAATCTTTCTGTATCTTTTGGATGCAATCCAATACTTGGCTCATCCAAAATATACATAGATCCCACTAAACTACTCCCCAAAGAAGTTGCCAAATTGATGCGTTGCGATTCTCCTCCGGATAATGTAGCGGAATTTCTATTTAGCGTTAAATAATCCAATCCTACATCAACTAAAAACTTTAATCGACCATTAATTTCTATTAAAAGTCGCTTGGCAACCTTTTGATCAAAATCATTTAATTCTAATTTATCAAAGAAAGTTACCAGTTTTTTGATGGATAAATCCACTAAATCGGATACTGTTTTTCCCCCAATTTTAATATAAGAAGCTTCAATTCGGAGGCGTTTTCCTTTGCAAGAATGGCATTTGGTTTTTCCACGATATCTTGATAACATTACCCGATTTTGAATTTTATAATTTTTTTCTTCTAATTCTTTGAAGAATTTTGTTAATCCTGTGAAAAAAGAATTTCCATTCCAAAGCACGGCTTTATCTTCATCCGATAATTGGTAATACGGTTTGTGAATAGGAAAATCAAATTTGTAGGCATTGTTGACCAATTCGTCACGATACCAGCCCATACTTTCGCCTCTCCACGCGTAAATTGCATTTTCATAAATAGACAAAGCCGTATTTGGGATTACCAATTC
>Ga0209550_10006023_pt1 | contig 11332 bp, 6 predicted proteins | sample LauGreSuBDMM15SN_2_FD_187567 | JGI IMG/M metagenome (GOLD analysis project Ga0209550, IMG submission 187567) | Freshwater lake microbial communities from Lake Michigan, USA - Su13.BD.MM15.SN (SPAdes) (version 5) | ecosystem: Environmental > Aquatic > Freshwater > Lake | place: Lake Michigan, USA... | reverse complement strand
GCGGCCGCCGCCCGCTGCCTCTCCGCCGCCCGCTGCCTCTCCTCCGCCCGCTGCCTCTCCTCCTCAGCGGCCGCGTCCTGCTGCTGCGCGAACCTCTGCACCGCCGCTAGAGCTTGCTGAGCCGCCTCCGCCGCCGCCGCCGCCGCCTCGCCTGCCTGACGCGCCGCCGCAGCCGCCACACTCTCTGCTTGCTGCCGAGCGCTCACTTCGGCGTCTCGGGCCGCCTGTGCTTGCTCTAATTGCAGCTGCAATTGGCGCATCTGCCGCTCAGCCGCCGCCACGCGCTCCGAGGAGGAGTCCGCCGCCGTCGCCTGCTGCTGCTGCTGCTGCTGCTGCTGCTGCTGCTGCTGCTGCTGCTGCTGCTGCACTGCGGCTTTCTTGGCAGCCGCCTTCGCCGCCTCCTCCTCCGCCGCCTTGGCAGCCTTCGCCGCCGCCTGCTGCGCCGCCTGCTGCGCCGTCGCGCGCGCCTCGGCCGCCGCCTTGGCCGCCGCCGCCTGCCTTAGCTGCGCCTTGAGCGCGGCATTCTCCTGCTCCATTCGCTGTGCGGCCTCGCGCGCGGCCTCCTCGCGCGCCGTGTCGAGCATCTTCTTGAGGCGCGCATTCTCGAGCTCGAGCGCCGCCATCGCCGGTGCCGCCGGTGCAGGCGTGGGTGGCGGCCGCAGCGGCACAGCAGGAGTCGGCAACTGTGAATTCACAGTCGGCCGCGGCGGCGCCGCCGGCGCGGGCACGGCGCGCAGCGGGGCAGCCGCGAACCTCCACTCGTCTGGGAGCTCGTCGCCCTCGGGATCTCTCCAGTTCGCGTACGCCTCATCCAGCACTAGAGCGCCGTCTGGCAGCTCCTCCTTCGCCGCCGCCTTGGCCAGCGCGGCCGGCGCGGGCTGGCGTTGCTCGCTCGGGGCCAGCTCGGGCTCAGCCGCCTCGGACTGGCGTTGCTTGAGAGCTTGGGTGACGATGGTGGCGAGCGAGGCGCCCTCGGTGCCCGCGTGCGACGAGACCACCTTGCCCGAGGCCGCATCCACGAGGTACGCTACCAGCTTGCCGCCGGGCTCCACACGAAGCTGACGGAGCCACGCCCCGTCGGGATCCGAGAGCAAAGCAAACCCGACGTTGGCCTTGCGCGCGAGCTTGCGCAGCGTCGCGGGCGGAGCGCGCGAGACGGCGGCGATCGACGCGCCGAGCGAACGCGCATCAACCGTGCCCGCGAACGCCTCGAGCGTCGCGCGTAGCCCATCCGACATGAACGTATCCATCGACGCGATGAGCACGAGCGTTCGGCGAGCGTCCGCAAGCGCCTCGAGAGAGGCGTACGAGTTGGGCACGCCGTCGAGGGCGCCAAGACGCGCGGGCACGGGCAGGAGGGTACCGCGCGGCAGCTTCTCGTCCGAGAGCGCACGCGCCACGCGCCCGCTCTTGCCGCTCCCTTGCATCAGCGAGCCGAGCTCGTCGTACGAGTAGGCCGCGTCCGTCCGCCGCCGCGCCGCTGCCTCACGCTCGGCGGCGGCGGCAGCCGATGCGGCAGCCTGCTCACGCAACTGGGCGGCCGACGGCATCGCCTGCGACGTCCGACCCACGGACTCGGGCGTGGCCTTCTTGCCTCCAAAACGCATCGCCCCCGACTTGGCCGCCGTGATCTGGTCGCCGCCAGCCAGCTCCTTCAGCTTCTGCATTTCGGCGAAGAGTTGCTCGCGCGTCTTTGGGACCTTCCCGGGGCCCTGGGGCTTGGGCTTGGCCTTGGGCGGATCGGGCGGCACTTCCAGTATGATGCCATCGCGCTGCTGCTTGGCCTGCTCGAGCATGCGCGCAAGCTCCTGCTGCTTGTTGAGCTTGAGCGTGATGGTGGCTGCACGGTGCGGCGCAGGAGCGATGCACTGAACTGTCGGCCGGAAGGCAAAGCCGATGGCCGTGCTCAGGATGAGGATGTTCAGCATCTCTTGGCCGATCGACGGTCAGTGAACCCAGCCACGAGATATTTCTCGTCGTCGCGCGCTCGACATGGCGCTTTTTTACGTCCTTCTTTCATACAAAACAGCACACACGCCCCGCGTCAAACAGCCCACACGACTCATGCGCTCGCCTCCATTTCCGTGTCCCGTCGCCATAGCGCTAGGCCGCCGCCGCCGCCACGGGCCAGAGCAACCTCCTCGTCAGCGAAAATCCAGTTGAAGAAAGCCTTCTTGCCCTCCTTGGCTAGCTTCACGTTGTTCTTTGAGCCGAGGCCGCTGGCCGCGCCGAGCCCCTCAGCTCCTCCCTTCGGAAGGTCGAAGGTGAGCCCAAGCAACGCGATCTGATCGAAATCAAACTCCAGCTTGCGCCGATCCTCCAGCCACTGAAATTCGCCAAAGAACTTAAGCAGCGCAAACTCGCCCACGTAGATGCCATTGGTGATGCGCATCGTTGATGTGTCGAAGCTCTGCGTGGCCCTGAGAGGGAAGTAATTGATCTTGCCGATCTTGTTCTGGGTGTCGAGAGTGCCGGTGGTGAACACGAGCCGCCACGCGCCGTCGAGAGCTTCGAGCGTCGCACGCGAAATGGCGCCGCCGTCATCTTTGGCAGCTGCGCGCATCGTCTTCTCAACCTCAAGCAGAGCGGCGCACACCGCCTCGGGCTCAGCTTCTTTGGTCCGTGCAGCCTTGCGGCACACGGAGAGTGCCTCCTTTGCCGCAGCGGGAATGGTGGCGGAGGTGACTGACGCCATGATCATGCGCGACCGAGTTGGCGCAACCCGGAACGATAGGCAGGCGACGAGTAGATTCGCCAGCATCGTCATGACAGCGCGTCCATGTCCGTTGCTGTGAAATTGGATCTTTTTGGTTGCGTCGAGAGAAATCTTCGTGTAGTGTCCGCGCTTCTCGTCGAACAAAGTAAGACGAACTTCTGTGTGTGAACGCGATTCGCGCCAGGAGAGAGGATGGGTAGGCAAGGAGTCGCGAGCGCCACGACGGCAGATACGGTGGCCGCCGAGCGCATGCTGCGCATGGTCGCCGGCTCGTGCGCACATCCCGAGTGCGTACTACGGGAGGTGGTCGCCCAAGGCAGCACCGTTAATGACAGGGCGCTGCGGCCATCGGTGCTGATCACTTGCACCAACCCGTCGTGCTCCGCTGGCCCGTCGATGCACGATGAGTGCTTCACTAAGCTTCAGGCCTCGCTGGTGCGCTCCATGCTCAGCACCCTCTCGAGCGGCTTTAAGGACACATACAAGTCTGATGAGGAGCGCCACCGTCTCATATGGACTTCAAAGTATGACCTTGTGCGCCCCCACTGCCGCTGCGCGTGCGGGCAGGGCTACCTGCGCACGCACTGGGACGCGTCCGCAGCGCGCGTGGTGCGGGTCGGCGACGCCACCCCGGGCGGGTCTGACGCTGCCGCCGCAGAGGAGAAGCGTGAGAAGCACGAGGCAGCCCTGCGAGCCAAGGCGGTCAAGGAGGCGGAGATCAAGGCACGCGAGCGCGAGGCCAAGGCACGCGAGCGCGAGGAGGGCCGCCAGCGCAACCAGCAGCGAAAGGCCGAGAAGGCGCGTGAGAAGCGGGATGGCCCTCGGCACGTACTTGGCCTCGAGGGTATGGCTGGTGCCTGGTCGATTGGCGGCGGCTTCTCCGACGACGCAGGGAACGCGCCGACACCGCCGCCGCTGCCATCGCCGCCGCCGCTGCCGGCACTCTTCCATGCGCCTTCCGGAGCGTCGGCCCATTGGGGCGGCGCACCGCCATTCGGCGCACTGCCGTTTGGCGGTAGGTCAGGGATCGGAGGCGGGCATGCCGCTGGCATGGCAGCCGTCGCTGGCTTGACAGGGCAGCCCTCGCTGCCCTTTGGAGCGCCCATGCTCCCACCGAGCGCACCGCCCGTCGCGCGGCCCGCCTCTTTCCATTTGGAGAAGGAGGCCTTCCCTAATTTGGCAAGGGAGGCCGTCGAGCCTGGCCGAGCCGATCTCCGAGATCTCCGAGACCGCAGCGGCGCGCCCATCGGCACAGGTGCGAGCGCGGCCACGGCGGGCTCAGCGAGCGTCTCCCTGCATGCGAGTGCTCACCACGGCGTTCTGTCTCTTCCCCACAGGTGCGAGCGTCTCCGCCTGCGCAAGCGGCCCTGATGGTGCCGCCGCCGGCGGCGGCCGCAGCCTCGGCATGCCCGTAGGCCTCTCCGAAAAGCTCGCAAAGAAGGCCGCCGCGCTCGTCAATGTGCCGCCGGGCGCGCGAGAGGGATGCCCTATCTGTCTGACGGAACAGGCGGCCGACGTGCAGCTCGCCCCATGCGGGCACCTCGTCTGCCACGCATGCATCACCGAGTGGGCCGAGGTGAGTGCCTCCCTCTTCTAGGACACCCCTGATTGCCTCCCTCATCAGGTGCAGGCGAGCTATGCGGCCACCATCTGGTTGCGATTGATTGCGACGAATGACCTCTGATTGCCTCCCTCATCAGGTGCAGACGAGCTATGCGGCCACCGCGCGTCGCGGCGCTGCAAGTGTCACGTGCCCCTTGTGTCGCTCGCCCTCCTTTTCGATGCCCGCGGTCGCCATGTCGGCGCCGCCGCCCTCAGCGCGGCCATCGGCGGGACCAACTGGCTGGCCACGCAAGCGCCGGCTGCCAGCCGCTCAGGCGCGGGAACGGACGGTACTCGAGATGCCTCACGCGCCCGTCGATCCGGCGCTCGGGACGGCGTCGCCGCACGAGTGGCACGAGGGGTGGGTCGCTGCCCTCATCGGTCGTAAAGGTTTGACCATCCAATCCATCCAAGCGCTGAGCGGCGCGACGGTGACGGTGCAGCGCGTGAGCGACCTGTCGACGAGCGCGACCACACGCCTCATCGAGATCAAAGGCAGCCCGTCCCAGCGCGAGAAGGCAGAGGCGCTCGTGCGCGCGAAGCTCAGCCAGGTGGAGCGGCAGGTGGGTGGCGATTTCCAAACGGCCCTCTTCGTCGCCGACCCGCTTCGTCATCTGTCTGCGGAGCGGCGCCGCCACGTGGACCAGCTGCACGCGCTCACCACGGCGCCGCATCTCGAGTGCGCCAAGGTGCTCGAAGCATGCGCGGGCGACGCAGAGGCAGCTGCCGAGAGGCTGCTGCTCTCAACGGCCGCCCGCGGCGGCGCCCGCGAGCTTCGTCACCACGGCGAGGTTCGTCACGAGGACGAGGAGGACGAGGAGCTGCGTCGGGCACAGCAGGAGTCGATCGCGTCCGCGGCGCACGAAACCGAGCGCCAGCGCCGTCTCGAGCAGGTGTGGACCTCTCATGACCCCCTGATGGCCACTGAGTGCCTTTGATGACCACCGATGACCACTGATGACCACTGATGACCACTGATGGCCGCTGAGTGCCTATGATGACCGCTGATGACCACCGATGACCACCGATGACCACCGATGACCACTGATGGCGCGCGCGCCGTCTCGAGCAGATGGACGCCGAGGCCTTCGTCGAGGCGCAGGTGGCTTCATTACTCACGCTCGACAGCGACGGCCTCGGCCCCGGCTTCGGCTTGCCCCCGTTTTTCGGCGAGGGCGCCGGCGCCGGCGAGGACGCTTACGACTATGCTCTCGAGGAGCTCGTGGATGCACCGACGCATGCCGAGGTGGAGGAGATGGCGCTGCGCCGGGCGCTGGAAGAGAGCGCCCTCCTGGGCGCGCAGCAGGGCGCTCAGCACGGCGCAGCCGAGGGGCTGGGCAACGCCGAGAGAGAGGCATGGCTCGCCGCGGAGGAGGAGCGTGCGCTGGCGGAGGCCGTGGCGCTCTCGCTCGCGGACGCGCCCAGCACGGCGCTCGCGCTCGCGGAGGGATCGCCACGAAGCGGCGCCCGACACGGCGCTCGACATGGCGCTCGGCACGGCGCCCATCACGACGCCCAGCACGACGCCCAGTACGAGTACGAGCAGCTGCCTCCCGGCTGGTGCGCCTACTCCCATCCGGATGAGCGCTTGTACTACGCGCATCACGAGAGCGGCGTCGTCCAATGGGAACACCCTAATTTGGAACGCCCCATTGGGCCGCCGCCGCCGCCGACGACGACAGGTGCTGGAGCCTCCACCATGAGCGACCCGGCCGCCGCCGCCGCCGCCGACGCCGAAGAGCTCATGCTCCGCGAGGCGCTGGAGCAGTCGCTGCTCTGGGGAAAGGCCGAGGAAGAGGCGCGCGAGGAGGGACTAGTCCCCGATTTCCTACGTTACGAGACATAGGGCCCTTGGCCTATCGAGCACGGAGGTGATTACGGAGGTGTTTTGGGGCCTCCGCGACTCGCGCCTGTCCCCTCCCAGACTCGCACTCGCGTCTCGCTACAACGAAGTCAACGGAGAGTGCGCGGCATGGGTGCTGCGTGAGCGCGTGGTCGTCGCCGCCGCTGCGCGCGTCGAGAGCCGCCCTCTTTTACAATACTTTTCGGTTTTCGTTAGCTTCGTCTGGGTACTGTCCGACTGAGAGTCGATTCGGACCAGTGTGACTTCGTCTGTACCGGTCTCCTCGATCGGCGTCGACAACTTCTTCCATGCCTCTAATCTCTATTTGGTCCTCTATTTTGCTGCCTCCAGCCGATCGAGATCCTTGAGGTCCCGCAGTCGCTCCGCAATCTCCCCTGTAATCTTCGCCTCGTGGTCACCCGCGCGTCCCATGGCTCGCATCGACTGCAGAAACTCCTGACGCTCAGCGATCTCATCGGCAATCTGCGCTCGCAGCGCGCGCTCTGCTGGCGGCGCCGCCGCCGCCACCGGCGCGTCGCTGCGCTTATGTGAGGGCGGCGGCAGCTGCTTCACGCCGTAGGTCATCAGGTTCTGCAGCTCCTCCTTTTTCACCGCCGAGCTCGTGCCCGGCAGACCTCCCTTGTACTGCTCGCGATCGAGGCTGCCACCATGCGCCTTCAGGATGTCGGCCTGCTTCACTCGGCCGCCGCCACCGGGCAGCTGCCGTGCGACGAGCGGATTGATCGGCACGCCCCTGAGCGGGTCGACGAACTTGGGCTTCCGGCCCACGGGCAGCGGCTTCCTGGCTGGCACTAGCTGCGCAGAGGGTCCGGCTGCGCACGCAGCTCGGAGCCGGCGCTGATCAGTCTGGGACATGCCGGACGCGCTCATCATCGAGTCGAGCATCGCCTTGGTATCCTTGGAGTAGGAATGGATCTTGGGAGGCGGCGGGATCGACATCGGGGCTGTCGGCACTGCGCCCTCGCGGTTGGTTCGAGAGGACTGACCAGGCGAAGGAGTTGAAAGAGTCCGCAATCAGAGTTACTCCGTCGGAGGTCAAACTCCGTTTTCGTGCCCCGACATCGTGCTTATGGGGCAAGAAGGAGCGTCTTGTCGGGCTCACGCCAAAGCAGCCTCCTGCGGCCGGCCGGCGGAGGCTAAATGGTGGTGCTCGTCGATGCGTTCTGGAACGCACCGTCGATCTTCTGGCACCTGCTGGCCACCTTTCGGCGGCAGCGCAAACTGCCACCGGGCTTCACTGAGCCGCTCGGGCCCGACAAGATGCAGATCCTCGAGATCATGCTCCCGCAAGGGTCGCCGTATGCCAAGGGCGTCAATCAGGGCTTCAAGAAGGAGACCATTACCCTGTATTGGGACCTGAGCGGGCAGCACACGGTCACATGGAAGACCGAAGTCACGTGCCTCGTCAACGGCCAGTCGACCACACTCAAGCCAGGCTCAGCAAACCTGTACACGTTCCCTCGCGTGACGTGGAGGACGCCACGGCTGAACGGCAAGAAGGACTGGTTCTGCACTGTGAACGAGGCCTTCGAGGCGTCCAAAGCGGCCTCTGAAGAGCTCATCGGTAACGAGCTCGAGGTCCTCAAGGCCCTCTTCGTCGCGATTGCCAGCGACCCGCGCGAGCGTGAGGCGCTGCGCCTGCCAGACTGGTCAGGCGCCAACTGCCCGCTCGCGATGCTCGTGGCGAACAACAAAGCGGCCATCGACGTGTGCGTGGAGATCTACACCATCTGGCCCGAGCTGCTCGCGCAGGCCCATCTGCCTGGCTTCTTCATCGGCGAGAACGCGCTGCACGTGCTCGCCGTCAACCGGCAGGAGGACGCGCTTTGTGATCTCCTCTACATGGCCGAGTCGAAGCTCTCGCGCGCGCTGCTCAAGGACTGCATCACGTCCCAGGCCGTGGGCGCTTTCTTCTGGGGCAAGCCCATGAACACCTACGGCGGCACGCCCATCGCGTACGCGGCCTCGTTTTGCATGAAGCGCGCGGTCGCCGTGTATCTCAAGCTCGGCGCTTCGGACAAGATGCGCGGCTTCGTCGGCCTCAACGAAGCGGAGCACCAGTGCAAGCTGACGGGCTTCGCGCCGCTGCACGCGGTGGTCGCCAACGGGTACGACGCCATGTACGACTTCCTCGCCGATCTTCCAATTATGGATCAACTCTCCGGCGGCGAGGCGCTGCGCGCGCGCGAGGACTTTGCCAGCGCGCGTGGCATCCTTGATGAATGTGCGCGCGAGTACGGCGTGGGGCTGAACCCGTTGCAGCTGGCCTGCCAGCTGGGCGACCACCGCATGTTCAAGCACATCCTCTCACGCACGTCCAAGGAGAAGATCCTGTGGAAGTGGGGCCCGGTCACACAGCACCGCATCCCGCTGGCATGGGTCGACTCCGCGCGTGGGCAGGGCGGCGAGGTGATGGAGCTCATCGGCCGCTTCGACGCCAAGGTGGCGACGCAGGAGATGCTGCTCGATGACTTCATGGAGGGCTTCTTGCACCAGCTCTTCCAGGAGAAGTGGCACAAGTTCGGCGTCCACATGTGGATAGTCCACCGGTGCCTCGACATTGCGTACCTCGTGCCGCTCGTGATGAACGCACTCTGGCTCAAGGAAGACCCCGAGGCCGCGCTGGCAGCACGCTGGCTGCCCGCTCTGACGTTGTTCATGATGATGCCCTCGCTCGAGGAGGACCTTCGCTCAGGCTACCTTTGGATGCGTGGCGGCGAGGGGCGCGACAAGTTCCTTCTCACGTACTGCTCCGCACACGGCATCACGCTCAAGCTCATCGGCATGGGCGCGACTGCGATCGGCTGTGTCGCCCTCATCCTAGGCTACCGCCCCGCGTACATCTCGGCCTTCCAGGTGGAGCACCACGCGGAAGACGTGGCGCACGCTTGGAGCGCGGCCACCCTAGCGGAGGCGTCAAGCCTCGTCTTCCCGCCGCCGCCCTCGCCGCTGCCGCCCTCGCCGAGATCTGTCGCATACGTCTATCCGCCGAGCGGCCCGATCGAGCGCGGCAGCGGCAGCAGCTTCTTCGAGGCGCCGCTGCTGCCCGACGATCCCCCGCCGATGGACTACTTCCCCTCGTGGGCCTTCCTCGCCATCGGGCTCGTCGTGCAGATGCAGTACTTTTTCGCCAACCTGACGATGCCCTCGCAAGATCTGGGAATCCTCTTCATTATGATCGGGCGCATGCTCGGCGGCGACGTGACCAAATTCCTCAAGGTCTTCATCATCATCCTCATCAACTACGGCTTCGCCATGTACATTGCGTACCCGCACACGGGCGACGTCTTCCGGTCCAACTTCTCGCCCGACATGAACTCCATCCCGAGCGCCCTGCAAGCCCTCATCCAGATGGCCGTCCTGGGCGAGAACATCCCCATCGACTTCTCGCCGTACAATTTTGCGCCGATGAACACGGCGCAGAAGCTCGAGTCGGCCGGCTACGTGATGCTGTTGTACATGTACATCATCATGTCGCTCATCCTGCTGCTCAACCTTCTCATCGCGATGATGGGCGACACGTACGCCACTGTCCTCGACCAGGCCGTGCGCGAGTGGCGCGTGGGCATGGCGCAGCTCGTGCTGCGCCTCGAGATTTTAGCTCGCCCCTTCACCGACGTGCGCTCGGGCGAGCAGTACGGCGACGAGTACTTTAAGCTCAACCGCACCTTCGATGAGATCTCGGAGGTCTCCGGCGGCGGCCTCCATCTCAAGGCGTCGTCCACCTTCTCCAACCAGGACGATGCCGTCTGTGTCATCCAGCGGACGTACAAGAAGAACCTCAAGCCGCGCCTCTCTGGCGGCATCGGGCTCCGGTGGCGTGACATTGGCTCGAACGTGCCTGCGCGCGGCAAGGAGCTGTTCAATGAGCCGTTGGGTATGACCCTGTACCGTGGCAAGCTCGAATTCACAGTCAAGGAGCTCGAGAGACTCGACGTGCCGATCCCGCAGCTGCGGCTGTTCACGTACGTGCGCGCTGGCCCGCCCGACGATATCACTGCGTGGCGCGTCTTCCAGCCGATGCCGAATGGCAATCCGGGCACCGATGCGAAGCCACCGAATGAGAGGCAGACACGCCTCCCGGAGGCTGTGGGGCTACCCCCGCCCATGCCGCCGGGCGGCGGCGCAGGCGGCGCGGGCGGCGCAGGCGGCGCAAGCGGCGCCGGCGCAGGCAGCGCTGGAGCTGGCGGCGCTGGCGCTGACGGCGGTGCTGACGGCGGCCCGTCCGCGATCGCGGGTGGAAGTGTTCGCGGCGGCGGCGCGGCCGGTGGCGCGGCCGGTGGCGCGGCCGGTGCAGCCCCCAGCGGTACGGGTGCGAAGCTGGCAGGGGCGCTCAAGAAAGGCACAGCTGAGAGCGCAGAGGCTCGCAGAGCCTCGAGGACAGACCTGAGCAACCCGCTGGGGAACCTCAAGGCGGGGCCAAGCGAGCCCCTCGCCGAGGCGGTCGAGTTCGACACTCGCCCACCTCAAGGCGCCGCGTTGGGCGCCGCTCCCAAGGCCCAGGCGGGCGCGGGAGGCCCAAAGAGCAGCCGACCGTCGACGAGCCGGCCTGGTACCGGTAGCTCTACCGGTACCTCCGCTGGGAGCACCTCCAAGCCAGGTGCGCCCAACACGGCGCGCGACCCCGGCGCCGATGCCGGCGGCAGCAGCCTTGGAGGAGCCGCGAAACCTGCGGCGGCTCTTGCGCCCAACACGGCGCGCGACAGCCTGGGAGGAGCCGCGAAACCTGCGGCTGCTCCTAGCGCTGGCGCGAGCGCTCCCGCCGTCGTGGGCGCTCCCACCCAGGCCAAGCCTGCCGCCGTCGTGGGCGCTCCAGGAGCTCCCGCCGCCGCTCCCCCCGCCGCGCCCAAGCCCGGGGGGGCGGTCGCACCCAAGCCACCCTCGGCCTTCGCGCCCAAGCCCTCGGCGGCCTCCGCTGCGGAGCGAGCAGGGCCGTCGGGCTCGGTCACGGCGAGCTCTGCGCCCATGCCGGAGCGGCCGCCCACCATCCCCGCCGCCTCGGCCGCCGCCACGGCCGCGGCCGCCGCGGGGAAGGGCAGAGCCTCGCCGGGCAGCGCGCGCGCACCCTCGCCGGGCACTCCCGGCCGGAAGGCCGAGGGCGCCAAGAGCGCGAGGGCGAGTACGAAGGCGCCCGGCGTGGCAGGATGGAC
>Ga0209550_10006021_pt1 | contig 11333 bp, 10 predicted proteins | sample LauGreSuBDMM15SN_2_FD_187567 | JGI IMG/M metagenome (GOLD analysis project Ga0209550, IMG submission 187567) | Freshwater lake microbial communities from Lake Michigan, USA - Su13.BD.MM15.SN (SPAdes) (version 5) | ecosystem: Environmental > Aquatic > Freshwater > Lake | place: Lake Michigan... | reverse complement strand
CCATTTGATCTTGGTGCCACTGAAATAGGGGTCGCACAGCAGACCCGTGCGGGCGTTGACCAGCGGCTCGTGGCCCGCCTCTTTCAACGCGGCGCAGATGGCCGCGCTGCGGCGGTCTTGCCAGACGATCGCATTGGCTATGGGGATGCCCGTCTCACGATCCCAGACCAGCGTGGTCTCGCGTTGGTTGGTGATGCCGATGGCAGCGACCTTAGCAATATCGGTGCGCGCCAAAACTGCGCGGGCGGTTGACAATGTGGTGCGCCACAGATCGGCCGGATCATGCTCCACCCAGCCAGAATTGGGGAAATGCTGGGCAAACTCTTCTTGAGCCTGCGTGATGGGCCGCAAATCTTGGGAAAACAGAATAGACCGGGTCGAGGTGGTGCCCTGATCAATGGCGAGAATTTGGGTCATCATGGGGCCTGTGTTAGAAAACATCGCGGCAAATGGCAAAGGGGCGAGGGCCAAAGCCCCCGCCCCCCTGCGTATCAAAGCTTACTTCTGCCAGGACTTGATCAGCTCGTCATAGGCGATGGTCTCACCCTGCGGCTTTTCATTGTCCAGTTTGGCAACCGGCGAACCGGGTTCATCCAGCCAAACTTGCGGATCTTGCTCTTCGTTCATAACCGGACCCAGATCGCCCTGAGCACCGGATTTCTCCAGACGGATCAGCACTTTCTCTTGCTCGGCGCAGAGGCTGTCCAAAGCTTCTTGCGGGGTTTTTGCACCGGACATAGCGTCGCCGATGTTCTGCCACCACAGTTGTGCCAGCTTAGGATAATCCGGAACGTTGGTGCCGGTGGGCGACCACTGAACGCGGGCGGGCGAGCGGTAGAATTCGATCAGACCGCCCAGTTTGGGGGCACGATCGGTGAAGTGTTGGGCGTCGATGGTGGACTGACGGATAAAGGTCAGGCCAACGTCAGACTTCTTCACGTCCACCGTCTTGGACACGACGAACTGCGCATAAAGCCACGCGGCTTGGGCGCGGTCCACCGGGGTGGATTGCATCAAGGTCCACGAACCGGCGTCTTGGTAGCCGATCTTGGTGCCTTCAGACCAGTAAGCGCCGTGCGGCGAGGGAGCCATGCGCCACTTGGGCGTGCCATCCTCGTTCATCACGGGTGTGCCCGGGGCAACCGAAGCTGCCGTAAAGGCGGTGTACCAGAACATCTGCTGGGCAATCGCGCCTTGGGCCGGAACCGGCCCTGCTTCGCCAAAGGTCATACCAGCGGCTTCCGGGGGCGAGTACTTTTGCAGCCATTCGATGGCCTTGGTCACGGCGTAGACAGCGGCTGCGTCGTTGGTGGCACCGCCACGCGCAACGCAAGAACCAACCGGCTGCGACTTTTCGTTGACGCGGATGCCCCATTCGTCGACCGGCAGGCCGTTGGGTTCACCCTTGTCGCCCATACCGGCCATCGACATCCACGCGTCGGTGTAACGCCAGCCCAGCGACGGGTCTTTCTTACCATAGTCCATGTTGCCAAAGACCGAGGTCGGCCCGCCCATATAGGACATATCGCGACCGGTGAAGAATTCCGCGATGTCTTCATAGGCCGACCAGTTGACCGGAACGCCCAGATCATAGCCATACTTGGCTTTGAAGTCGTCTTTGGTTTTCTGATCGTTGAACCAGTCGTAGCGGAACCAATACAGGTTCGCGAACTGCTGGTCGGGCAGTTGGTACAGTTTGCCGTCCGGACCGGTGGTGAAGGACGTGCCGATAAAGTCGGCAATATCCAGACCGGGGTTGGTGACCGAAGCGCCTTCACCTGCCATCCAGTCGGTCAGGTTGCGGGCCTGCTGATAGCGCCAATGGGTGCCGATCAGGTCAGAGTCGTTGATATAGGCGTCATAGATGTTTTCGCCCGACTGCATTTGCGTTTGCAGCTTTTCAACAACGTCACCTTCACCGATCAGATCGTGGGTGATCTTGATGCCGGTGATGGCAGTGAAGGCCGGAGCCAGCACTTTGGATTCGTATTCATGGGTGCCGATGGTTTCGGACACGACCTTGATTTCCATGCCGGCGAAAGGCTTGGCTGCGTCCACGAACCATTGCATTTCGGCTTCTTGATCCGCGCGGCTTAGCGTGGACAGGTCGCCGATTTCGGTGTCAAGAAACGCCTTGGCTGCATCCATGTCGGCGAATGCCGGCATGCCGCAGGCGATCAGCGCAAGCGCCATCGCAGTGGTGGTTTGTCTTAGTCTCATTTTTTTCCTCCCAGAAGGTTGATGAGTCTTGCCGTCTTGCCATGGGGCAGGCACCGCCCACCCGTCCGGCGTCGTTCGTCCTATCTTATACCCAGCGAAACACCGCTATGGCATGAAGCAGGCTTAGGATCAGCGGCCATGTCAGCGGCGCACCGAAGAAAAAGAGCCAGACCAGATTGATGAAGGCCGAGCCCAAGAGCGTTATGAACAACCGATCACCGCGCGTGGTTTCAATGCGCAAGACGCCGCGACGGGGTGTTTCAGGAAAGCGAATGGCCAGAAGGGTGAAGATGATCAGCAAACTGGCGATCAGAAAGAAAAACAGGGCCACCGGAAAGGTCCAAGCCATCCAGCCGCCTGGGATCATCGGGTCATACCACAGCATGCCACTGTCATCGCGTGGCACGGACCAGAAAATAAGGCCAAGGATGGCGGCCATTATGACCCCAAGGCCAAGATAAAGGCTGTTCCAGCGGGCAGCGGTCATCACACCCTCCCCAGGGCAAAGCCCTTGGCAATGTAGTTGCGGACAAAATAGATCACCAAGGCCCCAGGGATGATCGTCAACACCCCTGCCGCAGCCAGAACACCCCAATCCATCCCGCTGGCCGACACGGTGCGTGTCATGGTCGACGCGATGGATTTGGCGTAGACTGAGGTCAGCGTGCGCGACAGCAACAGTTCCACCCATGAGAACATGAAGCAAAAGAACGCCGCAACCCCGATGCCGCTGGCGATAAGCGGCATAAAGATACGGGTGAAGAAACGGCCAAAGGAATAGCCGTCGATATAGGCTGTCTCGTCGATCTCTTTGGGCACGCCGCGCATGAAACCTTCCAAGATCCACACCGCCAAAGGCACGTTGAACAGGCAATGGGCCAAAGCCACAGCGATGTGCGTGTCGAATAAGCCCACGCTGGAGTAAAGCTGGAAGAAGGGCAGCGCAAAGACGGCTGGCGGCGACATACGGTTGGTCAAAAGCCAAAAGAACAGATGCTTGTCACCCATAAAATTGTAGCGCGAAAAGGCATAGGCCGCAGGCAATGCCACCGTGATCGAGATCAGCGTGTTCAGCACGACGTAGATGAGCGAGTTTACATAGCCCATATACCACGACGGGTCCGTTAGGATCGTGACATAGTTGGCAAAGGTCAGGTTCGCAGGGATTAGGGTAAAGGTCGACGTGATCTCGGTATTGGTCTTAAGGCTCATGTTGATCAGCCAATAGATTGGGATCAGCAAGAACAGCAGATACAAGGTCATGACGATGGCAGAAGAGCGAACGCGCATCATTTCGTCTCCGCGTTATCAAGGGTGGTCATGACGGTGTAAAACACCCAAGACACCAGCAAGATCACCAAAAAATACATGATCGAGAAGGCCGCCGCAGGCCCAAGGTCAAACTGGCCCACCGCCATCTTCACCAGATCAATCGACAGGAAGGTGGTGGAATTACCCGGCCCCCCGCCTGTGACGACGAAAGGTTCGGTGTAGATCATGAAGCTGTCCATAAAGCGCAACAGCACGGCGATCAGCAAGACCCCCGACATCTTGGGCAGTTCGATAAAGCGAAACACGCTCCACCGGCTGGCTTGGTCGATCCGTGCGGCTTGGTAATAGGCCTGCGGGATAGATTGCAAACCCGCATAACACAGCAAAGCGACAAGCGAGGTCCAGTGCCATACATCCATCACGATGATGGTGATCCAAGCATCCAGCGCGTCACTGGTGTAGTTGTAATCAACCCCCAAGCTGGCCAAGCCGTGGCCCAAAAGGCCAATGTCCACCCGCCCAAAAATCTGCCAGATCGTGCCGACCACGTTGAACGGGATCAGCAAGGGCAGCGCCATCAGCACCAAGCAGAAGCTGGCCCAGAACCCTTTTTTGGGCATGTTCAGCGCGATAAAGATGCCCAAGGGCACCTCTATCGCCAAGATAATCGCCGAAAACAGCACCTGCCGCCCCAAGGCGCTGTGCATCCGGTCAGAGGCGATCATGTCTTCAAACCAGCCAAGACCGTTCCAGAAAAACTCGTTCTCACCAAAGGTGTCGTTGACCGAATAGTTGACCACGGTCATCAGCGGGATCACGGCAGAAAAGGCCACGATGACCAAGACCGGCAGCACCAAGAACCACGCTTTGTTGTTTTGCGTCTTGTCCATTACACGGACCCTTGGGCTGCAACGCGCCAGTCATCGGCAAAGACGTTGATCTTGTCAGGCGCAAAGACGACGCGCGTCATATCGGCGTCAATCGCCATGCCCTCAGGCGCAATCAGGTTGAAGGCTTGGCCGAACAGGTCAGCGCGGATGATGCGGTGGCGGCCCACGTCTTCGACGCGGCGCAACGTGACGGGCAGGCCCGCGCCGCTGGTCAGGCTGCAATATTCGGGGCGAATGCCGATCTGGCTGCGCCCCACGACGGGCGCATAGCTGGCACCTAGCGCCACGTCGCAGCCATTCAGATGGGCGCGGTTGCCAGCGATTGTCGCATCCATCAGATTCATACCGGGCGAGCCGATGAAATAACCCACAAAGGTATGGGCAGGGGTTTCAAACAACTCTTCCGGCGTGCCCATTTGCACCACGCGGCCGTCATACATGACAACAACCTTATCGGCAAAGGTCAGCGCCTCGGTCTGGTCATGTGTCACATAAATCATCGTATGGCCAAGCTGGCGGTGCAGTTGCTTAAGCTGGGTGCGCAATTCCCATTTCATATGCGGGTCGATCACGGTGAGGGGTTCGTCAAACAAAATGGCGTTGACGTCTTCACGCACCATGCCGCGCCCGAGACTGATCTTTTGCTTGGCATCCGCCGTCAGCCCGCGCGCCTTGCGATTAAGACGATCTTCCATGCCGATCATCTGCGCAATATGGCCCACCCGAGCCGCGATATAGGCCGCATCCATGCCACGGTTGCGCAAGGGGAAGGCAAGGTTTTCGCGCACCGTCATCGTGTCATAGACCACGGGAAATTGAAAAACCTGGGCTATGTTGCGCGCGGCAGTTTCCTCATCTGTCACATCGCGGTCGCCAAACAGCACGCGGCCATGGCTGGGGCGCACAATGCCCGAGATGATGTTCAGCAAAGTCGTCTTGCCGCAGCCCGACGACCCAAGCAGCGCATAGGCCCCGCCGTCTTGCCAGACATGATCCATTTCCTTTAGGGCAAAGTCCGCGTCACCCTTGGGGTTGGGCAGGTAGCTGTGGGCAAGGTTTTTCAGCGTAATCTGTGCCATGGTTCAGCCCCCCACCGCATAGGCCGCAGGGGCAGCAAGGCGGCCCGCGGGGTCAAAGAAATAGACATGGGTCGGGTCCAGCCAAAGCTTGACGCTTTGCCCCGTTGCCAGCGCGTGAACGCCGTGCACCAAACCGACCCAGCGGTTATCGCCGTGGCTGGCGTGCAGAAAAGTTTCAGAACCGGTGATCTCAGTCGCGGTGACATCACAGTCAAAGGCCACCGACTGGCCAGAATGGGCGTTAAGTTGCAGGTGGTTCGCACGGAACCCAGCAGTATAGGCCCCATCAGGCAGTCCCGCCAAAACCCCGTCAGCGGGGGCGTGCGTGTCTGCGCCAAAATGGATTTTGTGACCTTGCTTGACGCAAGCCACAAAGTTCATCGGCGGTTCGCTGAACAAGCGGGCGGTTATGGCATCAGCGGGCTGGCGGTAGACCTGCGGGGTTGGGCCGAACTGGGTGATCCGCCCCTCCCACATCGTGGCGGTGTTCCCGCCCAGCAACAACGCCTCTTCGGGTTCGGTGGTGGCATAAACAAAAATTGCGCCCGATTCTTCAAAGATGCGCGGGATTTCGGCGCGCAGCTCCTCACGCAGTTTATAATCAAGGTTGGCCAAGGGTTCATCCAGCAAGACCAGCCCCGCGCCTTTCACCAAAGCCCGCGCCAAGGCGCAGCGCTGTTGCTGGCCGCCTGAAAGCTCCAAAGGTTTGCGCTGCAACAACGGGGTCAGTTTTAGCATCTCGGCGGTGGATCTGACGGCCCTGTCAACCTCGGCTACGGATTTACCCATCAAGCGCATTGGCGATGCGATGTTGTCATAGACCGACATGGCAGGATAATTGATGAATTGCTGATAAACCATCGCGACCCTGCGATCTTGCACGCGCTGGCCGGTAACATCAGTTCCGTGCCAATGAATGCTACCAGAACTGGGCACATCCAGCCCCGCCATCAACCGCATCAACGAGGTTTTTCCCGACAACGTTGGCCCCAGAAGCACGTTCATCGTGCCTTTTTCCAGCACCAGATCAGTGGGCTGAATAAAGACCTGCCCTTTGACAATTCGGCTTGCTGATTTCAATTCAAGCGCCATGCGATACCCTCTTTTCAGACCGGGATGCGCGGCTTGGCAGGGCAGCGTCCTGTGTCATGAAGTCTTCTAGCGCCGCGATTTGCGCTTGCGTCATGCGAAGCCCCAGCTTGGTGCGCCGCCAGACAATATCATCCGCCGCACGCGCGAATTCATGGTCCATCAGCCAGCGCACCTCTACCTCGGTCAAGGTCGCGCCAAAATCACGCCCCAAATCGGCGGCGGTGCGCGCGCCTTGCAGCACAAGAGCCGCCTCGACCCCATAGGCGCGGATCAGGCGGGACGCCCAGTAGGGCGTCAAGTAGGGGTGATTTTGCTGCAACTGGGCCGTCAAGCGGTCAACATCCCCAATAGGGAAATCTCCTCCTGGCAAGGGTACGCGCGCCGTCCACGCCGCTTTGGCCTTGGGGAAATAGGGGGAAAGTTTGGCAAGAGCGCCTTCGGCCAAGCGACGATAAGTGGTGATCTTACCACCGAACACATTCAGCAAAGGCGGGCCGTTGTCATCTAGGCTTAGAACATAATCGCGTGTCGCAGCCGTGGCCGATTTGGCCCCATCGTTATACAGGGGCCGCACGCCCGAATAGGTCCAGACCACATCGGCTGCGGTGACAGGTTTGGCGAAATACTGGCTGGCAAAGGTGCAAAGGTAATCGCGCTCTTGCTCTGTGCATTTGGGATCACCTGGGGGCCCCTGATGGTCTTTGTCGGTCGTTCCGATCAGGGTGAAGTCCTGCTCATAGGGAATGGCAAAGATGATCCGGCCATCCTCGCCTTGAAAGAAATAGCAGCGGTCATGATCGAAGAGCTTCTTGGTCACAATGTGCGAACCACGCACCAAACGCACCCCTTCGGCCGAGTTGATCCGCGCTACATTGCGGATGATATCCTCGACCCAAGGGCCGCCCACATTGACCAAAGCGCGCGCTTGATGGGTTTGCGTGCCATGCACGCCCTGCGTTACAATATGCCAAAGATCGCCGCGTCGCTCGGCGCTGATGGCGCGGGTGCGCGTCAAGATCGCGGCACCCCTTTCCGCTGCATCGCGCGCATTCAGCGAAACGAGTTTGGAATCTTCGATCCAGCAGTCGGAATATTCATAAGCCCGTGCAAAGCGCTCTTGCAGCGGCGCACCCGCCGGGTCGCTGCGCAAATCTAGGGTGCGGGTGGCGGGCAAAAACTTACGGCCCCCCATTGTATCATACAAAAACAGCCCCAACCGAATCAACCAAGCGGGTCTGCGCCCCTTCATCCAAGGCATCAATGCCGCGATCAGCCGACCAGTGGGCGTATCGCCCTCAAAGCGCATATCGGCGTGATATGGCAGCACAAAGCGCATCGGCCATGAGATATGGGGCATGGCGGCCAACAGGGTTTCGCGTTCCTCTAGCGCCTCACGCACCAAACGAAACTCAAAATACTCCAAATACCGCAAGCCGCCGTGAAAAAGTTTGGTGGAAGCAGAAGAGGTTGCCTGTGCCAAATCGCCCTGCTCTGCCAGAACAACCGACAAGCCACGGCCCACCGCGTCACGCGCGATCCCGCAGCCGTTGATGCCGCCGCCGATGATAAAAAGATCAGCCACGCTGGGCTGGCCTAGGCTGGCCATGCAGAGTCCCCCCCGAACTGCGGTCAGGGGGCACCAACAGAGCAGGGGTTGTCAACTATTTTCTTCGCTTTTGCATTAAAGCGCGCAAATCGAACATTTGTGCGCATTTGCAGCATGCTCAGCCATGTCGTTGCAAAGGCGCAAGAAAACACTGCCGCAGCGCAGAAAAATGTGTGCTTTCAAGGATTTTTGCTTTCTCGCCCATAAGGGCTTGATCAAAGCCGCAAGCTGAGGGAACATTCCTCTCGCGCTTGAAGCGCAAAAGGAACATGAAATGGCGCTCAGTTTTCGACAAAGCGAAATTCTGGATATCGCCAAAGCCCAAGGGCGGGTGGTGGTCGAAGATCTGGCGCAACGCTTTGACGTGACCTTGCAGACGATCCGCCGCGATCTGACCGAACTGGCCGATACGGGCTATTTGGATCGGGTGCATGGCGGCGCAGTGCCGCGGACTGGTGTGGCCAACCTAGGCTATGACGAACGCCGCCGCCTGAACGAAGGGGCCAAGTCCGCGATCGCGCGCGCCTGTGCGGCGGCAATTCCCGACAATTGCTCCATTATTATAAACCTTGGCACCTCGACCGAAGCTGTGGCGCGCGAACTTCTTAATCACCGCAATCTGACCGTGATCACCAATAACATGAACGTGGCCAACATTTTGGCCGCCAACCCCGGCTGTGACGTCATGGTGGCAGGTGGGGCGTTGCGCCGATCTGACGGTGGTTTGGTAGGCGAACTGACGACCCATTTCTTCGAGCAGTTTAAAGTCGATGTCGCTATCATCGGCGCCTCTGCCTTGGATGCAGAGGGTGAGTTGCTGGATTATGACTTGGCTGAAGTGCGGGTGGCGAAAGCCATCATCCGCCAAGCCCGTCGAACTTTCTTGGTCTGCGATCATTCCAAACTGGCACGATCTGCTCCGGTGCGGTTGGCCTCACTGCGCGAAATTTCTGAGGTGTTCACCGACCTGCCACTTCCTGACGATCTGGCCCAGCGGTGCCGTGAATGGCAAACCAAGATTAATCTGCCATGAGTGGGCAACTAGGCCCCCTTGACGCGGCAGGTGCGGCATGAAGCCGCACAGCAATGCCGCTTGGGCCCTTATGTTGCCTGCCGCCGCTGTGATGGTTTTTGTCGCCGTTCTTCCGTTGCTGGCAGTTCTGAACTATTCCTTTCACGACATTTTCAGCTTGGACAAGGTTTTTTGGGTTGGAACCGATTGGTATGAAATGATCGTCGCCACCCCGCGCTTTTGGGCAAGCCTTGGCCGCAGCGCTTTGTTTTCGACCTTGGCCATCAGCGTTCAAATTCCCTTGGGCATCGCGATTGCCCTCATGCTGCGCAAAGTTGGACCGCGCGGGGCCAGCCTTATGCTCATGTGCTTGGCCATTCCGTTGGTTGTGCCGACCAATATGATTGCCGGCCTCTGGCTGGCCCTGCTTCGTCCCGAAGGGTTGGGGGGCCAAGCCCTATCCGCGTTGCACCTGACGCTGGATTACAAATTCACCGCTCTGCACACTTGGGCGCTGATTTTGATAGTGGACACGTGGCATTGGCTGGGACTGGTGGTGGTTTTGGCCTATGCGGGACTGTCGTCGATCCAACCAGCCTATTATCAAGCGGCCGCCGTCGACAGCGCCACGCGTTGGGCTGTATTTCGTTGGATCGAATTGCCGCAAATTTCGGGGGCTTTGTGGATCGTATTGCTGCTGCGACTGGTCGACAGTTTCATGATTTATACCGAGGTGATGGCCATCAACGCCGGTGGCCCCAATGATGCGACAACTTTTCTATCGCTGGAACTGGGCGAGGACATAAAGGCCTATAGCTACGGCACCTCGGCAGCGCGTGCGATGGTGGACTTTATCTTTGTGCTGACCTTGGTTTGGGTCTTTGTGAAACTGCGCCAATCCGGCGAGCAGACCCAAGGTGGCCCACCATGACCCGTGGCAGAATGTGGCGCCTTTTGGCCTGCATTGGGATTGCAGGTTTTGTGCTCCTCCCCTTGGTGCAGGCCATTGTTTTAAGTTTTACAACTACTCTTGCCACTGAAGCGGTTCCGCAGGGGTCAATTGGCCTGCACAACTACGCAAACATCCTCCGCTCACCTGAGCTGCGTGCCTCGATCGGCAATTCGATCATTTATGTGCTACTGAACGTGGCCTTTTGCCTAATTGCGGGCCTGCCGGCCGCCTATGGTTTGGCACGTTTTACCTTTTTGGGGGATCGGCACTTTTTGATGTTTCTTTTGGCGTTTCGCGTAACGCCACCGGTGGTGCTTTCGCTGCCGATCTTTATCTTGTTTGCGCGTTCTGGATTGGTCAATTCACCTATTGGCATTGCCTTGGTGCATTGCGTGTTCAACTTGCCAATTGCAATTTGGATACTTGAAAGCTTCATTGCAGCCATTCCACGGTCGTTTGATGAAATGGCCTTTGTCGATGGGCATAGCAGGCTTAGCTTTTTCTTCCGCTTTCTGATCCCTGCAATTGCCCCGGGCATCGCGGTGGCAGCCTTTTTCTGCTTCATCTTTTCTTGGGTAGAGGTCGTCTTTGCACGGATTCTAACGGTGACGGCGGGAAAACCGATCACTCAAGCCATCACCTCTTTGTTCACATTCCGCACCGATTGGGGTCTTGTGATGGCCATGACGGTTTTTTCCTTAATTCCCGGCGTGCTCATGATCTTTTTGGTGCGCAATCAGATCGCGCGGGGGTTTGTGATCAGAACTTAAGGCTTGGGGCTGAGCTGTTGCCTGATCTTCACACAGATTTACGGCTTCTTTAAGCTACTTCCTGCACCTGCTGATCGGTTTGAATGCTGTTGAAGCAAATCACGGCAGGTGGCTGTCGGCCAAGGGCAGTTTGTGGGCGTTGGTGGGTGTAAAAGGTGATCCAGCGCCCGATGCCGCCAAGCGCCGTTCACCCTACCCTGCGCCCGCCAACCCAAACCCCACGCACCGCCGCCGCTTGGGCCAAGCGCGCCACACGGATCACATCAGCCCTTAGGCCAAGCGCCAATTGCCCCCTATCAACCAATCCCGTGGCCTTTGCGGGGGCGGATGTCACCGTTGCAACCCCGCGCGGCAGATCACCCCATTGGTCGCCCAGCATCAACGCCGCCGACAGCAAGGCCGAGGGCACATAGTCTGACGACAAGATGTCCAACAGATCC
>Ga0209550_10006020_pt1 | contig 11333 bp, 14 predicted proteins | sample LauGreSuBDMM15SN_2_FD_187567 | JGI IMG/M metagenome (GOLD analysis project Ga0209550, IMG submission 187567) | Freshwater lake microbial communities from Lake Michigan, USA - Su13.BD.MM15.SN (SPAdes) (version 5) | ecosystem: Environmental > Aquatic > Freshwater > Lake | place: Lake Michigan... | reverse complement strand
CACAACGACGGACCAGACCGCGGCGCAGACGTGCACGCAGCAGCAGCCTCCGTTCGTGGTGTACTTCGAGTGGGATCGTTCGGATCTCACTTCGGCAAACCGCGATACGATCAATGCTGCGGTTTCCCGTGCGAAGGCCGGTGGTTGCTCGATCAGCCTGACGGCTGTCGAAGGCCACACCGACTCGTCAGGTGGTTCGGCTTACAACGACCGCCTGTCGGCCCGTCGGGCCGACGTGGTGAAGCAAGCCCTGCTGGCCTCCGGTGTCGCCGAAACTGCGATCACGACGACCGCCAAAGGCGAATCCGAACCGGCCGAAGCCCGTCCGGACGGCACCCGCGAGCCGCTCAACCGCCGCGCGGAAGTGCAGATCACGATCGGTCGCTAACCGCGATCATTCGAAACGAACTGATGGGGCAGCCCGGTCGAAAGACCGGGCTGTTTCCTTTTGCCCGGCAGGTCCGAATCGACCGGAAGACTCGCGGATTCGAATAGCCGGGCAATCGCTCCGGTTAGCTCAATCGCGCGCGGTCGGTCATCCGCTCCCGCAATTGCCAGCGACAGTGTCCGGATCAACGCGCCAGCGCGGTGTGAGCCAAGTGCGTCGGCCATGTCCCGAAGATCATCGGGCGCAACGATTGCGGTAGATGCAGGTCCGGCTGGCGCAATTCCCACGGGATCGATTTCCACCAGCATCGCCGCCGTGACGCCCGTTTTCACACGCGTCAGCGCAAGAATGTGGAGGCCAATGTCGATCTCGGCCGCGACAGCGATTCCCTTTCCGCCCTCATGGGCGCGCGGCGCGCCCAGAAACCGAAGCGGCCACCCGTAGGCAGCAATGCATTCCGCAAGCCTGTGCTCGGCCAGCATGGTAGGGACGGTTAGTCCGCGCGACAGGCAGGATTCGAGAATGCCGACCATCAGTTCGCGCTGATGGTTCGAAGGCCATCGCGGATTGGAAGCGCGCCTGTGCTGCGGCGCTGCGATCCAGCGCTAGATGTCCCGGACGCTCTTGAGCTGTGGCAGCGCCTCGTCGGACCAGTCCGCGAATTTCCCGAGCAGGGTTGGCCCGACTGTCGGGTGTAGCCGAACGGGGGCCGCCACATCCCCGAACGGATCGATGCTCATCAGGTAGATAGCGCTTTCGTTATCGAATTCGTCCGTCTCGCGGCCATCCTTCGACGTCAGGCCCGACCAGCCATGTCCCTCGACATAGAAGGCGTGACGCATGCGAAACATCTGGTCGAGCTGGCGTCCATGGAGATCTGATTTGCAAGCGTTACGGCGTGAATCATTCTTGAGTCCCCAACCCGCGGAATGCGGGAATGGCGACAATGGTTTGGCCGATGTCTTCTTGCAACTAAAGGTTGTGATGCATCGTTCCGGCGAGTTACCGCCGGTATTTGATAAACGGCGTCGCCGTGGCGACCTGATCGTACAGCCGGCGAGCCGTGGCGTTGAACTCCTGCGTCAGCCAGTAGACCTGATCCGCGCCGCGCGCGTCCGCCGCGGCATACACGGCCTCGATCAACGCGCGCCCCACGCCGCGCCCGCGCGCATCAGCGGACGTGACGAGATCTTCCAGGTAACAGCGCGGTCCCGCCGCCCATGTCACCGGATGGAAGAGGTAGTGCACGATGCCGAGAATGCGGCCGTCTGTCGTGGCGGCGCAGAGGCCGTGGATCGGAGCCTCAGGATCAAGCAGTCTGTTCCAGGTCAGGTTTGTGACGCTGGCCGGCACATCGCTTTCGTAGAAGTCGAGATAACCTTGCCAAAGCCCCAGCCATTGTTCGCGATCGTCTGCTGCAAGCGGGCGGACAATGAAGGTCATGCGAAAGGCTCTTCTCGACTTCGGCGGAGTTCAGGAAAGTCGACATTAGAGTATTGACGAAGATCGGCACAGTCGCCGCTCATCCCGACCGGCGGACCGGATCGGGGCGCCAGAGCAGGGCTCCGGACTCAAGCGTGAACCGCAATCGCGCCTTCTGTCTTCCAGCTCGAAGGCTTCTCAAGTTTCAGCGTCCGGTTGGCTGCCGCGCGCCCCGCGAAGGTCGCAATGAATGCATCAAGCGCATCCGGCGTGCGGAGCATTTCCCTGCGATGCGCCGGCGTGATCTCGATATGCTGCCGGCGTTCAATGTCCGCGACTATCCGTGCACGAACAGGGCTGGCGTCAGCGCCCGTATAGTTAACATGCGGCAGGTCCCACGCGAGCAGCTGCGCCGCGGGAAAGGCTTCCACCAGCATCCCCGGCGCGTCCTTCCATGGCCAGATCGGGCGGCCGGCGCGATGAAGCAATGTCATGCATGCCGCCGCGAATGGCGCCCCGCCACGCGGCTTCCACCACAGCGTCGATCGCGGGGTTGCGCGGCTCCACTGTCGCTCGGTCGCGCGGTGAGGCTTCGCGCTCTGCTTCGGGGCATAGCGCTCGGCAAGTCCAATCAGCTGCGGCCCCAGTGGAAATGGCCGGTCGCCTGCCGGTGGCAACGCGCCGATTTCCGCGAGAAGCCGGGCATAGCCGCCGCCGGGAAGGTGCGGGTCAGGCAGGGAGAAGGGCGCGTCGATCCCGGCGGCCCGGAATTGGCCCGCCCGAAGCAGGTTGACCAGGCTGTCGAACGGCGCGCTCCCCGGGTCCAGTTTCTGCACCGGCCGCAGGTCGGCCAGTCGGACGCCCTCCAGCACCGCAATCCAGACCGTTGGACGCGCGCAGACAGGCCGCCACGGGGCGGCGGCGCCCGAGAAATCGATGCCAAGGAATCGCGCTTCGCTCACCTCGAGAGACTTACGGCGCCACGGGGTTAGTCCAACAGCCGCGGCGCGTTTATCTTGACATGGCCACGCATTGCGGGCGCCTTGGCCCGATGAACGCCACGACACAGTCCTCCGGCCAGGCGACGCGCGAAAGGCTGCTGCAGGCCGCCGCCCGCATCGTCGCGCGCGACGGCATGGAAGCTGCCACGACAGCTGCCATCGCAGCGGAGGCCGGCGTCGCCGAGGGCACGCTCTACCGGCACTTCGACAGCAAGGATGACCTGCTGATCGCCTCCTACCGGCAGATGAAGCAGGAGGTCTTTCTGGGCGCCGGCGCCGGGCTCGACACGTCGATCGCGCCGCAGGAGCGGCTCAAGCTGACCTGGAAGGCGATCTACCTCGCCTATCGCGCCAACAAGGACGCGTTCGCCTTCGGCCAGCGTTTTGCGGAATCGGCCCTCGCCGAGCGTGAAGGCGGTGAAGCAGGCCGCGCCGTCGCGCGCATGGTAGGCGACCTGCGCAAGGCGGGCATTGCCTCCGGTGACTTCAAGAACCTGCCGCCAGACCTGCTCGGCGGACTCTTCATGGCGCCGATCAGCTACCTGCTGAAAGCCGAGATGAAGGGCCGCAAGTGGACCGACGTCGAACTCGACGCGGCGGCGGATTCCGTTCTTGCCGGATGGCGGAAGTAGTGTCCCGCTAGGGCCGCAGCACGACTTTCCCTACCAGCCTGCGGTCGCGCATCAACTCGAACGCCTCCCGCCAGCGGTCGAGGGGGAGTTCCGCGAACACAGTCGGCCTGGTCTTGCCCTCTGCAGCCCAGCGCCAGATCTCGTCACGGATTTCACGACCGCGATCAGGGAATTGGCGGCAATACTCGCCGGCCCTGACGCCAACGACAGAAAATCCCTTGATCAGCGGCATGTTGGTGTTCACCGACGCGATGCGTCCACCAGCAAAGCCGATCACAAGCAGGCGGCCATCGAATGCGATGCAGCGCGTCGATTCATCGAACACGTCTCCGCCGACCGGGTCGAAGATCACATCTGCGCCGCGGCCTCCGGTCAGCGCCTTCACGCGTTCGCGGAAAGCCTCGCCGCGCGTCTCGCCAAGCACGATGACCTCGTCCGCTCCGGCGCGGGCAAGAGCATCGCGCTTTTCCGCTGACCCCGTCGTCGCGATCACGCGCGCGCCTAGAAGCCGGCCGACATCCATTGCCGCCATGCCGACCCCGCCCGATGCGCCATGCACTAACAGCGTTTCGCCGTGCTGCAGGCGTCCGCGCGCGATCAGGGATACATGCGCGGTCACGTAGGCCGCCGGGTAGGCCGCGGCGAGGTGCGCCGGCATTGTGTCCGGTACAATGTGAAGGTTGGTCTCCGGGCAGATTGCGTAAGCCGCGAATGCGCCGGTCTTCGCGCCGCCGGCCACACGCGCGCCGGGCGCAACGCTGACGCCTTCTCCCAGCGAATCGACGACGCCAGAAAGATCCATCCCGACGGTGAAAGGCGGTTCGGGTTTGAACTGGTATTCGCCCTTCAGCATCAGCAGGTCAGGAAAGTTGAGGCTCGCCGCCTCGACCCTCACACGCACTTCGCCGGGGCCGGGCTCTGGGATGGGCAGATCGCGCAGCTTCACGCTGGAGAAATCCTGCGCCAGCCCCTCGCAAACCACTGCCTGCATCAACCTCTGAGACATGGCGGCATGGTGCACAAACTGGTGAGGTCCGGCCACCATGCCCTTACGTAAAGTTTACGTGCGGGGAATTGACTTGGGTGCGGTGCAGCATAGACTGTTCGCAACTGCACAAGAACACATGAGTCGTGCAGAGGGAAACGCTCCAGGGTCGTTCTGAAAGTCAGGTCAAACGACAACCCGGAGAACTACGCCTATGAAAATCCTCGCAATTATTGCTGCGATCGCCATCAGCACGTCCGCTGCTTACGCGGATCCGGTTACGGTCATGGCGCCCAAGGCGCCGGTTTCCGAACAGGACGCGCAAGACTATGTCGTCCGGCTCGACAAGGCGGTAAAGGAAGTCTGCTATCAGGCAGCCGCGCCGATGATCGGCCTGAACCACTACATTTACCTCGAGTGCATCAAGGCGACCCGCGCGAAGGTCGCCAAGGATGATCCGACCGGCATCTACGCATCGAAAAGCGCACCGCTGGTCCTCGCGGCCAACTAACGAAGCAGCCAACAGCCTAGCAGAACGCCCGGAGCGCAGCTCCGGGCGTTTTCGTTTGCCCGAAAGAGACCACATTCGCTCCATTGACAGATCATATTGTTTCTCGATAAATAAACATCGACTTTCGAGATGACTGTCAGGGGTCAGTTCGGAAGGGACGACAGAGCAATAGCCAAGTCCATTCGGAGAAAGACAATGAAAACATCATCTTCGGCCACGTACCTGATCGCCTCACTCGCCATCATGGGCGCCCTCGCCACCGGGTTCGCCACCGGCCCGGCCTTCGCCCAGGAGGCTTCCTTCAAGACCGACCAGTTCAAGTTCCCTTTCTCTTACAATACCAACGAACTCGCCTCGGAGGGCGCCGCCGACAAACTCCTCCGGCGTCTGCAGCGCGAGGTTCGCGTTCACTGCAGCGGCGGCGCACGCAAGATGACGCTCGATGAGCGTTCGCGCGTTGACGAGTGCACCAACGCGACGATGCGTGAATCGATCGGCAAGTTCGGGTCCGCCACGCTGGCCCAGGCATACGACACGCGTTCTGGCGGCTGATCCCCCGATTCCCGTCCCGGCGTGCCGTGGGGCCGGATCCCGAAGGGGGTTCGGCCTCGTCGCATTGGGCGCGGCCCCACTCAGTCGCGGATGGCGAAGGCCGACCAGCGGCTGAACTGGCTCTGCTGCCCATCCAGCGTGACGCCCCGCACGCGCCAGCGCCAGGCGCCTGCCGCTGGAAACATCTCGGTCAGCTCGGTCCTGCCCTCCACGGTCATCCGCTTGTGCAGCGGATCCTCGATCCACCGCTGCGCTTGCGCGTCGTAGGCCTGGATCTCGACGATGAAGATGGAAGCGTCTTCACGATGCGTCCACGCCAGCCCCACGGCCTGAGGCCCGCCGCCAACTGCGATTCCTTCCGAGGGATCGAGAATCTGCGGCGTCGATGCAGCGAACGAGGCGTCCGGTGCGTTGGGCGCACCCCGCACCCATCCAGAAAAGCGCGTGCGCGCTATGGCGAGCGAAGCCTTGAACCAGGCGGTGCTCCCGTCCGTCAGTTGCACGCGATACCATTCGCCGTCAGGTTGCATCATCCGGCCCGTGATGTTCAACACATCGCCGCCGGCTCGCGTCTCAGCGACCACTGCAACACCTTCGTCCACAGACGGGCTCGCGCGATAACGCTGGCCGGAAGCGCGGGCAACCATCGGCGCAGGTGGCGCGAAATCCTGGACGGCTTCAGCGGGCTCCGGCGCTGGCGCGGCCGCGGGTTCGGCGGCGGTGAGTGGTTCCGGTTCGATCAATGCAGGAAGCGGCAATTGCAGGTTGTCGCCTGTCGGCGTCGGGGGCGTTTCGGCGGGAACGTCGGCATCGGCCTGCACGGAAATGTCGATTGCGGGCATCGATGTCGATGGACCCGTTTCGCCGGTGAAGTACCACGCGCCGAAGGTGCCGCCGCCAAGAACAGTCAGGATCAGCAGGGCGAGCAGGACGCGGCCCAGTCCGCCACCAGATTCTTCCTGTTGCGCAGGCCTAGGCCCCGGACGCACCAGCCAGTCATCGTCGCTCGAGGCGGGTGGGGGGCCGCCATCGAGTAACCCGTCAAAGGTGTGCCGATGCGCAGCCTTCGCTGCCGCAGGGGCGGGCGGCGGATCCTTGGGCGCTGCCTCTAGAGGAGTTGGGCCCGCCGAAACCGGGTCTTCAGGCGCCGGGTCGCCAAATAGCGCATCGTCGGCGCTGTCTCCGGGCGCGACCGGGGCCAGGGCCATCTGCGGTTGTTCGGGGGCGGGCGGCGCAACTGAGACTGGATCAGCAAAGACGTCATCATCCTTCTGGCCAGCCTCGGGTGCAGACGCCGACAGGGCGCCCCGCGCGATGTCGAAATCTACCGCCAGCGCAAGGTCGCCGCTATAGATCCTGTCGACCAGCAGCTGGAGCAGGCGTTGCAGGAATGCCTTGTCGCGCGAAACGATCAGCGTCGTGCAGCCATCGGATGCGCCGATGGCCAGGCCGCTATCGACGCGCTGGGCCAGATTGCCGAGGATGAGCGCAATGCCGAGGCCGATGCCTGCGATGGCGAATGCGCCATAGGCGTTCAGCTGGGTCGCCGCGCCGCCAATGACAAGCAGGCCGAGCAGGAAGAGCCACCAGGACCGCTGGCCACGGACCATGCGGATCGTGCCGATATTCTCGATGGCGATAACGTGACTGCCGATCGAAATCGTGCCTGCGCGAACGCGCCCGACGCCGGAGATCAGCGAGACGGTGCTAGTTTTTCCGGGACCGGCCACCATGGTCAGTTTCCAACGCACGCCTCGAAACACCGGCCGCTGTCCGAAATCGTTTGGGGCGTGGATCGATCCGTCCCATGCGATCAATCAGCGAAGCCGCCTCCCGACCATAGGCCCGCAGCGGCGGGGCGGCTAGGGGCGGCGGGATCAGCCGGGGCGGAAGCGGTGCGGCGTGTCGATGCCTTCGGCGATCATGATGTTCAGAAGGTCGGATTTGATGCGCTGGACCAGCATCGGACCATGAAAGACGAGCGCGGAATAAAGCTGCACGGCCTGCGCCCCCGCACGGAATTTTGCGATCACGTCCTGTGCGGATGCAATGCCGCCTGCACCGATGAGGTCGAGCCGGTCGCCGATGGCCGCGTGAAACTCCGCGAGAACGCGCGTCGATTTTTCCATTAGCGGAGCGCCTGACAGACCGCCCGTCTCGGTCCTGTGCGTGCTGCCGAGCGAGGCCGGACGATCGATCGTGGTGTTCGAAACGATCAGGCCCGAAAGCCAGTCCTGGGCCAATGCGACATCGGCGATGTCGGCAATGGCGCGGTCATCAAGGTCGGGCGCCACTTTGAGAAAGACGGGGCGGTTCTTCACCACGGCCGCCATCTCGCGCGCAGCGGCGCCGACGCGGCCGAGCAGTTCCTCGAGCGCGCCGCGATCCTGCAGGCCACGCAAGCCAGGTGTGTTGGGCGACGAGACGTTGATCGTCACGTAGGAGGAGTAGGGCCACACGGCCTTCACCCCTGCGACGTAGTCCGCGATGCGGTCTTCCGAGTCCTTGTTGGCGCCGACATTGGCGCCGATGATGCCGAGGCCCCGGGGAACGGCCGAAAGACGGCGGACGAAATAGCCGATGCCGTCATTGTTGAATCCCATCCGGTTGATGACGGCCTGATCCTCGTTGAGACGGAAGAGGCGCGGACGCGGATTGCCGGCTTGCGGGCGCGGCGTGACGGTTCCGCATTCGACGAAGCCGAAACCGAAGCCCAGCATCTGCGCCGCGACTTCCGCGTTCTTGTCGAAGCCGGCTGCAAGGCCGATGGGGTTCGGCAGGAGCAGGCCGGATTTCTTCAGTCGCACGGCAAGCCGCGGATCTTCGAGCCCAGGCGAGGGCTTTGCGAGACCAGTCTTCAACGCGTCGATTGTAAAGCGATGCGCTGTTTCGGCTGGAAGGATGCGGACGGCGCGGGTCGCCAGATCGAACAGGCTCACGAGTGGCCGCCGGGTTTGGCGGAGGGCTCTGCGCTACGCGTCACGTCGTCGGGCGCAAGCGGCACGCCCTCGGCGTCGACGATGTCGAGCGGCCACAGCGACGAGATGTGTTGCTGGCGTACCTCCGCATAGACGTGTGGGAAGTAGTCGCCGCCGCGCGAAGCTTCCCATTTGAGGTCGGGTCCGAAATCATCGCCATTGACCGACGCAAGCACGAGGCCGGTCTGCCCCCTGAACCATTTGGCCAGCGTTTCCTGCACCTGCTTCGACGTCGAGAAGTGGACATAGCCGTCTGCGATATCGACCGGCGCCTGCATCGGCCGGCCGGATTCGACCGCGGCGAGCTGTTCGGCGGTGAGGATTTTGTAGATCATCTGTCCCATGGCGGCGGTTTGTGCTGCGGATAGGGGCGCGAGGCAAGGGGGCGGCCGGAAGGGCGGCTGCGAGCTTGACCTCAATCAGGTTGGGCGGCATCGGGGGCGGATGGCGACGTCTTCGGCACTGGTGTTGTTTTCGGGCGGGCAGGATTCTGCTGTGTGCATCGCATGGGCGCTGACGCGCTATGATCGCGTCGAAACCATCGGGTTCGACTACCGACAGCGGCATCGCGTGGAGCTGGATTGCAGGAGCGTGTTTCTTGCCAAGCTACGCGCGCAGTTTCCCTCGTGGTCTGCCAAGCTTGGCGAAGATCGCGTGCTCGATCTTGGCGTGCTCGGCGAGGTGTCGGATACGGCGCTGACGCGCGAGCAGGCGATCGGGTTTGCTGAGGGTGGTTTGCCGAGCACGTTCGTACCCGGGCGCAACCTGGTGTTCCTGACATTCGCAGGCGCGGTGGCGTACCGGCGCGGGCTTGAGGCGCTGGTGGGCGGCATGTGCGAGACTGACTATTCAGGCTATCCCGACTGCCGCCGCGCGACGATGGATGCGATGGCGACCGCGATGAGGCTGGGCATGGACCGGCCAACGCCGGTCGAGACGCCACTGATGTATCTCGACAAGGCGCAGACATGGGCGCTGGCTGAACAGCTGGGCGGGAAGACGCTGGTCGACCTGATCGTGGAAGAAACGCACACCTGCTATCTTGGCGATCGCTCCCTGCGGCATGACTGGGGCTATGGTTGCGGTACGTGCCCGGCGTGTGAGTTGCGCGCGAAGGGGTGGGCGCAATGGCGGGCCCAGAGCAGGCAAACAGGATGACCTATTCGGTCAAGGAATGCTTCTACACGCTGCAGGGCGAGGGCGCTCACACGGGCCGCGCCGCGGTGTTCCTGCGCTTTGCCGGATGCAACCTCTGGAGCGGGCTAGAGCGCGATCGCGCCAGCGCCGTGTGCAAGTTCTGCGATACGGACTTTGTCGGCGTCGATGGCGATGGCGGCGGCAAGTTTGCGACGGCTGACGCTGTGGCGGCGCATGTCGCCGCGAAGTGGGGCGGGGCGACCGGCAGGCCCTATGTGGTGTGCACCGGCGGCGAGCCATTGCTGCAACTGGACGAGGCGTTGATTGCAGCCTTGCATGCCCGGGGCTTCGAGGTGGCCGTGGAGACCAATGGCACGATCGCTGCGCCGGCTTCGCTCGACTGGGTCTGCGTGTCGCCGAAGTCGACGGCGGAGTTGAAGCAGGTAGCGGGCGATGAGCTCAAACTTGTCTATCCGCAGACGGATGCGCCGCCGGAAAAGTTCGCGGCGCTGCGCTTCCTCAATTTCTTCCTGCAGCCGATGGACGGACCGCAGCGCGAGGCGAGCACCGCCGCGTGCATTGCGTATTGTCTTGCGCATCCGCAGTGGCGGTTGAGCCTTCAGACGCACAAGGTGACAGGGATGCCCTGAAGCAAAAGCGCCGCCCCTTTCGGAGCGGCGCATTCGCGTCGGAGGTTTCAGTCAGCTACGACAGCTTGTCCGCGAAGCGCCGCGAGAAGCGGTCGAACGCCGTGCGTGCGTCGGTCCATGTGGTTGAGCCGACAGTGTTGGAGAGGTCGTTCTCGTACCAGTCATAGTCGAGCGTGCCGATCTCCCTGCCGGCGGCGTCATATGCGATGCCGGTGATGCGCGCGCCGCCGAGGCTGATCGAGCGCATGGCGTCGAGCCCTGGCTTGCTGGAGACCTGTTCGAATGTGGGCCGGTTGGGTTTCGCGTCCTCGATAGTGACGATGACGCGGTCGGCATTGACGCCGCGGCTGGTGAAGATGTTGCTTACCTTGTTCGTCAGCGACTCGGTCAAGATTCGTGCTTCGCGCTGGCCGATGTCGTCATCCAGCTTTTTCTGGAATTCAGTCGAGATCTTTGCCTCGACCGTGAGGGCGGCGGCCGGCATCGCCATCAGAATAGCAGCGATGGCCGAGGCGGCGAGAGTGGCGATACGCATGTTCTGCTCCCTGTAGTCCTGTGGTCTTGAAATCCCGGGTCCATTCCAGGTTCGCGTCATGTCTACGGCGCGGCGCCAGAAGCAGACCAGATCCAACATGAAAGTGGGATGAACGGCGGCGGTCTTAAAGGGGCGCTATTGCGGTTTTGAGGATTGTTGCTGTTTGCGAAGTTCCTCGTTGTCCTTCTTCAGCTGATCGATTTCCTGCTGCTGGCGTTCATCTTCGTCGGTGGTGACGAGGTCGATTGCTGCGCCGCCGACCGCGCCGACCGCCGCTCCGGTGACGCCGATCGCGACGCCGGCGACATCCGCGACCAGACAGCCCTGCAGCAGGGGCGTCGTAGCCACCAGCGTCGCGGCAATGATGGCTTTTCTCATGGTGTTTGGATTCCCCTGCTGGCCGGGCCTCACGGGAAGCTAGCGCAGGCCGGGCCAGGGGAGAATGGCATAGGACAGGCTCAGGCTGTCAAACCGTGTCGGTGAGCACGATCTCGGCAGGGCCTTCGACCGCACGGAAGACGATACGGTTCGACCCGGTGATG
>Ga0209550_10006017_pt1 | contig 11337 bp, 12 predicted proteins | sample LauGreSuBDMM15SN_2_FD_187567 | JGI IMG/M metagenome (GOLD analysis project Ga0209550, IMG submission 187567) | Freshwater lake microbial communities from Lake Michigan, USA - Su13.BD.MM15.SN (SPAdes) (version 5) | ecosystem: Environmental > Aquatic > Freshwater > Lake | place: Lake Michigan... | reverse complement strand
GATATAAATAGGAGACAAAAGAATAGACAATGCACCATACTTTAACATGTCAAAATACGAACATTCCGGTTCTTCATTACCCGTCTTTTCTTTGTGGGTAAACATATCCGTAAGAGAAGAAGGTTTGAACCCTTTTACCACATCGAATACATTTCTTGCAGAAGGGGTTTTTAATGCCATGCCTTTTATCTTCCCTGCAACATTCATACGTGAGGGAATGGCTGCATAAGTATTTTTTATCTTCTGCGTGATTGCACCTGTTGCCCTTTTTGCAACATTTACAGTGACATTCCTTGATTTCTGTGCGGCCATTATAGCACCTTCTTTTGTCTTTTGTAACGCGAACCCTGTACCTTCTTTTGTCTTTTGTAACGCGAACCCCGTACCTTCTTTTGCCTTTTGTAATGCAAATCCTGTACCTTCTCGACCTTTCTTCAATGTGTAACCTGTCGCATTTTTAGCTTTCTGTATAGCAAATACACCTCCTTCTTTCAGCCCACTTCCTACTTTAGCCGCCATGGCTGCTCCTCCATAGTATCGCCTTGTACGTTTCTTTTTCATTATTCTATACACATATTTTAAGCTCTAACCCTACGTAAAAAACTATAAGATCCGTTATGGGAATCTCCCCCAAAGCTTGAATCATTGTAGGTTTTCAAAGTGCTATCCAAGTTTTTGAAACGGGTATAGAGAGAACTGTCCGAGACATAGACACGGTTTCCGTAATAGAGTGGTACTTCGGTCGTAGTCACTCCGTTTGTCACAGTCGCACAGTCCTTCTGACTAATCCCATCGGAATGAGATTGATTGCTGCCTCCACATGATTGACCAATACGATTTAAAAAATCACCTTGGTTCATCGAGGCACGAAAAGGACCGGCAAAAGAACGAATCACTTTCTGGTCACTCCGTGTAAAGCTGCTTTTACCAAAGGATTTTCGTAGAATTTTACGTTTCATGGCATCGTCCGCACAAAAGGTTGAATTGGCAAAGCCGGCTCCCGGTCTAGACCCTTGTACTCCTCCACCTAGATTGCTCATTAGTATAGCCCAATATAAAATAAAAAGTCATAAATAATTGTATTTGTATTTTACCCAGAATGTTTAGGTCATGATCCTTGGTACGATGTTCATCGAGATCAACTCTTGAAAGAGTAGCTTGCAGCTAAAGGGGATTTCCACATAGGAGAACTCCGTTCGATTGTCACAATTCTTGCAGAGATGAATATGTTTCTTGTCGTTGAAAATCGCAATCAGTCCACACTTCTTGCAGACATGAACCGAATACTTGTCTGAAACATCATACATTCTCTCTCGCGTAAAACGGGATGCACCATGAGAGATCATGCAGTCGCGTTCCATTTCTCCGAAACGAAGCCCTCCGTCACGACTGCGTCCCTCTGCAGGCTGACGAGTGAGGTTGACCATGGGTCCGATACAACGGCTGTGTTGCTTGTCGTTCACCATGTGCTTGAGACGCTGGTAATAGACGGGTCCCATAAAGATGGATGTTTCGATTTGACCCCCTGTTTTTCCATCGTAAAGGATTTCATTTCCCTTGGACTCATAACCACACTTGTTCAACTCCTTAAACAAGGTCTGCATGTTCAATTCACCAAAACTGGTACCGTCTCCAAAGAGCCCGAGCTCCAGAAGCAGCTTACCCAGCAAGGTTTCCTTAATCTGTGCAATTGTCATGCGTGAAGGAATGGCATGTGGATTGATGATGAGGTCGGGGCGAAGTCCATCCTTTGTAAAGGGGATATCTTCTTCCTCTAGAATATTACCAATCGTACCCTTTTGTCCGTGGCGACTCGAAAACTTATCACCAATATTAGGCCTACGCAGTGTTCGAATACGCACCTTGCAGAAGTTATACCCGTCGCCGTTTCGACCAATATAGTTCTTGTCGATATACGACTCTTCATCGGTTCGATGTGATTTGCTTTGGTCCTCGTACTTGATCAACTTTGTGTTATCATTTTTATGTTCCTTAATCACTACCACCTTGGCAATGATAATATCCTTGTCTTCCACCAACATGTTCTCATCCATGACACCTTGTTTGTTAATCTTGTCATAGTTTCCAAACTTCATGTTACGTGTGTTCAACTTGTTGGGTTTGGTGTGAATTTCTTCTTCACCATTCGTCTTTTTATCCTCGTCTTTTTCCGTGTGATAAATCGTCGCATGGAATAGACCTCTCTCAATCGATCCACGATTGAACAAGATACTATCCTCTTGATTAAAACCGGTATGTGTCATAATGGCCACAATCACCTGATTTCCAGAGGGCAACCTGTTCAACTTCAACATATTCATGATACGTGTCTCCACCAAGGGTCTCATGCTGTAGTTAAGCACGTAAGCCGTCTTGTCCATGCGACTGTTCACATTGGATACATAAACACCCATTGCCTGCTTACCCATGGCGGACTGATAGGTATTACGTGGCGATTGGTTGTGTTCCGGGAAAGGAATGCATGAAGCAATTACACCAAAGATGGTGCTTGGATGAATTTCACAATGAGTATAATGATATTGGTCAGTAATCTTGTCAGGGAACGTCGCAATCATGCTACAGGATTGTTCAAACGGGTCGACGTATTCAATTACTGCATCAGGTATCTTGATGCTCATGATCAGGTCATCCCATGCAAGTTCTTTTTGTTCGATTTGTTGGATCATCTCTGGACTAATGAGAAGGGCGTTTTTCTTGACACGATAAAGAGGTCGCATGAGACGACCTGACTCGTTTGTAATACGAATTTCTTGGGTATCAAACTTAAACACAATCGATGTATAGATATGAAATATACCTTTTGCTTTCATGGTCTTGAGGTCATGAAAGAGTTGGATTGCATGGTCTGTGATACCCACCCATTTCCCATTGACAAACACCTTGACACGCTTGTACAATTCCTGAGGTGTTTTGATTTCTTTCAGGGAGATAATCTTTCCTTCCAAGTATTCGTGAATGGGTAGACTGTCCGAATAACCAGAAATCACCGTCATGTAACTGAGGTTTTTGACTACCCCAATGGACTGACCCTCTGGAGTCTCGGCAGGACACAAGAACCCCCACGAAGAACCATGCAATTTACGCGGCTCGATCAATTTGCCGCTCTTGTCAATCGGCATGTTGATACGTCTCAAATGACTGAGCGTAGAGGCATAGGTCAGTCGGTTTAAGACTTGTGCGACACCCACCTTGTTCGAGTTCAAATGCTTAATACCAAAGTCACCCGTTGAAAGAGCTCGCTTCAGACCATTCTCAATGGTAGAGGGCTTCACAATCTTGTAAATGTTGGTCAGAGTGATGATGCTCGCATAGTCCTCTGTTGTCTTCCACGAACCCGTATTGATTTCTCGAATGACCTTCTTCTGAATGTCTTTGACACTCTTGTTAAAGTAATTACGAAAGAGATTGTTCAACAAGGCTCCTGTCAATTCAATACGCTTATTGACATAACAGTCGCGGTCATCTGCAGTTCGATATCCAAGTGCACAACGGATCAGGGTATTGGTCATGTATCCAAGCATGTACCGTTTCTCTTTTTCTGTAGGACAGTTTGGAAAGAGGTCATTGGCAAGCACATCCATCGCAAATTCCATCTTCTTTTTGTTTCCTTCCTCCTTTTCCATGTTCAAAGGTGTATAGATGACGGAATTTGTAATATACAAAATACAATCTTCATACTTGATATATTCACATGCTTGTAGAATAGAGGCTTTGAGGTAGTGCAGGATTTCCTGGTTCTCGGGGCATTCCACATCCAGGCAAATCATGTTGCAGATTTCCTTGTCGCTTTTCAGTCCAATCGCTCGAAACAGCACGAATAGTGGAACAGGTCTTTTTAGACGAGGAATTTGTACCAATATTTCATTTCCACACGAAAGCAGTCTAGACGAAATCATCATGTAAATCTGCTTGGGTGAAATGCATTTCCAATCAGGTACCGAACGAACCTCCGAGGTCCACAGCCATTTATTACCAGGCTTTTGCTTGTAACACAAAATGGTATTGTCTGCAGGCTTTTCCTGACCAATGCACGTCTTCTCAGACCCATTGATAATGAAGTACCCACCTGGATCCATCTTGCATTCATCGAGCTGTTCAGGTCTCAAGTTTTCATATTGGTTCAGAATACAAATCGAAGACTTGATCATGATGGGGATTTTTCCGAATTGAATTTTGGACAATTTCACATGCTTAATCTCTTCCGTTTCAAGCTGTTCGCCTCTACGAATAATATATTTGATGTTTAGGTCAATGGTGAAATTAGAGGTATAAGTGAAATTCCGCAATCGTGCATTGTGTGGAAACATCAGCTTCGTCGAGCCGTTGTTTTCATGAATTTCTGGACGATAAATACACAAATTCTCAAACTCAATCACCGTGACCAATCTGTATTTTTTGAATTCCTTAATGTAATCATACGGAGATTTGATGACCAGCGGATTAAACATCTCAATGGTACGTTTCATTTGTACTTGTATGAAATCATTATACGATTCAATCTGGTGTCGCACGAGCTGATGCAAATGCTTGTCTCGAAAGTAAGACTCAATCACCTTCCAGCAATCGGTTTTGGAGTAGGACGACATGTTCACTCTATATGCAGCGTTCTGTTTAATTCAATTTTTAAAATGATAACGTTTCCATGTTATAGGTTCAAGTGGTTATCTTTTTTTGTTTTTTCTCTATATGGCTTCTAAAACAGTGACCATTAAAGCTGAATATCTTCAGACCAACAAACGTAAAAGCAAGCGTAAGTTACCGGACCAGGTCGTCATACAACCTACCAACTTGAGAGAAATCCTTTTGAAAAAACTGATTGAACGAAGAAAGACCCAAAAAATAAAGGTAGATCCACCCATTTTAAACGAAATATCCTTTGATCAGACACAGGAACCGGTTCAAATGCCCTTGGTTGTAAAAGAAAATTCCCCGTCCCAAGACAAACCCTATGGTATTTTAAAGAATGGTACCAAACCCACATTTAAAACATGGAATGCGTCTGCACAATCCATACCCGTTATCAGTAGTGAACCCATAGAAATAAATTCTGAAATAAAGTGCGAGCCCATCACTATTCCAGTCCCTGAAATAAAAAGCGAACCCATAACGGAAACAACGGAAAAGGTGGTTCTTGGTAGAAATAAGAAGAAAAAATATGTATGCGTTTTAATTGAAAACAACAAGACGAGAAAATTACACGGAGAACGTGTTCAAAAAATAAAGAAAACCAATATTCAAACAGTACGTAATTATTTGAAAAACCATAACCTGATTAAATCGGGTAGTGCTGCACCGAACCCACTGTTAAGGACACTTTATGAAAATGTCCTTTTTTGTGGTGACATTACCAATCAGAACAAAGAAAATTTAATCCATAATTTCACAGACAATGTAAATTAAAGAGGACTTCGACAGTAAGGACATGTTTGGTTTATCTCAATCCATTCATGAAAAGCATCTCTCTTAAACAAATGTCGACAACTCCTTACCATGACGACACGATCCGAGTCTTGAAATGCATCTTGACTAATAGGACATTCGGTATAAATAGGCGTAATGATATCGGAATAACGATGCTCAGTATAACGTGGCTCAGTGCGAGTCTCAGCACGTGCTTCAGCTCGTGCCTCATTACGTGCATTACGACGTAGGGTTTCGCTGCTAAAGACAATGTTGATAAGGTCGCCAATTGGATTGTTTTCTTGTCGCGTGAGACGTCTAGATTGTCTAGATAGGTTTTCTTCATGTAAAAGAACAATCTGTAGCAAAGTCGCTATGTTCTGTGAACTTCTTGAAAGCAAATCTTCATTCATTAGGGTTAGAAGACAAAGGATGTTTATGTTTATATGGGTTTTCCATTTCTATCTATAAATTAAAATAATGAAATAGTTTATGAAGAAAGAAGAAGACCCCGTTGCTTCGTATGATGAGAACAACCGTGATATTATAGGGTTTTTAAATGTCTACCGGGTAAAAATGATTTTATTGTTGGTGTTTGTTATTCTGATTTACGTAGTAATATTCAGTCTTTTAAATAATGCATCCGTCTCTAATCCAGAAAGAAAACCTTACATATTTGTTATTGAGGTTGTGATGTGGATAGTATTGGTAGTGATTATTGTGTTGAATGTTCGCTACTATAACGACAAGGATTTTTCGTTTGATCAAATCTTCCGTAATCTGTTTAGTGAAAATACACCTGAACTCGAAGTCAATGTACATAGAGGTGAGGATGGTTCAAGTGGCAATGGTTCAAGTGGCAATAGTTCAAGAGATGTTCCAAAACGAAAAGGGGAAGAGAAACGGAAGGGAGAGGTATTTCATTTGAGAAAGAACATCTTTGATTACAATGAGGCCAAGGAAGCATGTGGGCTGTTGAACTCTAGACTTGCAACATATGATGAAATTGAAAATGCTTATTCGAATGGAGCTAATTGGTGCAGTTATGGATGGAGTGACGACCAAATGGTTTTGTTTCCTACCCAAAGAGAATATTTAAATCAATTAAAGCAGTTTCCTGGACATGAACATGACTGTGGACGTGTCGGGATAAACGGTGGTTATGTCCAAAACAAACATGCCAAATTTGGTGTAAATTGTTATGGTAAGAAGCCCTATGCAACTGACAAAGATAAAGAATATTTATCTAAATATAAATTGTCCGGTTCAGTACCAGATGATCTATTGGAAAAACTACGTAAGGAGAAGGAAAAGGATTTTTTGGTAACACCTTTTAACAAGGAGAAATGGAGCCAGACAGGTTAACGATTTGACTTTCTCGTCGATCTTTTTCGCACGGTTTTCCTTCGAGACTGTGACGGCACCTTTTCGACCCCCATCACCTTGTGCCATGTTTTTTGTTCTTCTTTAAAATCAAATGGTAAATAGACAAAGGTAGTTTTGACTTGGGTTTTGTAAACGCCTAAGGAGAGACCCATGGGCAGCATATATATTTCTTTTATATATTATGCGTCTGTATTCTTTATAATAATTCATCGTTTATTATAATGAATGTATTAGACCATTATGAGGTAGAACGTCTTACCATTGGAAACGCGATTGAAATGGACGACGATCATTATTTTTGTAAAATGGAATACAAGGAAGAACCTTTTCTCATTCGAACGGGTTGTTCATGTATTTATAGGAAAAAGGCGGATCCATCTTCCAGTTATGTTTATGTCTCTCTTACTCACAAAGACTATCTGGAATGGTTTGAAGAATTTTACAAAGGGGTTATTTCTCAATTTCATATTCAATCCGTAGACTGGTTTGAGGAACCCATGACCCACCATGAGTTTGAATGCTCATTTATTAATCCCTTGAAAAGCAACATTAAACAACAATGTTATGATATCATGTGCAAGATTGATGAGAACAAGCTGAAAATAATCGGCACCGAGCGTTCATTGCATGATTTGGAAGATGTAGAGGTATTCCCCACATTCCTTGTCAAGGGGATACGTTTCAATACAAAACATTTTATGTTTGACATCGAATTGACACAGATTGACCTAATGAAGGACCCTGAAGCAGACAAGACTGTAGAGAAGAATTCTTCCGAGGATGATGCTATAGAAGAATATTGTCCTTCTGTTGAAGATTTAGAAGAAACCGAATTGGACCTCGAAGAAGAGTCCATCTATGACATTTATGATACAATCAATGAACGGATCAAGGAAGATATGGTAGAAAATATTCGCAAGCTTTTTCTACAAAAAAATCTCAAATTAAAACTAAATTTGGCGGAGGTGGTGGATGACGAAGAACCTGATTCCGAATAATTTCTATTCTTTAAAATTATTTTATATTTTATACTCTATATATGAACTTTTCTAAACTCATGAAACAACCCAACCAGGACCTTTTTAATGTATTGTTGGGGATAGGTGTCATTGTCTTAATTGTGGTTTTGGTACAATACAACCAAAAGAAGACCCCCCCAGAACCTTTGACCAATTCATCTAGTTCATTTAGTCCATCCAACTTTCCAGACGTTTCCCCCATCAAGGGAGGACCTGTTATGACAGAGATTGGTTCTGCTGCATCTTTAAAGGACCAGAACTTTTTAGAAGTCTCTGGTATTGCAACCCCTCGAACCAACAATGCTGACTCCGTCAACACCCGCATGACCCCAAACGAGTTACTTCCTTCACAGCGCGACAACGAGTGGTCTTCGCTTAACCCGGCATCAGATGATTTGGTCAATGTGAACCTTCTGTCGGCAGGTCAGATCATTGGTATCAACACCGTGGGAAGTAGCATGAGAAACGCCAACCTTCAGCTCAGATCTGAGTACCCTATCCCGAGACAAAACGTGGGCCCATGGAACGAGAGCACCATTGAGCCAGATACGTTACGCAGACCTCTGGAAATTGGATCAACTGAATAAATAACAAATAATAATAAAGAAATAATGTAATGGACAAAGAAGACATTTTAACCATTTTGATGATTGGGTTGATTTTGTTTATTTCCTATCGCGTCTACCTCGATTCAGATTACTTCCAGTTGACCTGTATCGTGTCTACGGTGGATGGAGACAAATACTGCGTACGTGAACGAGAAAAACTTCAGCCTGCTGCGGATCTGTTGGCGACAACCTCTAAAAAGATGGTAGAATTTGTCTCCTATATGAAAGAACATCAGCCAGATGATCCGAGAAGCAAGCGTCTTTCCTCAAGGTTTAACGCATCTAAGATTGTGGAAACCTTGCCTACCAGTGAATATACTGCATACAGTGAGAACAAAGGAAAAAAGATTGCCTTTTGTTTGAACAAACGAAAGGAAGACAACAATCAACTCATTGACTCTAATACACTCATGTTTGTAGCCTTGCATGAATTGTCTCATCTCACCACCACCACGATTGGGCATAATGACGAGTTTTGGACAAACTTTAAGTATGTATTAACACATGCCGTTGCTGCAGGTGTATACGAGCCGATTGACTATAAGGAAAATCGTACCGACTATTGTGGAATGACCATTCATGACAACCCCTATTTTAAATAGATAAAGGTATAGTATATGCTGTATATCGCCGCGACTATACTCCTTTTCCTTTCTCTATCGTATCGGGAACCCTTTTATAATCCAGAAGAAGAACTTGCAAGACCTGACAATTTTCCAGACCATACTGGACATCGAATTTTCATAGAAATCGAAAAAATACTCTATGCTTTGGTGAATACTCCCTCTTTGCGTATCGACGAAAAGGCTTATTTAGAAGATTTTCTCAATTTGATACAGTCCATACCTGAGACAACACCGCCATCTACCACACTCTATCCCAAAGAGGGAAATTCGACTGTTCAAAATTTACAATATGTCAAACAACTTTTATTACAAGAGTTTTCAACTCTAACCGTGAGTAATGCAGCCTATATTCCTGTAAAAAACTCAATTTATTATATTACTTGGCTACTAAAAAACATATTCACTTAATATATGTATCTCCTAGGGTTTGTTATCCTGCTTTTTGTTTGTCTCCTATTTTTTCGAAAAAAAGAGGGTTTTATGGATAGTGATTTGATTTCTATCCAAAACGATTTTATACAACAAAAGACGGTTTTAGATAAACAGGTAAAATCTATGAACAATATACTCGAAAATGATGTCGGTGACAAGTTTGATTTAGAACCAATTTTGAAAAATATGTCCAATAAATTAATTGCATTGGATCAAGACAAAAAGGAGGAAAATATAGCTCTCATTAAAAAGCTAAAGATATTGAGAGAGAAAACCGAAGGTATACAACCTTTACTCGTGGAATATCGTATAAAATTAAAAGAATTCTCAGATGCAAAAATAAAGACTTATACGGCGAAAGATTTTTTACCTGAAACTCAAAAATTGATGGATAGTATAAAAAAGGATATCGAATTAATTTTAAAGGATTAAAAATATAGATGTCTAACCGATTGTTGATTTCATCCCTGTTTTTTATAACGAATATGATCATGACCTTTTTTAAAGAAAAGTGGATTTATTCATTTCTCTTTGGATGTCTTTCCATCACATCTCTTGTATTTCATTCTTTCCCTACCCTCTATACTAACCTCGCAGACAAGGTCATCATCTTAGCGGTGGTATGTTACGGTGCATATGAATTGCATGTAAAATCTGTGAGCGAAAATTATGGATATGTTTATGCGATTGTCATCTCTTTTATGAGTTGTATAGGATTATTTTTTTATGGTTACTTCACCCAACAATATTGTTATGACCCTGAACTGGGTGAGTGGTATCATATACTACTTCATTTCATAAGCTCTCTTGGTCATCATGCGATCACCTTTTTATAAACATTGTACTTTATAGGGAAACTCCTTAAAATATAATACAACTTTTATATAATGTTCCCAGTTACCTTTATTCTTTTAGAACAGAATAAAGAAAAGGACAGAAAGATTGTTCAAATCTACAAGGATGACACACTTGAAAATGTAAAATACAAGTTGTCAGAACAACTCGTTTCAAAACAAATCGAAGGGTATTATCTTTTTTACAAGAAGACATCGCTCTTGAACCCATACGATAGTTTTAAGAAACTCTCTAATCAAAATACAAAACTCATCACCTACCCTGCCTTTTATGGGTTCTGTATAAACCACGGTCTGGAATTGCCTGAAAAAAAGGATTTTTATGAATTGGAAGATTTTTTACAGTATGACCAGCAAAAGACAGATCTCACTATACCGATTGGCATTAAGAAAAATTCTCCCTTTATCGTAAACCCGTACGAGAATATCTTTCCGATGTTGGAAGACTCAAATACCTTATCTAACTCATTATGGCTTGGTCTCCCCAAAGAAGTCTATGTATGTCATGCAAGCGATGTCTATGCTTACTGGGAAGAAAAAAAGTATGAAATCGGACAAATGGCGAATGTGTATTTTCCTTACCTTTTTGATAAGAAGGTTGTCTCGAGTGCAGAACTAGATGCATTTCCTTTGACTGAATACACTCAGTACAAGGCCTACAACGAAATGATTGATTATCATCATTCCATTCATCAGAATGACGGTATTCTTCGTCATGGTATAAAAAGTATTTATTTTGTCCTTTATACGTTACAACCCTTTATGTTTCCCTCTGAAATGGTATTTAAAATGATACAGACCGACATGATGTATCCGTTTGTGAAACTTACCGGGTCTAGAAAACAAGACAACATGTATCGTCTCTTTTGTGATGGGTTCAGTATCAAGGGAAAAAAGACCCCTGCTATGCCTCGAAAGATGATACAGAAATACAGTGCAGACTGCAAGCGATTAAACACGTTATCTTATCTATTTTATTACAAACCAACTC
>Ga0209550_10006015_pt1 | contig 11340 bp, 11 predicted proteins | sample LauGreSuBDMM15SN_2_FD_187567 | JGI IMG/M metagenome (GOLD analysis project Ga0209550, IMG submission 187567) | Freshwater lake microbial communities from Lake Michigan, USA - Su13.BD.MM15.SN (SPAdes) (version 5) | ecosystem: Environmental > Aquatic > Freshwater > Lake | place: Lake Michigan... | reverse complement strand
TTATCAGGTGGACATTTGAAGTCTTGCACGCGCCCAGCGGTGAAGCTAACTTTTGCCATGATTCAATCCCGTGTAACCCCTGTGTAACCCGAATCATAGAATATCAATCAATCTTAATCAACCATCGGATTCGTGTAATCGGCTTGAAAGCCCAGTATTTACTAGGTTTTATTGTTTTGACGGTATCCCATTCAACACCGATAAATGCTAGTTTTTACAGACTCATAATCCGTTGGTGCCGTGTTCGACTCACGGGGGGGGCACCAGCGCTCTAGAAACGCAACGGCCTTCTTGTATGACTACTTGCGAAATGATCCGATAGCATGTCAGAGCATTCAGGATGCTAATTTAGGTGTGAGCCCTGCTTAGTGCAAGGCCCACACCTTTTTAGTACGTATCAAAATAAGACTGCACCACCTCGGGATCTTGCGTCACCGTTAACGCCAGCATCAATAAAATTCGACACTTCTGCGCATTTAGGTTGTCTGACGCAACAATTTTTTTATCGCGCAGATATTTCCGCCGAGCAACGCGACCCGCGCCGCCGCGGTTTGCCTGAACCACCACTACGCCTTTTTTGCACATGCGCTCAAAGGCAGCATTTTGCAAGGGCGGCGCGATTCCGGGTGGCAGGCCCGCAGAGATCAGCCCTTGCGCACCCGCAGTCACAAACGCTTCAATGGCAACGTCGTCGGCCCCCCCATAGGCGTACACGATATCGACGCGCGGCAAACTCTTCAGCGCCTGCACATTAAACACGGTATCAACCGTATGCTTGCGAACCGGGTGTCGATAAATCACTACATGATCGCCATCAACCTGACCCAGCACACCAAAATCAGGTGTTCTAAATGTATTCAACCGATAGGTTGAGACCTTGGTCACCTCACGCGCCGCTTGGATTTCATCGTTTAATACCACCAGCACACCCAAGCCACGCGTCAGCGGGTCGATGGCCGTACGCACGGCTGCGATTAAATTCATGGGACCATCGGTACTGACCGCACTTGCTGGACGCTGCGCACCGACGAGGACCACCGTCGACTTTACTTTTAAGGTCAGGTTCAAGAAATAAGCAGTTTCTTCGAGCGTCGCAGTGCCATGCAAAATCACATAGCCGTCAAAGCCACCATTTTGAGCTTCACTTTGATGGATTAATTGAACAAGTTCTAGCCAATCTGCAGGGCCAATCGCAGTACTTCCCACTTCGCGAAAATTAATCGGCACCACATCAGCAAAACGAGCCAGCTCCGGCGTGCGGCCAATGATTTCAGCGGGTTGGGCCTTACGGCTGATATCTGGATAATCCAGTACGTCCAGGCTGTCGGTTGCGATCGAAGAAATCGTTCCGCCAGTACCGATCAGGGCGACGCGAGGTTTAGCGTTGATTGTATTCATAAGAAATGGGCTCCGTGTGTATGTTCAAAAACTAGGCTTAGTCTAACGTTTGTCGCATTCGAAAAAATATTTTTGAATAACTGTGAGATTGCAACTTTAGTATGGCTGCGCACTGAATTCAGCGACCTCGGCCTCGATCGCCTCGAGTAAACGCCATGCCCAAGCTTGCGACAAGTCATGTCCAATGAGCACAATACGCGTACTTTGTTCGCTGGTCGGCCAGCGTTCCAACCACGTTGGCTGATAAAACACGTGCTGTACGCCATGAATCACCATCGGCCGCTCGGGCAACTCTGCAATATGGACAAGACCTTTCAGCCTCAACAGGCGCTTACCTTCATGCGTGGCCAACGCCTCAAGAAACAACGGGATCACATTCGCCGCGAGCGGCCGTTTTTGCACAAGCTCAATCGAGGTATAAATTTGGTCGGCACTGAGTCCCGCCCCGTGGGCGTGACCAACATGCTCGCGTGTTTTAAGACTGAGTCTTCGATAATGGCCAACCGCCTGCGTAAAAATCTCCGGTGCGACTTGCGTCAACGCCTGTTCAAGCTCAGGGCCACTCACGCGGCTCGCAGTTTGGTTTAATTGATCAATGGCAGACGCAGTGCGCACGCGGTCTTGTGCATTCGCCAAATCTTGCTTGCTCAACACAATCACATCGGCCATTGCAATTTGACGACGCGCCTCGGCATATTGCTCGGCCGCTTGGGCGCCACACAACTCATCTACCACAGTGACTACACGATCAATCGCAAATTCGCTACCAATCGATAGATCGCTCGTTAATGCTTGAATAATTGGGATAGGATCCGCTAGACCTGAAGTCTCGATGATCACACGATTAAACGACACTTGACCTTGCGCTCTGCGCTGACTGAGCTGGGCGAGCGTCTTAGCCAGATCCGTTTGCACTCGACAGCACAAGCAACCATTTGTCAGCACGACCATGGTTTCATCACCGGTCTCTAACAACTCGTGATCAAGACCAACGACCCCAAACTCATTCATGATAACGGCAGTGTGCGCGAAGGCTGGACGACGCAACAAACTTGCTAATAACGTTGTCTTACCACTGCCCAAAAAGCCCGTTAAGAGAATCAGTGGTGTCATACAGTTAACGAGGCTACGCCCATTCTGAAACGATCCCCGGGCCTGAACGTCGGCACTAATAATTGCCGTACAGTGCGAAGAACATGCAACACCGAGGCACAATAGTGTTCGGTTCGCAGCGTAACGGGATCAGGCTGGGACGCAATGATGCGCCAGCGCATTAGACCAGGCTCGGTGAGCGCCTTTACCGTGAGCCCAGCCAACACGTCTCCAGCCGTCAGGTCATACAAATAAATACTTGGCATCTCCGCGGGTTGAACCGCATTAGTTACCGTCACCTCAACCCGCCAATTCAGACCCCAATAATGCACACTTTCGTGTAGAAGCGCGCCAAGCGCAGCGGTTGAGCTGCTTGCCTGCTCTGCAGACATTACAGCTTGGCTCCAGCAAGAATCTCAGGCGCAATCTTGCGCTTCAAATACTGGCCATCGCTCAGCTTGCCAAAGAACTGGCCGTCTTCAACCATGATTTTCCCACGAAGCATCGTCAAACATGGCCATACGCCAACCTGGTGCCCCTCCCAAGGGGTGTAGTCTGATTCGTGCAAATCTTTATTTTGAATCGTACGCGCAAGGCCAGGATCCAAGATGACCAAATCAGCATCACTGCCCACGGCGATGGCACCTTTGCGCGGATACATTCCTAAAATACGCGCTGCGTTTGAAGACACCAAATCAACAAATTGCGTCAGCGAGTAGCCCCGCTTTTCAACCATCTCTGTGTACATCAGCGAAACGCGTGGCTCAACACCCGTGTTGCCACCCGTAGTGTCGTCGATGCGCTTACCTTGCGTTTTAACCGCCAAGGAACAGCACAGCTCGTCCGTTGCAATCGAATGAATCACATCCTCACTGACACCTTTCCACAAGGCCTCGGTATCCTCTTTGCCCTTCAGTGAAGGATAGGTATGAAACATCTGCCCATTTGGAAGCTTGTAGTCTTCAGCCGTATGCAAAATATACTGATGCAGCGTTTCGCCATAAACAGGCTTGCCGCGTGAACGAGCCTCACGGATTGCTTGTACACCCGTGCCCGCACTCACATGCATCATGTAGATGGCGGTGTTCATTTGTTCTGCCAACCGAATGACGCGTCTAAATGACAAGTCTTCAGATAAGGTGTTGTGCACCTCGGCCATGTTTTCGAATCCCGTGCGACCCTCGCGAAACAGCTTGTCATACATATGCATCACGATGTCATTGTCTTCGGCATGAATCACGCCCAAGCCACCATTTTTAGAGAGCACCTTGAACATTTCCCAGATGTCGCCGTAACCAACCATCCGGCCTTTGCGACTTGGCGTGATATCAGTCGTGAATATCTTGACGGTCGCGTAGCCCGCCTGAATCGCTTCGGCCACCTGATCGGTTAAACCGACTGGAAATAAACCTTCAACCATCAGGTGATACGCGAAGTCGGTAAAACAACGTCCAATCCAATCTTTATCACGCGCCTCAATCGTGCCCTGCACGGTGTTGCCATGCATCCAGCGCGCAAAGTCAATCATGGAGGTCGTGCCGCCAAACAAGGCCGCACGACTCACCACTTCAGGTGGTGCAGTCATGCCTGACATACCGTCTGGGCCTGGTATGTGCCAAGCGCAGTGCACGTGCGGATCGATGCCGCCCGGAATGACGAGCTTGCCAGTGGCATCAATGAGACGCGTTTGTGGGCCAACGGGTAGCGCTCCGACAGCGGCCACAGCCGCGATCGTTTGGCCTGAGATCGCAATATCGTATGCGCCAACCCCTTGAGGCGTCACAACCCGGTCACTACGAATAATGATATCGATCATTTTAAGTCTCCGACTTGAAAAGCAAGCCCACGAAAGGTTTGAGGCACTTAGTGCTTTGTGTTCCTTTATATTCTAAAGTCAATAACAGCGCAACGCGTCAATAAACTCTATTCAGTCTTCGCACCTGACATTTTGACAAAATGCGTCATGTTTGACGAATGAGGTGTAGCATTTGCTGCACGCAGTCGTTAAAAGGGTGTTGCTTATCATTAGCTGTAATGACAAAGTGCCACATATTGTCTGATCAATTGACGCACCGATCGGTCTCTCGATAAAAAAATAAAAGGCAAGTTTACCTATGCCAATCGATATGCTCCTGCTGCTGATCTTCACACTGTTGACAATGAGCGTTATCCTCGTCGCGGTGCTTTACACATTCGTCATGCATCACATTCGAATACCGGCGAGTCAGGCGAATGTTGCACGCCAACATTGGTTAGTCGATATCACCTGGGCGTGTATGCCGTGGCTCATTGTGATCCTGTTAATGTACCCAGCACTTAAGAAAATTTTCAACCACGGCTAAACTTATGCAGCTGACTCAAAGAGCACTCAAGGGTAAACCCCGCGTAATTAGATTAAAAAATACCGTGTAACAACCTAAATACCGTATACACTCTCTTCACAAAATAAGCCTCTTATTGGGCATGTAGGGTTCGCACTGGACTACATTCAGTTGTAAGCATGACAGATCACAAACATAAATTGAAAGATCGTTAATTGCTCGACTGCTACACCGCTCTACCGTATCTGTTTCTGTTTTTTCATCTCTTGAGCAACGCTCGCTATCGGCGTAAGCGGCCGCATGGCTATGTTGTTCACAACGGTGGCCCAACACTATGGCTATAGCAATTGCATTAACTTTATTAGTTGTTGGCTCGGTTCTATTTCATCTGTTGAGCCCTTGGTACTTCACCCCAATCGCTTCAAACTGGGGCGCGATGGATGAAACGATTAGCCTCACTTTTTGGGTCACGGGCATCGTTTTTATCGCCGTCAATTTGTTTGTTGTGTTCTGCATCATTCGTTTTCGACAGAAAAAAGGTAGTAAAGCAGCCTACGAGCCCGAGAATACGAAGCTCGAGTGGTGGCTCATCGGTATCACCACAATCGGCATCGCCTCAATGTTGACCCCAGGTCTGTTCGTGTGGGCCAATTTTGTTACCGTTCCACAAGATGCGGCAATTGTTGAAGCGGTCGGAAAACAATGGCACTGGAGCTATCGCTTTCCGGGTCAAGACGGCAAGCTCGGCACAACAGATGCCAAATACATCAATGATCAAAATCCGTTTGGCATCAATCCCAATGATCCAAACGGTCGAGACGACATACTGATTAGCCATCCGGATCTTCATTTGCCAATCGGTAAGCCTGTCAAGGTATTACTGCGCTCGGTCGATGTGCTGCACAATTTTGCGGTACCTCAATTTCGAGCCAAGATGGATCTGGTGCCGGGTACCTTAACTTACATTTGGCTCACGCCTACGCGAGAGGGCGCCTTCGACCTGCTGTGTAACGAACTGTGTGGCGTCGGACACTATGTCATGCGCGGTAAGGTAATCGTTCAACCAGAAGCAGAATTTACGGCTTGGTTAAATCGCTTTCCGACCTATGCACAGACACAGCTCGAGCAAAAAGGCGATTTACAACTTGGTAAAGCCTCTTACGCCGTGTGTGCAGCCTGTCATGGCGCTCAAGCAGAGGGCAATAAAGCTTTAAACGCCCCTAAACTCAATGGCCAAAGTGAGTGGTATCTCAGGCGTCAATTACACAATTACAAAATCGGCGCTCGCGGCACACACGAGCTAGACGTCTTTGGAAAAATGATGGCGCCGATGGTCGCAACCTTACCGGATGCAGCGGCCATTACGAACGTCAGTGCTTATATCAACTCATTGCCCGATACGCGAGCACCTGCGATGGTCAAGGGCAACGCGGGTAAAGGAAAAGACCTCTTCAATGCAACCTGTAGCGTTTGTCACGGCGCGACTGGCATGGGCGTTCAGGCAACCAATGGTCCTCGCCTGCAGTCGATGGATGACTGGTACTTGGTGACCCAACTTAATCATTTCAAGAAAGGGATTCGCGGTAATAACCCTAAAGATATGCATGGACCGCAAATGTCATCAGTCGCTGCTTTTTTGAACGACGACCAAATCATCAATGACCTAGTCGCTTACATCAATACGCTTCGATAATTTGCACGCTCATTTGTTACGTATCAGTTTAGCTATCTTGTAAAGACAGGAGATATGGATGGATCACGCATCACACGACGCCTCTGACTACGCGCCACCTAACGAATTAGGTGAAATGGAGCTCTATCATCCCAAGACGTTTTTGGGGAAATATGTATGGAGCCAAGACGCAAAGGTCATTGCTATTCAATATTCAATCACTGCGATTGCAATTGGCATCGTCGCGTTGGTGCTCTCTTGGCTGATGCGTCTGCAGCTGGGTTTTCCCAATACCTTTACCTTCATCAATCCTAGTAACTATCTTCAGTTCGTGACCTTACACGGCATGATCATGGTGGTCTACCTCTTGACCGCACTGTTTTTAGGAGGCTTCGGCAATTATCTTATACCACTCATGGTTGGTGCACGCGACATGGTGTTTCCGTACCTGAATATGCTCAGTTACTGGATTTATCTTTTTGCCGTGATTTTGTTGTGCGCAAGCTTTTTTGTACCAGGAGGACCAACCGGATCGGGATGGACACTTTATCCTCCGCAAGCGATTCTTGAAGGGACTCCGGGTTCGCGGGAAGGCATCATTTTGATGTTGATCTCACTGATGTTTTTTATCGTCGGCTTTACGATGGGCGGCCTGAATTATGTCGTGACCATCTTACAAGCGCGCACGCGCGGCATGACAATGATGCGTCTTCCCCTCACCATCTGGGGGATTTTTACAGCAACCATTCTTGCGCTGCTAGCCTTTCCGGCACTGTTTGTCAGTGCCTTGATGATGTTGCTCGATCTCTGTTTAGGCACAAGCTTTTTTATGCCAGCCATTGTGTCGTTGGGCAGACCAGGTGAGCACGTCGGTGGCAACCCCTTATTGTTTCAACACTTGTTTTGGTTCTTTGGTCATCCAGAAGTCTATATCGTTGCGCTGCCTGCCTTTGGAATTGTTTCAGACTTAATCAGTGTGCACGCCAGAAAGAATATTTTTGGTTACAGAATGATGGTGTGGGCCATTGTCATTATTGGCGGCCTGAGTTTCGTTGTCTGGGCCCACCACATGTATGTCAGTGGAATGAACCCCTACTTTGGTTTCTTTTTTGCAACCACTACGCTGATTATTGCGATTCCTACGGCGCTCAAAGTCTATAACTGGGTGCTAACGCTTTGGCGGGGCAACATCCAATTAACTATCCCGATGCTGTTTGCACTAGGTTTTATCTTCGCCTTTATTCACGGTGGGCTCACAGGATTATTTCTAGGTAATGTCACGGTCAGCGTTCCGCTTTCTGACACCATGTTTGTCGTGGCACATTTTCATATGGTCATGGCCGTTGCGCCCATCATGGTTGTATTTGGTGCAATCTACCACTGGTATCCCAAAATGACGGGCCGATTAATGAATGTCAAAATGGGAAAAATTCATTTCTGGGTCACCTTTTTAGGAACCTATGCGATTTATTTGCCTATGCACTATCTAGGTTTCCTTGGCGTGCCACGTCGCTATTTTGCAATCGAAGGCACAAGTTTTATTCCTGACTCTGTGCAGCATCTGAATGCCTCAATCACGATTGCAGCCTTAATTGTCGGCGTCTTTCAAGCGATATTTTTATACAACTTAGTTTGGAGTTACTTCAAGGGTGAGCCGTCAGGTGACAACCCTTGGAAAGCCACCACACTAGAGTGGCAAACCGCGCACACGCCACCGATACATGGCAACTTTGGTGAGACCTTACCGCCCGTCTACCGTTGGGCTTACGACTTTAGCGTACCGGGGGTTAAGGAAGACTTCATCCCCCAGAATGTGGCACCCAAAGATGTGGTGTATGAGGACACTTCAATGAGTACGACTGGGAAGCGAACATCATGAGTATCATCAAAAGCTTGATGGCTAAGCCTTGGACGGCTGAGCAGACGTTAATCGATAACCGCTACTCAGGCGATGTCTCAGAACGTCCGGTTAAGCGACTGGCGCTCAGAGTGTTTTTAGCCGTGGTCGCCGTGCTGTTTATTTTGTTGATCGTCGCCTACGCTGGGCGCATGGGCTACTCTGACTGGCGGCCTGTGCCTCAACTCTCGCTTCTTTGGGCGAACACGGGCGCACTCTTGCTTGCCAGCCTTGCGTTCGAACTTACACGCTACGCGTTGGCACATCACCGGTTGCAAACAATGCGTGTCACTTTACTTGCCGGCGGCGCTCTGACGATAGTGTTTCTGTTTGGGCAAATGCTTGCATGGCAACAACTCACCACCATGTCATATTTTGACATCACGATCCCAGCCATCGGATTTTTTTATATCTTGACGGGTTTGCATGCGTTGCACATGGTCGGCGGCTTATTCGTCTGGGGCCACACTGTTCCTAAAGTGTGGAACAACTTTGATCCCATCAAAGTCAAGCAAACGGTTGATCTCTGTGCAACGTATTGGAACTTTCTATTGTTAGTTTGGGTGGTCATGTTTGGCTTGCTTTTTTCAGGAGACAACCTCGACGCACTTTTAAAACTTTGCGGCATCAAGTAAAAAAGGTTCAAACCCATGACCCAAGCGCATTCGCATAGTCACACCGCACTGCCAGTCCACCCAGCCGATCCTAAAGGCTTTGTCGCCGATTGGTCTTCAGACCAAATCGCGTTCAAAAAAGTGCCGTGGGGCAAGGTCATGATGTGGATTTTTCTTGTCAGCGACACCTTCATTTTTGGTGTGTTTTTGATTTCATACATGACTGCACGAATGTCTTCGGTCGTACCGTGGCCTAACCCAAGTGAAGTGTTTGCGTTAGAAATCGCCGGCAGTCACGTGCCACTTGTGTTGATCGCTATCATGACGTTTATATTGATCACCAGTAGTGGCACTATGGCGATGGCGGTTAACTTTGGCTATCGAAAAAATCGAAAAGTCACTTTTATTTTACTCGTCATCACAGCGATTCTTGGGGCCTCTTTCGTTGGCATGCAGGTTTTCGAATGGAGCAAACTGATTCTTGAAGAAGGCGTTCGGCCTTGGGGCAATCCAATGGGCGCTCATCAATTTGGCGCTGCTTTTTTTATGATCACCGGCTTTCACGGTACCCACGTGACCATTGGCGTCATCTTTCTAGTAATTGTGGCGGTAAAAGTCTATCGCGGTGATCTTGAACACGAGCGTCCAGGGTTTTTGACGGGTCGACGCGGCAATTACGAAGTCGTCGAAATCATGGGCCTGTATTGGCACTTTGTAGACTTAGTGTGGGTATTCATCTTCGCATTTTTTTATCTCTGGTAGGAGACTGTATGGAACACGCGGCAAACCAACAGCACCCAATCGGTGTTTATCTCAAGATATGGGCGTTGCTATTTGTACTGAGCGCAGCTTCATATGCAGTCGATTATTTTCATTTTGAAGGCTATCTCAGATGGTCACTCATTTTGATTTTCATGCTGTTAAAAGCCGGTTTAATTGTTGCCGTTTTTATGCACATGATATGGGAACCCATTGCCTTGATCTACACTATTTTGATTCCCCCTTTGTTACTCGTTGTTTTTATCGGTATTGGCGCCCTTGAAGCGGATTACACTTTTTTTCTAAGAAGTATTTTTTTTGCACCGTAATTTTCAAGGCCAGCGCAACGCCAACAGTTTTCTAACTGCTCGATGTAAAAAGACTTTCTATGATAAAAAAAATCTTTACCGTTAATCTGTGCATCATGTGGGGCATCTTAGCTGCACTGATGTTGATGGCCGCAATGCTCGTCCTTCATCATCGCGATATTCCGGCAGAGATTGAAACGCATCGTCGTAATCTGATTGGGTCGGGTATGACAACGACTGATCGCATCGCACCGATTGCCAAGTTCGTCATGGCTGGCTCGGTAAAAGTCTCTACAGAAACTGCACAGGCGAGTGCGATCGTACAAGTCAAAGACCGCGATGGGCAACAGGTATACCAAGCAAGTTGCGTCGCGTGTCATGGCACTGGCATTGCGGGTGCGCCAAAAGTTGGTGATAAAAGTCATTGGGCTGCACGCATGTTGACGGGTGCCGAGTCGCTATACCGAAATGCGTTGACAGGTATGCAAAGCCCTGTTGGAGTCATGCCGGCTAAAGGCGGCAATCCAAGCCTAAGCGATCAAGACGTCAAAGCGGCGGTCGACTTTATGGTGGCACAACTCAAGTAAAGCCGCAGTGCACAACAGGCCAAGCTGGTCACACAAATTGCCCGCTGGTGGATTGGGACTTAGCGCCGATCTTTAGTTTGCGCATACAACTGTTTAAACACATTCAAACGCTGTGCAATCAAGGCTGCCTCCAAAGGCGCCACGTAGGTCGCATAATGTCGTGCCTGCGGGTCGATTAAATAGAGTGATGCCGAATGAGAAACCGTGTAGCCATCCGGTGCATCCCGATTCGAAATCTCGTAGGACGCACCGAGTTGGTTAGCCAAGTTTCGGATATTCGCATCCGTCCCCGAAAGCCCCAAAAAGCCAGGGTCAAAATGCTGCACATATTGCTTCAGGATTCCGGGGGTATCGCGTTCTGGATCGACCGTCACTAAAATGATATTGACGTCCTTCGCATCAGCAAACTCGCGCGTTAGTACCTCACGAAACTCCGTCAAGATCGCAAGAGTGCTTGGGCAAATATCTGGGCAATAGGTAAAACCAAATACGATAAACGTCCATCGGTCGACGAGATTAAGAGCCGTAAAGGAGCGCTCATTACTATCGATCAGTTCTAACTTGCTCACCGGACGAGGGGGCAACACCAAAGACGACACGCGATCGACCAGGAGTGTAGCGCCCGACCGGCCGAATCGATCCGAGGTAAAAACCTCAAGCAAGATTAAGCACACAGTGACCAACAACACAGC
>Ga0209550_10006013_pt1 | contig 11341 bp, 14 predicted proteins | sample LauGreSuBDMM15SN_2_FD_187567 | JGI IMG/M metagenome (GOLD analysis project Ga0209550, IMG submission 187567) | Freshwater lake microbial communities from Lake Michigan, USA - Su13.BD.MM15.SN (SPAdes) (version 5) | ecosystem: Environmental > Aquatic > Freshwater > Lake | place: Lake Michigan... | reverse complement strand
AATTCCGCTAATTTCTCTTCCGATTCTTTTTTCGAATAAAACATGATTTTGTCTTGATAATGTGCAATAAAAGGCCTCATTACTCGCAAAATGGTATCTACTACAGCAGGAGTGTAATAAATATAAATAACCTTCATCTTGTGACTAACGGGAGGTAAATGTTGAAACAAGGATTCCATCAATCCACTGAATCTCTCAAAACCACTAATAGTAAGTCCTTGCACATTTAGATGTAATTCATAAGATTCACATGCATTTATCCATGGAGTGGTGACGGTATCAATATACTGCAAGAAAAGATTGAAATTCTCTGGACAAACAAAGGTTTTAAACATAGTATAATCGAAATAAATGGAGGATTGATCCGGTATAATATAGAGAGTATGTCGGAATAATGTCTGAATATCCATCTGTTGTGTAATCATAGATGCACATTCTTGTTTTTGTTTCGATTTGAAGAAACGATTTTTACTATGCGTTTGATAATATTCCTCTTGCAGATCCCGAATATTCTCTTGTATTTTTTTAGATTCCATAAAAAAAGAAAAAGGATGGAAAATGGATGGAATATAATATAAATATCAGAATATATTTATCTTATTTAGCGAATTATATCTTTTATTATTTTTTATCATGGTAGAATATATACCCTAAATCAAATAACTAGAAAATGGCAAAATCGAATTGGCTAAAACACGTAACAAATACCTACAAACTGCTAAAACAATCGAATCCAGAAGCAAAATTGAAAGACGCGATGAAAATGGCGTCTAAAACCTTCAAAAAAGTATCTTCCATTGTTGGCGACTATATTCCTAAAAAGTCTAGTTCAAGTACCAGACGAGGATATAAAGGAAAAAAATTCAGAAAAAACAAATCGAGAAAAAACAAATTTAGAAAAATGAAAGGAGGAGAAGAAGAGGCCGAATTAGAAGAATCAGAGTAACTTATCTAAATATTTTCAAAAGTTAATGTATTCGTTTGTTTATCTTCTACGGTTGTATCTAAATCCGACAAAATATGAATACGTTCTTCTAGTAGTGTCTTATTGACATCCATGGTATATGCTTGTAGTTTTAAAACCACGTCTTTTAAATCTGCTATTTCTCTTGCAAGAATATCGAATCGTGTGTCCATTTCTTCCACGATTTCATTTATTTCGGGTCCTTGACTTTGAGTCTGGACCTGGACCTGACTCTGTACAGGGTTAGGTGCGGATTTAGTCTCAGTATTTGTATTTTTAGTGTCTTTCATGAAAGTTTCTAGAACAATTAGACGAGTATCAATGACAGAAATGACTTGAGGTAAGGTCAATCCAGTACCTTGTCCTGGTCCTTGTCCTACTGGAGCTGTACCAGGACGAGTATTAGATCCAATATTACTCGGAATGGAACTCTGATTCACCGAGGACGATTCTGCGCGTCTTTTTCTTGCCATAGCTGCACTCATGATTTACGTTATGATATAGTTGTTTTCGATTTTCTTTTATATTATTTATTGGAGTGAAAATAAATATAAACATCACATTTGTGTTCCTTTCATAAATTCAAACATAAATCAAAATCGAATGATTTCTCAACAAGATTGGTTATTATCAGAATTGTTGATTTTTTATAAAAACAAAGAATATTTGGAAATCGTCAAGAAAATAGTGAATCGTGAATTTACGGTTTGTCCTTCTTCTTCCTCTTCCTCTTCCTCTTCCTCTTCCTCTTCTTCACCAGAGAATATAAAAGGGAAAAAAGTATCGATCCGAATTGTGAATTGGTTTGTAACGAATTATGCCAAACAACATTTCACGGTATATGAAAATGAAGGAGAACGGTTTTTTGTATGGACACGATTCCGTTCAGCGGAAGATGGATATTCCAAAGAAATGTTTGATCCTTATTGCAGAAAAGATCGTATTATTATTCCATACGATGAAACGACTCAAATAGTGACAACGATTGGTCAATTGAATTTTTTCAAATGGGCAATACTCAATAAAGTGATTGATTATATTGTCGCACATTATGACGAAATTACAAGTGATATGAATGTAAGATTAACTCAGAAAAACAAACATAGTGTTACGGAAGATTCATTATCTTCTTTAAGTACCGTGGATTCAGTATCTAGTAATAGTAATACTAAAACTAGAAAAAAAAGGGAAGAATTATCTGTTTCTGCGTGTCTTAGTATTCGAAAAGAATTTGTCCCAATTAAAATAACCTTTTGATTTGTTTTGTTTTGTTTTGTTTTGATGTTCTGCAAAAAATATAATAATAAAACAGGGAATATACACAAGAAAAAATGCCCAAGAAATATGTTCAAGTGATTCTTCATATTCCTCTAGAAATATACGAAACGGGAGATTACAAAATACATGAAGATCGTAGTTCTATGCAGGTAGAACCATGTGATGAATTGCCGCCAATAAATACGTCGAATCGCGATTCCGTATTGGAAGTACTTACCCAAATGTTGGTTCCGAATATTCACGACAAAATTAAATGGAATTCGAATTCTTCTTTTCATAAAGATGAGGACGAAGAGGACGAGGACGAGGACGAGGAAGAAGATGATGATGATGACGAAGAGGAAGACGAAGAGGAGGACGAAGACGAAGATGACGACGAAGAGGAGGACGAAAAGAAAAACATCGAAGTACAGGAAATGAAAATATATAAGAATGAAATAAAACCAAAAAAACCGAAAAAAGAGAATAATGTTATGACATTTAAGAAACATCCACATTTAAAAGACAATTTCACTCGAAAAATAAGATTCTATCCAGAAACATTATTGAAAATAGATACATAATAATTCATTTCGTTTCATTTCTTGAAAATACAAGAAATGAATTAGCATAAGGTTAGGATGGATCCTAATATTTATGATCTATGATTGATACGTCGATTTGGTTCTAAAATGACTGGATCTGGGAGTACCATCGGAATACGATCACTCATATTCAAACTTTGCAATGTAATTAATTCTGGTATAATTTTAGGTTGAGGATGTACTAAATTCGTAGCACCAATCCCAAATAAACGGGATTCGATATCTGCATGATTTACAGCTAAATCTCTCGAACCCATTCTCCCAGATAATAGACCATTTCCAGGGAGATGGACAGTAGGGGGGCGTCCTTGTGCGCCATTCACCGTAGTAACTAAATCGAAATAATGTTTATGGGCATATTGTTCTAATTCATAATTACCGGCAGTATTTCGACTAGAATTAAATGACATCTTTTTCTTGGGTAGTTTTCTTATATTATATTATGCCGCGGTTTTATTCTATAACAACAAGACAAACTATTCCGGAATAGAAAACCATGTACATAAGGATTGATATTCAGGCAAGTTACATAAAGGATGATTATTATCTTGTAAATAATGCCAAATACAAGTGAAATACCAAGAAAAAGTATCATAAGAACAAAGGACGGCTTGTCCGATTCTTAAATCGGTGGAAAACATTCTCCCTGCTGCATATTCATATAATTTCAGGAAAAAGGGATGAGAATGGGTCGCAAGAAAAAGGAACTCCATTCCTTTTTCGAAAGAATCCATATCTAATTCCATTTCGTCTTTGGATTCGGCATCAATTTCTGTATCGGATACAATATCTGATTGTTCTAAACCGGCATAATAAGATCGTTTTTCTGGTTGAAATTTGAAAATATTACGAATGGTTGCGCGATATTCGCAATTAGAATGATAAGTTAGGTGAGAAGGAAGAGATTGGATATGCAAGAAAAAAGGTTCCGGGATATTCGTATTCATCTTCTTTTTCTTTCTTTTCTTATTTATCTTGTCTTGTCTTATCTATGATCTCTTTTTGAATATGTTTTTTCTTTTGCTAGAAAAAATATACTATGAATATTTGGATTCGGTTCTTTTCAGTTCTGTTCTTTATTTACAAGAAGGATAAAACACTCTTCTTCTTGGAGGTTTTTCTTTTTCTGGAAGATCTCTTCTTCTTGGAAGCCTTCTTCTTGGATGATTTTCTTCTTCTTCTTCTTCTTCCACCGGCAAGTTCTTCTCCTTCTTCTTCTTTTTCGTTCTGACCTCCAAATTCTTCTTTCATTTCCTCTTCTTCTTCATTCCCTCCATATTTGAGCATTCCCATTCCACCATGCATATTTCCATGCATCTTAGACATACCACCATACGTCTTAGACATACCACCATGAGAAAGCATACTATGTTTGGTCATTTTATATATAATACATCTATATTAAAATATTTAACGCATTTTCCATCATCTGAATTCGAATTATTTATTTCTAAAGTATTGATCTCCAGTGGTTCGTGTATCCGCACCGCCTCTTCCCCAACCACCTAAAGCTAATTCTTCTACACGATTCGAAGAATCCAAAGGATAATTATCTGGTAAATCCATATTCAATTCTACATGATTCGAAATACTTTTCTTGCCACGAATCCATTCGCCTTGTTGTAACTGCGATTCTAACATAGGATCACAAGACCCTTTCCCTAAATATGGTACTGTTAAGAAAGGTCGAGTGAAAAGCTGGACTTTTCCATATGATCGTTCTTGTTCGCTTCCCCAGAAGATACTATTTTCGTCTTTCACCGATTCTTCTCCTAAACCCGGTCCCATAAGACCATTAAATGCTAGTCCGGGTGTTTTCGAAACGAAATCCATATGATCCTGACTAACATTTTTGCTAAAGTAATTGGTAATATTTAAATTCGTAAAACGGGTGTTTTGAGCATTTCGTTGAGATTGATCAATAATATCATCGTTTAACCCGTCTTTATTATTAAAACTAAAAGTATAGTTTTCTTGCATTATTTTTATATACCAAAGATATTATATTATATCATAATATCTTTGTACTAAGGGAAATACTAAAAAAGAACTTTTGTATTAGAGAGTATGTCTAGATAAATTACGAGCACATGCAAATTTATTGCCTTCTTTACAAGAAATCATACTTCCATAACAAAATTCCGCGAAAGAAGTCTGATCATTGGGAATAGTAGTCGAAGGATTCGAATAAAAATTTCGCATCGATTGTTCGAAAACCAATTGTTCTCCTAAATCGTGAAATAATTTATCCGCCATATCTGGTTGCCCTGGATTCAAATCCGTGACGGTTTGTTTTGCTTTTGCTAAAATATCTTCATTAATATTTTCATTGAAAGAAGGTGGTGCGGGTTTCTTGTTTGGATTATCCACATAATCGGTCATTAATGGATTCCCGAATGGATTTCCAGAAGTGACTTTCATAAACGTTTCCGGACCAGGTAGGCGTCCTCCCAATAAGGCAGTGACTGGATTCTCAAACGTTTCCACTTCGTCTGTTTTTGCAAATCGTACTTTCTTCTTGTTTTTGTCGGTTTTAAATAACCATAAACAATAAATAGCGGCTAAAGTAACTGCAAGAATAAATACGATTCGGATTGTTCCGGTGGCGAAATATCCAACCAAACCGAATATGATTAATAAACGGGTAATTGCATTCAGACTTTGATTATACGACATGGATTGCGTTGGAAACAATTCAGTGACGTGTTGTAAAAGAATATTCGGATCTTCTCCCCAGAAGGTGATTTTGTCTTTTACTCCTTTCTCTTCTTTTCCTTTTGAAATATTATTGTATGAAATATCTGTTAGAGATGACATCTTTTATATATATTCCGTTCTTCTTTTCTTGGATATTATGAGAAAATGAAAATGTCAATCTACTCTCCTAAATTATTCCAATATCCCAATTTATCTAGACTCTTTGTTTCACACACGTTTTGTCCATACTAAAGGTGTCGCATTTTGTCTTTTCTGGTACGATTTTCAAAATACATTTCGATTTCTCTCCAACTAAAGGTTCCGTACAACCTTTTTCTTTTTCTTTTGATCCTCTTCCTTTTTGACTACGTCTTTTTTTGCTAGAAATCCTACGTTTTCTGGTAGAACATCTGGCTCTAAAATGTTCATATCGTTCTCTTACCATATCATAGGTCAAACCCGATTTTTTATGTAACATTTCGTTGATGATTTCGTGTAAATCATACACATATTTAGAAAAGGTATATCGTGATTTCATATGACACATATGTAGAGGTAATTTCTTGTAATTTTCGATCAAGTTTTTGCGGCATTTACCACAAGGCAATACGTATTTCAGATTCAACATGTATTCGCGATATTTTTTCTTTTGTAACTCGGTAGGATGTACTGGATAATTAAACGACATGGTGTGCAAGAAATGCCATTGGGATGGACCCCATACACTGACTAACATTCCATCATTACTTTGATAATCTATCTCGGAGTATGTTGTCATATATAGTTTGAATATATAAAGTGTGTAACCTATGATTTCGCCCCTGTTTTCGTAAGATAGTACAAATATTGGCTAAAAAAGAAATAAAAATAAATTACAAAGAACTTAAATGAGTACATCTAAACGAAAAAAAAATGCATATTCATCCTTTACAGAGTATCTCGACAAATATCAAGCTCAAAAAAACATGTCTTATATCGAATGTATATTATTAACTCAGAGTATTCAATCGAATTATTATAAACGATATTCTTCGGCGACTTTTTTCGAACCCAAACCATGTGCTTATTTGAAATGGCAAAAAGAACACGAGACCGAATTAATTGAATTCGAAATCCCGAAAAAAGAAAAAGTCAAAGTACAAATCGATTTACCAATAAGAAACATATCGGATATTCTGAAAATACTAGAAGAATACGCCTACAATGACGAAATGGAATATAATATTGATTTGAAAGCATTGCATAATATTCGAGAAGAACTAGAACAATTGCATCGAATGATTGGTATGGAAAAAGTGAAAAAATCGGTTTTGCAACAAATGATTTATTTTATTCAACAATTACATTTGTCGTCTTCTGGTCCGGCGTATCCGTTATGCATCCTATCTCTCGATTATAAACATACGATTCTCTCGGGACCACCTGGAACTGGTAAAACGGAAATGGCCAAGATTTTAGGGAAAATGTATTCTAAATTGGGCATTTTAAAGAACAATATATTTAAAAAAGTCACTAGAAATGATTTAGTTGCGGGATATTTGGGGCAAACCGCAATCAAAACCAAGAAAGTGGTGGAAGAATGTTTGGGAGGAGTGCTTTTTCTAGATGAAGCATATTCTCTTGGATTAGACGATGCCTTTTCAAAAGAATGTATCGATACGTTGTGCGAGGCAATGAGTGATCATCGAGACGATTTAATGGTGATTATTGCGGGTTATGAAAAAGAATTGAACGAAACTTTTTTCCGAATAAATACTGGAATGCAATCGCGATTTATGTGGAAATTCGTGATTGATAAATATGAACCGAAAGAATTGATGTATATTCTTGCGAAAAAAGTGGCGGAAAATGGATGGATATTTTCCGAAGAATATTTACAAGAGCCTGAAAAACAACGGATTGCATGGTTTAGAAAAAACAAGGATCATTTTCCGAATTATGGGAGAGATATGGAAGTATTGTTTTCTTATATAAAAATCTCTCATGCTCAACGTATTTTTGGAAAAGATTTGGTTCTTCGCAAGAAAATAACGAGAGATGATTTAGAAAATGGTTTGAATTTATTATTAGAAAATAAACAATCGTCGTCTTCGGATTCGTCGAAAGAATTACCAATGGGAATGTACGTATAATATCGTCATTGATCATTGACAATACAGACATTTAGGCGTTTTTTTTATATAATTGATCCATAAGAATAGAATAGAAGAGAATAGAAAACAAAAAAGAAAATGTCGGATAGAAAAACGATACAAATCAATCCAGAATTATTTATGTTACCTAGTGGTGGAGGTAGAACCCGGAAACGAAATCCGAAGAATGAATCGGATAAAATCCGGGTTCGGAATCAAGAGAAAGAAAAGAAACCCAAGAACATCTCTATCTTAAAACGAAATATTTTGAAAATGATTCGAAATCATCAATATGATAAGAAAAAGAAAGACGGAATAGATCGAGATCATAATCTTGATCATGATCCGGGTACTATTATGGAACCTAGAATAATCTCTTCTTTTGAAACGGATTTCGATAATTCTCTTAAATTCTTATCATCTCTCGCTACCGATGTGGAAAAACAAAAACAGAATCATCCTCCGAATCACAATCATACTATACGACGATATCCAAGTACAAATCCAAGTCCAAATACAGAAATGCCTTATATTATTCAACCAAATACTTTACCTACTCCGAAATATGGTTGTTTGAAAAATGGATCTTTACCAACGTATCGTTCTTGGATAAATCAAACACAGAAAAATCGACCAGAAATACAACCTGCGATTCCTATACCTATACAAAAACCAATTACTATTATTAATCATTCGACTATTCCGACCAATCTTCCAACATCGAATCTGAATCAGAATCTGAATCCGAATCCAATAACCGATCTGGATAATAAAATCAAAGAAATTTCCCGAATCTCTCAATTCGAAAAACAGAATCAACGAGAGAAAAAGACGGGAAATATTTCTAAATATCGTATTCCGAAACAAAAGAAAACGATTCGACGTACTTATTTTATTGGAAAATCGCGAATCCATCCGAAAGTATCCGTCTTGGTTTCGAATAAAAGCATTCGGGCCAATACGACCTTGAAAAAACAAGCTCTCAAAAACATTCCTATTGCCGAAGTCCGGAAATATTTATTGAAACAAGGATTTATTAAAGTCGGAACGAATTCTCCTAATGATGTGTTGAGAGAAATGTATGAAAATGCGAAATTAATCTGTGGTGAAATCAAGAATCATAATCCAGAGAATTTGTTGTATAATTATTTCCATGCTGCCGAAGAATTATAACGTCTTTCTTTTACTGTTTTGTTGTTTTTTAGTTTTTATTTTTATTTTTCTTCCACCAATAGGAATAACTTTTTTATTTTTACGAGTAAAAGTTTTTTTTAGTTTATTATACAGTTTTTTATACCATTTATCTGATTTATGATCTGGATCTTTATTCTTTTCTTTTATAGAAGTAATAAAAGTAGGAGGAATTTCTAGTAATCTATCAGTAGCATCGTGTTTCAAAGGTTCAATAGTAAAATTTCGGATAATATGTTCTGGTTTCTTTGTTGTTGGACTTTTAGGTTTTTGCTTTTCGAAAGTAATTACAGGAGAATATACTAATTGAGGTATATCCTCTAATAGTAATGGTGGTTGATATATAGATGTAGATGTCTGTTGCTTGGCTTGAGTTTTTGGTGGAGATGGTATCTTTGTTTGTTTTGATTTATTGGATGATGGTGGTGCAGGTGGGAGAAAATTGGATGACATAATATACTATATACTTATCTAAAATAACATAGATGGTATGTTATTTTAGTTTATATTGTAATTAAACCAAAATTATGAATATGAATACCACAAATACGAATAATAACCCAAGAATAAGACCAAGAATTAGGGTTGGTGAAAGTATGAATCCGATTCCAGTTCCAAATCCGAATCCGAATCCGAGAGAAAATGCACCTTTTTCGGAATATGTACTATTTCCCCCGAATACTTCGAGTTCGAGTTCGAGTTCGAGTTCGAATCCATTTATATTTCAATCTGGTATCCCGCAACAGAACCTTGCACCTGGTCGTGGCCCTGGCCCAGATCCATCTTTTTCTATTTTTAATTTTCAATTTCCTCTGACCAAATTCTCAATAGAAGGAGAATTAAATCGAGATACGGCGTTTGATCTCACGATAGAAGAATCCGAAAGTCACAAGAAAAAGAAACTCCAAACAAAATTAGCGAAAGCCATCGAGACTTATCTTGAAGAAAAACCAGAAGAAACTACGTATTGTCTCAGTCGTTATACTCTCTTTGAAATCGACGGCATCCAAGCCGATGTTTATATTGGAAAAGAAGCCGATACTTATTATTACAATTTTGTTGCGAAAAATATCGAATATGTGGAAGATGACGAGAGTAATAATGACCATATAGATAACGATACGGATTTCTTATTGATTGAGAAGAATGATTTCGATACGGTGGTGGATGTCTTGGAACATATCGAAAAAGTCCGCGATACTTATACATTCTTGGATTTCTATTTACTTTCTCCTGAAAAGAAAGAAACAGCTCGATATCATCGATCTTTCTTGCCAATATCCCAAGATAAAATATGTTCTGTATGTTACGAACCCACGCTAGAATACAGCACGTGCAAACATCCGATTTGTTTGAAATGTCGAGAGAAATGTATTGTGAATGAACGGAAAATGTGTCCCGTATGTCGGAGTTCTCAGTTACGATACTATCCTACAGAATTGGCGAAACTATAATTATTTTTATTACTATATTGGTTTGTAATAAAAATATAAAATCAATTGTCGGGTTCCTATAATCTCTCAAAATAAGAATAAACCAAACCAAACAAAACAAAACAAAACAACCAGAAAATGAAAGACGAATCTTCGATCTATGCAGAATATTTCGATTACTCTAAAAAATATACCGAAATGCATGGTCCAAAAACGGTGGTATGTATGCAAGTCGGTTCTTTCTACGAAATATATGGCCTAAAATATCCCAATTCGGACGAAATTGTAGGATCTCTCATTTCCGAAATCTCCGAAATTACGGGTCTCTCGGTTGTTCCGAAAAAGGATACATGGAAGGGCGCCACGGTATATATGTCTGGATTCCGAGACTTATATCATACATTCGACAAATATCTCCAAATCATGATGGAACAGGCATACATTGTAGTGGAAATCGTGCAAGACCAAGATTGCCCTTCAGGTACCGAAGGTTGTCCGAAGGGTACAAAGGATAATGAAACAAAGAAAAAGAAAAAAACACATAGTTTCAAAGCCGTGCATTCTGCGGGAACGTATCTGTCGTATGAAACGGATGTCCGACCAAACTTAACGAATCATATGATGTCGATTTGGATGGAACAGAACTGCAAGAAAAAACGTCTGATCTATGGCGTATCGGTCTTGAACATATACACAGGAGAATCCGCCATTTTCGAACATGAAATGGCGGATTGGATGAATCCAACGATGTTTGATGAATTAGAGAGATATGTGGCTATGTATGCACCGAGTGAAGTGATTTTCTTGCATAATTTTTCGGATTCTGATTCGACCTCTGAATCTGGTTCAATAGAGAAAGTCAAAAAGATTCTGCAATATATCAAAATCCCATCCAATACAGTTGTACATCTTCTTTCCCTTTCCGAGAAATCCATTTCAGAAAAAGGAGAGAACACCAAAAATAGACAAAGAGAGATTCTCTCGAATTCGTCTGACAGACAAAGAGAGATTCTCTCGAATTCTGGCGACAGACAAAGAGAGATTCTCTCGAATTGTACCAAA
>Ga0209550_10006012_pt1 | contig 11344 bp, 12 predicted proteins | sample LauGreSuBDMM15SN_2_FD_187567 | JGI IMG/M metagenome (GOLD analysis project Ga0209550, IMG submission 187567) | Freshwater lake microbial communities from Lake Michigan, USA - Su13.BD.MM15.SN (SPAdes) (version 5) | ecosystem: Environmental > Aquatic > Freshwater > Lake | place: Lake Michigan... | reverse complement strand
TAATATTCGTCTTCGTTAAAGAAAAAATCGTCTTTGGTTGGATAATCGGGCCAAATTTCTTCAATATTTTCATAAGGCTCACCATCATCTTCCAATGCTTGTAAATTCTCGATTACTTCAACTGGCGCACCAGAACGAATGGCATAATCAATTAATTCGTCTTTGGTAGCCGGCCAAGGGGCATCCTCTAAATGTGAGGCTAATTCTAAGGTCCAATACATAGGCTTTACAATTGTTTTATTTTTCGCAAAAATAGAATAATCTACTACAGTTTATAAAGAAGTTTTACACATTCGGTTAAATACGTGGAATCCACTTGTTTTCTTCTATTTGATTATCGAAACACAATTTCCTAGATAGTACAAACAAATAATCGCTCAATCTATTTAAATAGACCATTACCTTTTCATCTACAAAACTATCTTCGCTTAAATGTACACAAATACGTTCGGCCCTGCGGCACACACAACGAGCAAGGTGACAAAAAGATACCGCATTAGAACCGCCAGGTAGAATAAAATGGCGCAACTCGGGTAAATCGGCCGTCATGGTATCTATTTCTTTTTCCAACAACTCAATATCTTCTTGATGTAAATCAGGAATTTTCATTTTTGATTTTTCCGGATCGGAGGCTAAAGCTGAACCTATGGTAAACAAGCGATCTTGAACTTCTTTTAATAAATCTTGTTGATGCTCAGACACTTGCTGATCGCGGATTAAACCGATGTACGAATTTAGTTCGTCTACAGTACCATAGCTTTCTATGCGCAAATGGTGTTTAGGAACACGGGTACCACCAATTAATGATGTTTGACCTTTATCGCCTGTTTTAGTGTAAATTTTCATAGTATCGAAGTAACGAAATTTTAGACAAACCTCCTTGAAGTTTTTATTAAATAAACGTAAATTTTTTAGGCTATAAAAAAAACGACAAAACTATTACAGAAAAAATAAGAATGGGGGTTTTTATACGGGTGAATGATAGCAAAACGAAGGTTAAGAACAGCAGACAAAGAGATTGCCATTGGAAGCTTTGCGCACGAAACATAAAAATTACCGCTGCAAGTAAGAAGCCTACAGAAACTGCGTTAATACCAGAAAGAGAATGTTTAATACGGCCTATTTTCTTTAAATCGGCCCAAAATGGAACGATAAATAATATGAGTATTAATCCGGGTAAATTGATGCCTAACACGGCAATAATACTACCTCCTATTTGACCCCACAAACCATAGCCGGCATTTTTAAGTGTTAATGCCCCAATAAATGAAGTAAATGAAAAGGTAGGCCCTGGCAATGCTTGCTGCAGGGCAAAGCCCGATAAGAATTCGGAAGAACCCACATAGTGTTTCATCTCTACAAATTCGGTAAACATAAAGGGCACCAAAACTTGCCCGCCACCAAAAACAAAAATGCCGTTTCGGTAAAAATTTTCGAACAACCTAATGGGTAAACTAAATGGAGAAGTACGGTTAATTAATGCCCCCAAGCCTGCAAAAAGTAATAAAATACCAACAAAATAAAGCACTTTTCGGGTATTTATATTTGAAAAAAGTGTGGTACGAAGCTGCGTTTCATCGGCTGAACTTTCTAATGCCGAACTCACAATACCTCCCAGTAAAATAAGAATAGGAAACACGTAGGTATTGTTTAAAATAAGGGTAGTTATAGCAGCACCAACAGCTAAATAAATACTTACGTCCGATTTTAATATTTTTTTACCCAATTGAAAAGCAGCAAAAGCTACAATACCAATGGCTACGGGCTGTAATAAGGTAAAGGTATGTTCAAACTGAGCTTTACTGCTGTATAAACTTAGGCAAATGGCAGCAAAACACATGATAGCCGCCGAAGGTAAAACCCAAATAAGAAAAGTAAGTATAGCTAGCCAAAAACCACCAACCTTGTACGCCATACCCACCAGAGTTTGGGTAGATGCCGGCCCCGGAAGAATTTGAGTTAAGGCATTTAATTCTAACAATTCTTCTTCAGAAATATACCTGCGTTTTTGCACAAAATCGCGAAGCATAATGCCTATATGGGCTTGTGCGCCACCAAATGCCGTAAAGGTGTATACCACTAGGTCGCGTAAAAAAAGGATATGACGTTTAGTTAAAGACATGCTTAATCGTCTTCATAATCCATACCCATAGCCAATTGATACACTGCTTGTAACTCTGAACGGGCATGTGCGTTTTGTTGTTTAGTAGCCACATTAATTCCTTGTTGATAGGTAGTTATTGCTTCTTCTTTGCGGCCTAATGTTTCGTATAATTTACCCAAATGAAAATAGGTTCCTACATAATCCGAGTGATTTTTAATGAGTTCCTCGAAATAAGTTAAAGCCAAACTAGGCTCTCCCAAAACCACATATTCTGTAGCCAATGCATAACTTAAAAATGGGTCATTGGGTTCGCTTTCTAAAAATTCTAGTAAACGTGTAATTCGGGTATTGGGCATATCTTTATATCTGATTTTTAACTAAATTTGAAAAAAAATAACCTATGAAAATCCTTGTTTGCATCAGTAATGTTCCAGACACTACTACAAAAATAACCTTTAACAGCGATAATACCGAATTCAACACCTCGGGCGTACAATTTATCTTAAATCCGTACGATGAGGTTGCGCTTTCTAAAGCCATTGATTTGTGCGAAGGTGGTAAAGGAACCATTACAGTAATAAATGTGGGCGAAGCAAGCACCGAACCAACCATTCGGAAAGCCTTGGCCATTGGTGCCGATGAAGCCGTTCGTATTGATGCCACTCCTAGCGATGCGTACTTTGTTGCCTATCAAATTGCAGCATATGCCAAAGACAAAAATTTCGACATGATTTTAACTGGACGTGAGTCTATTGATTATAACAGTGCCCAGGTAGCCGCCATGCTTGGCGAATTCTTAGACCTTCCATCTATATCTATTATTAAAAAATTAGATTTAAACGGCAATAAAGCAACTTTAAGTCGTGAAATTGAAGGCGGAAAAGAAATTGTTGAAGTAGAAGGGCCCTTTGTTGCCAGTTGTGCAGAAGGTGTTGCCGAGTGGAAAATACCAAACATGCGTGGCATCATGTCGGCAAGAACCAAACCGCTTGAGGTTTTAGCCGCACAAAGCCTTGAAACGCTAAGTGTGGTCGAAAAATTTGAAACCCCTACACCACGTGGTGCCGTAAAAATGGTTGATGCAGCCAATGTATCTCAACTGGTAGATTTATTACACAACGAAGCGAAAGTTATTTAATTTACACATTTCCCATTATTGGGACTTAATACATACGATATGTCAGTTTTAGTATATGTAGAACATGCAGAAGGCACATTCAAAAAATCAACATTTGAAGTGGTTTCTTATGCAAAAGCCATTGCCCAACAACTAAACACCAACCTTGTTGCTTTAGCCATTGGAAACCTAGCCGCCGATCAATTAAGCAGTTTAGGCACCTATGGGGCACAAAAAGTACTTCATGTAAATGATGCACAACTAGGCACTTTTAATGCCCAGGCCTATACCAGTATTTTAAGCGATGTTGCCCAAAAAGAAGGCGTAACCGTAGTGGTTTTAGCCAATTCGTTTAGCGGAAAAGGCTTAGCTCCTCGTTTAGCCGTACGATTAAAAGCCGGTTTAGCAAGCGGAGTGGTTGCCCTACCAACTTTACAAGGTGCTAGCCTTACTGTAAAAAGAACTGCCTATTCCGGAAAAGCTTTTGCCCACGTAAAACTTAGCGGTGCCAATCATATTTTAGCACTTAATGCCAATTCTTACCCCATACACGAACAGCCGGTGAGCGCCGAAGTAATTAGTTTAACGTCTACAGCCAAAGCCAGTGACTTTAAGGTTACTGTAAAAGAAATTGTAAGAGCCAGTAATAAAATCTCTCTTCCAGAGGCCGATTTGGTGGTTTCTGCAGGTAGAGGAATGAAAGGCCCGGAAAATTGGCACTTGATAGAAGATTTAGCACAAAGCTTTGGGGCGGCCACGGCTTGCTCTAAGCCTGTTTCTGATGCAGGTTGGAGACCACATGAAGAACACGTAGGCCAAACCGGTATTGCTGTGAGCCCTAACCTATACATTGCCGTGGGTATTTCTGGAGCCATTCAGCATTTAGCCGGTGTAAGTTCATCAAAAACTATTGTAGTTATTAATAAAGATCCCGAAGCACCCTTTTTTAAAGTAGCCGACTACGGCATTGTAGGCGATGCTATGGAAATAGTGCCACAATTAACTGCTGCCATGAAGGCCTATACCCAAAACGGATAAGTTAATTTCCTATGGAAAAAATAAGGCTAAATATTGTTGGACTTTCCTATAGCCAAACCCATACTGGTTCTTGTGCCTTGGTTTTGGGTGAAGTAAATGGCCAACGACATTTGCCAATTGTAATTGGAGGATTTGAGGCACAAGCCATTTCTATAGAAATAGAGAAGATGACTCCAACACGTCCTCTCACCCACGATTTATTTAAAACTTTTGCCGAATGTTATGGCATTAATCTGCAAGAAGTAATTATTTATAACTTGGTGGGCAGTATATTTTATGCCAAGCTTATTTGTTTCGATGGCAAAAAAACGACCGAAATTGACGCCCGAACTTCCGATGCGGTTGCCTTAGCCGTACGCTTCGAATGCCCCATTTATACCTATGAGTTTATTTTAGCTACTGCCGGTACCATAACCGAAGGCACTGAATCTACTCATTTAGAAGATTTAACAAACGAAATACAAAGCACCTTGCTACAGCCAGCAACGGCTAACTTATCTAAATTAAGTACCGAAGACCTTCAAAAAAAACTTGAAAAAGCCTTGGCACAAGAAGCCTATGAAAAGGCGGCTACTATCCGCGACGAACTCGAGCGACGAAAATTGTCTTAATTTTCTACATTTCGATTTTATCTATATTATTTCGAGTTTCATTTTCTTATTTCTATTTTTCAACTCTTAACCTAATTTATACCTAAAAAATGGAAAGATTTACCGGACTTATCGGCATTGTAGTCATTTTTGCAATAGCCTTTCTTCTATCGAATAACCGAAAAGCTATTAATTACCGCTTGGTAGTTACCGGACTCATAGTTCAGATTGTATTGGCCTTATTTATTTTGAAAGTTCCGGTAGGTAAAGAAATATTTTCTTGGCTAGGTGCTGCGGTTACCAAAGTGCTAGATTTTTCTCAAGCGGGTGCTAATTTCGTTTTTGGCGGTTTGGTTAATAAAGAGCTTATGGATAAAGCCTTTGGCCCGGGCAACGATTTTATTTTCTTCTTCAAAATTATTCCAACCATTATTTTTGTAGCGGTATTGGTAAGTGTGGCTTATTATTTAGGCATTATGCAGCGCATTGTAAAAGGTATTGCTTATGTGGTGTATAAGGTGATGGGCGTTTCGGGTTCAGAAGCTCTTTCGAATGTGGCTAGTGCCTTTGTAGGCCAAGTAGAAGCTCAAATTATGATCAAACCTTATTTAAAGGGCATGACCATGTCGGAATTATTAGCCTCCATGACCGGAAGTATGGCTTGTATTGCCGGTGGTGTAATGGCTGTTTATATTGCCTTGGGTGTACCTGCCGAGTATTTAATTGCGGCTAGTTTAATGGCCGCACCGGGTGCTTTGGTTATTTCTAAAATTGTTTGGCCTGAAACGGAAGTTTCTGAAACCCAGGGCAACGTATCTTTAGAAATTAAGAAAACCAATGCCAATTTGGTAGATGCCATTTCTCACGGTGCTAGCGATGGTTTAAAAGTAGGTTTAAACGTAATTGCCATGTTAATTGGTTTTATTGCCATTATTGCCTTGTTAGATTTTGTATTGGGTAAAATTGGAGCAGGATTAGGTCATTTAGGCTTAACATTAGCATTCATGGGTATAGATATTAACACCCTAAGCTTGAATCAGATTTTGGGAAGTTTATTTTCCTTATTTGCTTGGGTAATGGGTATACCAGGAAAAGATATTCAGGTAGCCGGCTCTTTAATGGGCACTAAAATGGTTATTAACGAATTTGTGGCCTATTTAGACTTGGCGAAGATTAAAGAAACCCTTGATCCTAAAACCTTAATCATTACTAGTTTTGCACTTTGCGGATTTGCTAACTTCAGCTCCATTGCCATACAAGTGGGTGGTATTGGCGAATTGGCTCCAGAACGCAGAACAGATTTAGCTAAATTAGGTGTTAAAGCTTTAATTTGTGGTACGTTGGCTTCCTACCTATCAGCAACCATTGCGGGTATTTTATACTAAGCAAGAATAGTCTAAAATTAAAGAAGCCCCAGTTGCAAATGCAACTGGGGCTTCTTTAATTAACAACAAATACAAATTATCTGCTTGCCATGGGCTTGTAAGAACGGTTAACCTCTCCTACGTACACTTGGCGTGGACGACCGATAGGTTCCTTGTTTTCGTGCATTTCTTTCCACTGTGCAATCCATCCTGGTAAGCGACCAAGGGCAAACAATACAGTAAACATATCGGTTGGGAATCCTAAGGCTCTGTAAATAATACCTGAATAAAAATCGACATTGGGGTATAACTTGCGCTCTATAAAGTAGGGATCGCTTAGGGCTGCTTCTTCCAATTTTTTGGCAATAGCCAATATAGGATCGTTTACGCCTAATTTAGCCAATACATCGTCGCAGGCTTTTTTAATAATTTTGGCACGTGGATCAAAGTTTTTGTACACACGATGACCGAAGCCCATTAAACGGAACGGATCTTCTTTGTCTTTGGCTTTATTAATCCATTTTTCGGTATCTCCACCATCGTTTTTAATTTTTTCGAGCATGGTAATTACCGATTGGTTAGCGCCACCGTGTAGCGGACCCCATAGGGCAGAAATGCCGGCTGAAACTGATGCGTATAAATTACAATCTGATGAACCTACCATACGCACAGTAGATGTTGAACAGTTTTGTTCGTGATCGGCGTGTAAAATTAACAATACGTTCATAGCTTCTACCACAACCGGGTCTATGATTACGTCTTCGGTTCGTTGACCGAAAGTCATGTTTAAGAAATTAGACACATAGTCTAATTTATTCTGCGGATATAAAACCGGATGACCCAACGATTTCTTGTAAATCCAAGATACAATGGTGGACATTTTGGCTAGCAGTTTGGTAATGGTTAAATTTAATTCTTCTGGCGATTGGTGAGAATCTAAAGATTCTGGGTAAAAGGACGATAAAGAACATATTAATGAAGAGAGCTGCCCCATTGGGTGCGATTTCGATGGGAAACCATCGAAAAATTTCTTCATGTCTTCATGCACCAAGGTGTGACGAGAAATTTGAAACTGAAAATCTGCTAATTGTTTGTTTGTAGGCAATTCACCATAAATTAACAAATACGCTACCTCTATGAAACTCGATTTTTGAGCCAATTCTTCGATGGAATAGCCACGGTATTTAAGCACCCCATTTTCTCCATCTAAATAGGTGATGGCACTTTTGGTTACGCCCGTATTTTTATAGCCCAAATCAAGGGTAATTAAGCCTGTTTGATCACGAAGTTTGGAGATATCGATGGCATTTTCCTGTTCGGTTCCGGTAATAACTGGCAGCTCAATCTCTTGATTGTTAAAATTTAGTTTAGCAGTGGTTGACATAGGATGTATAATTGATACACAAAACTAATGAATTAGCTCTGTTTTAAAAGCATGTTAGGTAAAAGGTATGTAATTATTGCATTAAATTATTTAATTGTACGTTTTACTTCGCCACAAGCTAACATCTCATCGCCATAGTACGGATTGCGTACTTCTTGCTCGGCTGCTAACCAATAGCCTCCGTTACCTTCATTGGCCATGGGGCAAAACTGCAGGTAAAATGAACCTTTTAGTACTTGTGTTTTACTGAATTGGGCAATGAGCTGGTTGCTTAGGTTGGTAAAGGTAGTGCGTTGTTTAGCTAAATCGCTTGTTTTAGCAATAGAATCGCAGATGATTACACTTTTAGCAAATACAGGGCTAGCTTTTAATGAAGTGCATAAGGTAGTGGCTTCTTTTTGCGCATTGGGGGCATTTGAGGCCACTAAAGCATCTTTTAAGCTAAAATACTGCTTCAATATATCATCTTGTTGGTTATCTTTTAGTTGGATGGAATCTGTTGTTGATTGGACAACTTTTTGATTGGCACTAACAGATTTTGGGGTTGATTGGGTACAGGCAACGAAGGTGCTTAGGATGCAAATTGCTGCTATAGTTTTTAATAAGTTATTCATGATGAGAGCTATATGATTTGTATACATCAAAAATACGGTTTATTTTAAAGATACGCTAAGGTGAGCTTTAAAATAAATGTGCTAAAAAAAATGAATTGGGGTTTGCAGTTTCCCTGCGGATTTGTACTTTTGCGGCGGAGAGTTGGCAGAGTGGTCGATTGCGGCAGTCTTGAAAACTGTTGACCTGTGAAAGGGTCCGCGGGTTCGAATCCCCCACTCTCCGCAAAACCTTATCCCGGTCAAATGACCGGGATTTTTTTTGTTTATGGTAAAGTTTTGTGTTTATATTCTTTATTCTAAAAGTCATCAACGGTATTATATTGGGCAAACTGCTGATCTAACTAAGCGTTTGATTCGTCATAATAGTGGGTATGAATCTTCTACAAAACCTTATGCGCCTTGGGAAATGGTTTGTTGTATCCTAAAACCAAGTCGCGGAGAAGCCATGGTTCTGGAGCGTAAGTTAAAAAATTTGAATACTGCGGATCTAACTAAATTTATTACCAAATATGGTTTGACGGACTTCGAGGGTCAGGAGGCGTAGCTCCTGATGACGAGTTTACCTCGTCATTCGAATCCCCCACTCTCCGCCAAAAAAAATCCCGCTGATTAGCGGGATTTTTTGTTTAGATGCGAATGGGATGCATTTGATGAAGGTTAAAAACAAGATGTAGATTGATGCGAATGATAAGCTTTGAGACTGGCTGTTCACCTTTCGCAAAGGGCTATTCTTTACCTTGCTTGTGCAATTAACTATTACAGAAGCCCTGTTTACTACCTTGGCAGTAGCGTTTACTAACTTGGCCATGTAATTCTCTAGTACAGAAGCGCTATTAATTACTGCCGCTATTGTAATTTCCACTTTGCTCGTACTATTTTCTTTTCCCGAAGTGCTATTTCCTTTTTCGGGCTACGATATTCCTTTTTTACGTGTTAGTTTAATTCCGCTAATGAGCTTGTATTGTGGGCTTAGTGGGCCATATATAGATTTTACATAGGCTTTTATGAGGTATCCGGTATGTATTAAGCCGGTATTGCTACCATACAGTTGCTTGTTTCTGATGATTTTCGCATTGCCAAAATCGGTGGTGGCTTGCATGAGGGTATCGTTTATGGTTTGCAGCTCTGTGGTGTAGCTTTGGAGTTGTGCCAATTGGATGGGTGTTTCGTTGGGTTTGTATAGGGGGAGTTCGGCTAGGAGTTCTTGGAGTTTAGTGAAGTGTGCTATTTGGTTGGTAAAACTAAGTTGGGCTACAGATATGCTATTGGCTTGTTCTGCGTTGGGCTCGGTATTTTCTGTTAGTTTTTGGGCTCGTTTGCCGAATATTTTTCGGGTAATGGTTTTGGCGGTTTCGATGCTTAGATTATCTACGCCAGATACGGTTAGTGCGTTGAGTACTTTGGTGGTTAAGGGTTTTAGTTGTGTGAAGGCTTTGGCACGTTGGTCTACGGTGTTGCTGAGTTTTGCTTGTTTTTTAATGAAGTTTGTTTGTGCGGCTTGCATGTTGGCTAACTGCGTTTGTACATTGGCTAGCTGGAGGTTGTTGGGTACGGGGTTGTACTCGGCGCCGTAGCCTTGGCAGGTGTTGAGGATGGTTTTGAATGCGGCAATGTTTTTTTCATGCCCGGTTTCTGTGGTAGATGTCATGATTTTAACAGTTTAGTGAAACAATTTATTTATTGTTTTTAAACTGCTAAAGTTGGAATTTATTGTTGGGTAGTTGGGTATTTTGTTGGTGTGGTGGTGTGGTGGTGGGTTATGGCTTGGGCTTGATGGTTATTTGCTATGGATTTTTTTTGGGGTTTGGTTGGCCATTAAATTGTTTTTATTACTGTAAATAACATGTGATACTATGTTTAATAGCAGGGTTAAGCCAAAGAGTATGCTTAGTTGTATGAATGGGTTTAGGTGCTGCAGGCTTAGGCTTAATATGCAAAAGGCTAGCGTGGTTAGGCTTAGGCTTAGGGCAATTTCGGTATGGGTTAAACCCATTTTAAGTAAGCGGTGGTGTATATGGTTGTTATCGCCTTTGAATGGGTGGGCTTTGGTGAGGAGTCTGAGGGTAAATACTCTTAGGCCATCAAATACTGGGATTATGGTAATGGCTGCTACTATACCGAAAGCGGATTTTATTTGTATGCCGGCAAGATTGATGGGGCTTTGTTGTAATTGATTTATTAGCTCGATGGATAGTAAGGCAAAGGTGAAGCCTATGATGTAGGCACCTGAATCGCCCATAAATATTTTTGCGGGGCTGATGTTGTATACTAGAAATCCTAGCAGTGCACCGAATAGGCTAAGGCAGAATAATGCTAATTGGGTATTTCCGCTTCGGAAAAATAGGTATGCGAATATGATTGAACCTAAAGCCCCTAAGAGTCCGGCTAGACCATCTATTCCGTCTATGAGGTTATATGCATTAATTAGGCCAACTATGAATAGGGCTGTACCTAGTTTGATGACTATGGGGTTGAGGACTAGGTTTCCTAGGAGTTGGTCTAGGTTGTTGAAATAGAGTTCTCCGGGAAAGATGATGATGAGTGATACGATGAATTGTGCTAATAGCCTGTTTAGTGGTTTAACACCTGTTAAATCGTCGTTTAGGCCTACTAGGAAGAGTATGAATAGGGCCGCGATGTAATAATTTACTGGAAAATTTGGAATATCTATAAAGATGGAGTGGGTAATACGTAACGCTATAAATATGGCTATGCCTCCTAGGCTAGATATTTGTCTTCTGCTTAGGCCATTTAATACGGGTTTTGCTCTACCGTACAGGTTTTTTTTGGCGGCCAGGTGCATGATGCTTGGTATACTTAGGAAGCTAATTAGGAAACTAGATATTAACACAAATATATATGTGTACATGTTTATTGGTGCTTTTGGGTGTATAGGTTAATAGTTATTAGCTTATAAACTTAATGCTGTAAAGTTATTACTAATTTTTTAAAAAATAGGTAATTATATATACTGTTGGGTATTTGTGGTATTAGATGTAATAACTAAGGATTGGTTTAATGGGGGATGGAATTATTGGGTGGGGATGGTTTAGATTATATCGTTAATAAACGCTAAAATTTAAATAAAATACTCATTTTAGCCACTATTACATCCGAAATAAAGATTGGTAGT
>Ga0209550_10006011_pt1 | contig 11345 bp, 9 predicted proteins | sample LauGreSuBDMM15SN_2_FD_187567 | JGI IMG/M metagenome (GOLD analysis project Ga0209550, IMG submission 187567) | Freshwater lake microbial communities from Lake Michigan, USA - Su13.BD.MM15.SN (SPAdes) (version 5) | ecosystem: Environmental > Aquatic > Freshwater > Lake | place: Lake Michigan, USA... | reverse complement strand
CTTAAGAAGTATAATACACCGGAAGAAATCGTGGACGACTATTATCCTGTCCGTATTGAGTATTACCAGAAACGAAAGGCGTATCTCATGGACGCACTAAAGAAGGAACTACTTGTGTTGTCAAATCGTGCAAGATATATTAGCGAAATATTGGACGACACAATTGACTTGCGCAGAAAAACGACCGCAATGATGGTGCAGATATTGAAAGACCGCAAATATGATGTGCAAACCACGGACGATGGCGACTTGGGTTCTGCCGGCTACAAGTATTTACTAAAACTTCCGATGGATAGTGTTTCAGAGGAGAATGTTGAAAAGCTGTGCATGGAAAAAGAAAAGAAAGAAAAAGAATTGGCGCATCTTGAATCCAAAACAACGGAAAATCTGTGGCAAGATGATTTAGCAGAATTGGAGGAAGAATACGGCAAGTTCGTAGAACGCTCTGGTGGTGAAGAAGGAGGAACCCCCACCGGAACATCAAGTGCAAAAGCAAAACTGAAAGCAAAACCGAACACAAAAGCAAAGAAAACACTGGCACCAATCGCCACACACTGAGAAACCTGGCAAACTAAATGGGGGAGGGGGGGGGATAAATTTTATATTTTTATATTTTTATTTCCGTAAAAATATAAAATACGTTTCTGTATACTCCATCTATATATCCAACCCACCCCACCTTTAAAACCACGGATTCAGTTCAAGTGTCTTGCCCTTGACATTATCATAAGTCGGCCATGTCATAAGAGTATACATACTGCTTGCATCACGTTTATATTTTATATACGCCTTGATTTCATTCATTAATTTAGGAACACAATGGGCTACAACAAACCTGTTTAATGCAGCTACCTGTTCTCTTACATTGTTTGGCAAGTTTACGGCACTTTCGAGATATAGCGCGCGCATAATTATTTTAAGTTGGTCATTATCTTGTTGTCCGATATTATATTGACCATCCGATAATCTATGCACTTCAGCGCGAAGTGTATTTTGAATGATTTGTATATTTTCTGCACTAAAAAATGTATTACTAACATCATTGTCAATCCAGTTTCCGGTCATTGCGTCGCGAAATGTTGTAACCTGGTTTACAGGAATTTTGTCCCACATTGAGAAACGAATATCGGGGGGAGGTTCCATAATATCGACACGGCCGTTGGATACATTTTTAGTAGACACATTTTGAATATTCGGGTTACCACATAATCCTATATTTGATGAAGATGATATTGAAGCCATTTTAGAATACTTGTTTGAAAATACTATTATAATATAATACTATTTTATTTTTATTCTTTTTTATTCTTTATTGTTATTCGCAATACTATACTATACTAAATATCTAAGCTATCATAAACTATCATAAACTATCATAAACTATAAAGTCGATGTGAACAAATTAGCAAAATATCATTTAGATAATTTAACATTTTAGTTACCAACATATTATATAATATAATATATATTTATAGTATATATTTATAGTATATATTTATAGTATATATATTTCTCCCCCTTTCAAAATAATGTCATTTAATAGCGTAGTATTAATAGTAGCGTCGATAATATTTGTATTGTTACTCGCGGTTTTTTGTTATTTCATTTATGAATCACAGAAAAAGAAATACAATATTATTCCCGCGTCATGTCCAGATTACTGGACTTTAAGTTCAAAAAAGGATTCAACAGGTATGTTATGTATGCCTCCACAAGATAGAACCAATTGGGGAACATGCGCTATAACAAACACGACGCCACCCAGTTATCCTTATAACCCCGCCTTAACAAAACCATGCGACGTATTTTTAGATAAATACATATGGTCAACAAAAACCTGTGGTGGAAAAATTCTATGGGATGGTGTAACAAATAATGAAGACTATAGAGCATCATGCAAACCCGCACCCGCGACGTAGTAATTCTATTTAGTTCAAACAAAAAACAAAAAAAATATAATATTTTAATATGAATGTTCAATATTAAAATATAACATTACAATATATTACTAAATAAGAGCATCCGTTACAACTACATGGAAACTGCAAATATTAAACTAAATTTCCGCAAGACATTATTACTCGTCGCTGCAATTATTTTTCTATTTTTAATACCTATTACTACTATTCTCATATTGCGCGAAAACAATAAGAAACAAATATGGGCACCTATGACAGGTCAGTGTCCTGACTATTGGAAGCTATCTAAAACGAAAGAAGGGCATGCAAAATGTTCTCCAAATATACACAAGAGTAATACAGGTGGAAATAGAAATGTTAATCCTTTTTTCACATACCAATTGCCTACCAAAAAGACAAAATACGAGTATGCATTAAAAAATGGATTAATGTGGGATGGTATTACAAATAATTCTCGGCTAGTAAACCAACAAAGAAATGGGGCCGATAAAAATATTGGAATGTTGTTGGGGAATATGTTTACACTAGAAAGTTCCGGATATACATCTACGACTAGACAAACCCAGGACCCAAACTACCTGACTACCTGAACACCTGAATACGGGGGGTGGGGGGAGACTAAGAGATGTAAATCAGGAGAGAAGCGTGAGAAAGGTGAGAATAAATAGAAAATAGAATATCTCAATAAGTATAACGGATAATCATATTACATTTGCAAATCAACATAGAAACATTTCTTGTATTTTAATAAGATCTATTCGTATTATAATACATATTGTAATATACAATAAGTTATTATATTGAAATATTAATAACCATATAATAATAACGATACGTATATAACTAACCAACTAACCAATTAACAAAATAAACATACCATGGCTATGAATACAATAAAAATAAACATGAACGAGATTCTCGAAAGAGAGCAAACCTACGATAAAATAAAGTTAATATTGAAAGATTTCCAGGAGAATAAAAAAGATATTACACTAAAGCGGGGTATTTATATTTATGGAAACCCAGGCACGGGTAAGACGGAATTTATTACAAATCTTCTGCGCGAACAAAATTACGATATTATTAAATACGATGCAGGTGATATAAGAAACAAGTCTATTATTGATACGATTACACGACACAATATGTCTGACAAAAATATCATGTCAATGTTCGATAAAAAAGTCAAAAAAATCGTCATTGTGATGGACGAGATCGACGCAATGAATAACGGCGACAAAAGTGGAATAAATTCGCTTATAAAATTAATCCGACCTAAGAAGACGAAAAAACAAAAGGTAGAAGAGGTTTCGTTTAATCCGATTATATGTATTGGTAATTATCAAATCAATAAAAAAATAAAAGAATTGATGAAAGTTTGCCATACTTTTGAACTGAAGACACCGACAAGTGAACAAGTGTGCACGATCTTAAAAACGCTTCATTTGAAATTCGAAAAAACATTGAATGAAAATATTGTTACGTTTATCCAGGGCGACTTGCGCAAGATGGTGTCAATATGTGAGATGGCGAGTAAACAAACCAATATTTTACAGAATGATATTATTCGCACTATTTTCCAGACGAAAAGCTATAATGACGACAGCAAAAAACTGACACAACATTTGATTAACAACAACTATCCCATGGAGCAGCACAAGGTTCTGATGAATGAAACCGATAGAACAACGATTGCGCTACTATGGCATGAAAATATAATTGACGTTCTGAGTAAATATCACAAAGATATAGGGGTGCCTTTTTATCAAAAAGTATTAGATAATATTTGTTTTGCTGATTATATTGATAGAATCACGTTTCAAAATCAGGCGTGGCAGTTCAACGAAATGAGTTCTCTTATAAAAACCTTTTATAATAATAAAATATACCACGAGTATCCCGACTTTATGAAAAAACCCAAGTTTAATCCACCCGAAGTTCGTTTCACAAAAGTGTTGACAAAATATAGCACAGAATATAACAATTCGCTATTTATTAAAACATTGTGCCAACAACTTTCGATGGACCAGAAAGACATGTTTTCTTTTTTTATACATCTTCGCAAACTATATAGCGAAGAAGAAATATATAGCATGCTTGACAACTACGAAGTGTCAAAACTAGATATTAACCGAATGTATCGCTATTTAGATAAATATACCCAAAAGGTATTTGAATCACCGAGCGATAAGGGAGACAATGCGAGTGCATATGATAGCGATGACCCCGATATTCTTTGAGTCCTGGGAATGTAAAATAAAATAGTATGACAATATATTATTTTATATTATATACAGAGATATATATATATATATAATGTCATACTATAGTTCGTATTCTTCGTATTTAAATACAAAACTTTGTTGTAAAGACGCGTCGAGTTCTTCGGGTTCAGGAGCAACAGGGCCGACTGGTCCAACCGGCCCAACAGGTCCACAAGGTGCAACAGGAGCGCAGGGTGCAACAGGAGCGCAGGGTGCAACAGGAGCGCAGGGTGCAACAGGAGCGCAAGGAGCAACAGGACCAACAGGACCAACAGGACCAACAGGACCACAAGGAGCAACAGGACCAACAGGACCGCAAGGCATTCCGACAACGATCACCGCAGGTTCAAATATCGGCGTCGCTGGAACTGCTTCTGTTCCTATCGTATCCGTGTTAAATCCGCTCACAAGCACACTCAATCTCGGCACTCAAAGCATTACAGGTTCAACAAGTAATATCACCCTATCAAGCGGAACAAACCAAGCAAATATGAACGGCAATCTCGGTTTTACTTCTGTAGTTCAAGCAACCCCTTCAACGAAGGCAAACCTATTCAATACAAGTATTACTATTGAAACCTCTACTAATAAAGTGGATATAAGACCAACACAAATTGTAAAATCTGGTTCATCTACATTCACAATACAAAACAACACAGCACCATTATCCCTTTCGGGCAACGGAGCAGGAAGCGACGGCGTTGTAATACAGCAATCGGTAAATGTTGGGACAGCATTAACAACTGGTCTTTCTAATGTGAAATACTACGCCGATACACTAATCAATAATAACAATCTTAACACTATTGGTGTTCCGCTTCCGCAGACAACTTATCAGCGTCTAACCATTACTAATACGGGTTTGACGGATACGAACTCTTGGACGGATTACGGAAGTATTGTTTTCAGCGGATATACCGCCTTTGGTAGAGATAGTAATGGGTATATATGGTTGGCGGATACGAATGGGTCAATTCAAGTATGGGACAGCACAATTACGACCCTTCAATTTTCATTATCGGTTTCTGGTGCTTCAAGCAAAGTAAATGTCTTCTACTTACAAGGCGGTTATATGTGGATTGGAGGTAATTTTACTAATGTGATAGATGGTAATGGAGTGAATGCTACACCACAATATAGTATTACGAGGGTTAATATCTCAACTAATCTTTTTGACCCTATAGGCGACGGGGCGGGTGGTATTTATGGGGTTCAAATTGGAACAGATGTCTATGCTATACACGATGTGGCGGGAGTTTTATGTATAGGCGGTGATTTTCAACAAAAGAGTAATGGAGCAACCCCTTTTGACAGAATTGCGGAAATAACCAACCCTTATGGTGCTGGTATAAATCAATTTTACAACGAGTTTCAAGGTGGGGCAGACGGGAGGGTTTATGCGATATACCACGACAGCGGAAGTTCCCGCACCTATATTGGCGGGGATTTTACTAATGTGGGTATTAATACAAGTCCTACTCCCCTTAATTATTGTGCTTATTATGACGCCACTTTTGTTGGTTGGTTTCAAGTGGCGAATAATCAAATCAACTCCTCTGTCTATACAATCAAACCTACCTCATATTCTCAAATCTTACTAACTGGGGCATTCAATACAGGTATGGGTATTAGTAATGATTACAGCGTATATATAGACAACACAACCCCTAACGCTTTTAGTGATACGACATTTAATATGGGTGGCGTTATTCCAGATTATCGGCAAGGATTTTATAACGGAAGTTATAATGCTTTGATAGGGTTTGACAATACATTTTATATCAGTAATGCTTATCAAGTATGGACTTCGTTGGGACAAACTGGGGCGGGGTCATTAATAACTGGTATTGACGATTGGAATGCTTCTTACAAGGTAATAGGGAACTCTGGAGGATTTGTCCGCTCACATTCAACCCTACCTCATTCTTGTATCTTTACTGGAACTTTCAAATATGACAACACTACTTACGGCAATTACACCATAGTTCCAAGAAATGTATCACAGCAATTTATAGGCGACGCCACCAATACGTTTTGGTCTATTATCGGTCAAGGCGTCGGCACTTTCAGTTAATAATGCATTTTACAATCTGCATAATATTCACATTATTCTTGTTATAAAAATATAACATATGACACGATATGTTATATTTTATTTTATAAAGCATTTATTATCTCCAATGTCCGCGATACACGCCACACCCCTAATCCTCACACTTAAGCAGTCGCGTCGTCCTTGCAACCTTCATCTTCCACCAGTCTATCGACTCTTGCGAAAATGCATTGCGATGATACCGCCTATGTTCTGCAGCCTGTTGTGGCGAATCATAGAAGTAAAAATCAGGATCGTATTTCCCACGACCAGCCCGCGCATCACATACCTTCCAGAGCAAATCTTCGCACAGCGAGCCAAGTCGCCAAGGATATTCGACCCCCGTGACCGCATTTACAATATACCGACCCTGCACATTGGACGAAAAAGTTCTAGGACGCTTTCCTTTCTTTTCGTTTGCACCTCCTCCCGTCGAACCCGCATCATCCCAATCATCTCCACCTCCACCTCCACCTCCACCCTTTTGCACATTTTTTGCCATTTTAAACGTAACGTAACGTAACTGATAAGTATATGTAACAAAATTTCTTTAAGCCATTTTTAAATATATTTTTGATGTGCGTTATGACACGTTGCTTATCACAACTATTTCACTCGATTCTCTCACTTTATTTTCAAGTTCGTTGATAATAATATTTTTCTCGTCTAGTATCGCCTGTTGTTCGTCAATAAGTGCTTTTAGTCGCTGGTTTTCTTTCAGTGCAATTCCATATAGATCTTTCAAATTTTTAAACTGCTCCAATTGCTTCTGTTGCTTTTCCAATAGTTCAACCACTTCTGGCATGCTAAGTTCACGTGGACCTTTTCCTCCTTCTTCTTGAAATACTATTTTCAATTGTGAAGATTGTGCGAGTTGTTGTTTTTGCACTTGTTGCGTCTGAATATTTTTCATCATTTGTTTTTTCCTCTCTTCAAACTCACCGATCTGTTTCAAAACATCCGGTTTTAATTTTATATCACCCGGTTCGTATGCAGCCAGCTTATTTTCCAAATCTTCGGTAAAAAATTTAAGGATTTTATCATCTTTAATAAAGTCCCCCGGTGTTTTTGAACTATATTTTGCATACTGGCTATCTGGGTGCCCAACTATGTCAATATTATCTAAAAGAATCCTCTTATCCATCGTATTATGCGAATGCGAAAAAACCAATATCGTTTTCAGCGGATCGAGTTGCACAAATGGTATCGTATATCCTTTTAAAAATTCACGCTCTTCCGCCAAACAAGCATCTTCATTATAGCGCGTCTGTTTCAATAACTGCCGCTTAAATGCAAATGTTCCCGCAGTAGCGTGGTCTTTTCCATATGGCCCAAATTGCACCATACGTTTTCTATCATTGAAATAAATATACATCTCACTCGAACCGGCACACAATGCGGCGGGATGTGTAGTAAGCATATTTACCGCATGCGATACGCGGTCAGGAGGATAGTAGTCGTCGTCATCCATGTAAACTATAATATCTCCCTTGGATTTGTCATGCATGATGTTTCTTTTTTTGCCAAGCGTCATTTTTGTATTATATCTGAAATATTTTACACTCGGATGCCCTCTTACCAAATCCTCTACGGAGTCCGTTCCATCGTCTATGATAATCCATTCCATCCTATCTTTGGGATAGTCTTGGCTATCAAAACACGAAATCATCGTTTCAATAAATGGTCGACGATTGAATGTAGGCGTGCATACGCTAACAAATGGTGGATTGTTGTTACGCAAATTTTTATTATGTTTGGCCATTTTAATAATTAATAATAATATTATATTTTTAATTATATTTTATCCTTAATACTATTTTTTGTTTCAAGGTTATTTTTACTAATATTCTAGTTCTATCCTATCCTATCCTATCCTACCACAAGTTACTTAGAACTTTGATTTTGCCAGTATTGCATCGCAATACTAGCTACAACTATAACCGCAACACCTCCACATCCGTATGGACCCAAGTCTTCATAACTATAGAAACATATTAAAATATAAAAAGCAATTAACATATACGTTTTGAGACTATTAAAAATATCACCCCATCTGGTGCCTTCATTTCTTGGTCTATTATTAACCCACGGATAAAGAAAGAATACATAAAATGTTTGAAGTCCCATATATACCCCGCACCCCATCGCTACAAACATTCCAATCGTAAAACTAAATATAATCCCCCACCAAATATGTTCTTGTATAATTCCAAATATAAAAGTAAAAGCGGCAGTTATTATAAACATTACAGGAATAAGAAACTGCAATGCAATAAACGGAAATAATACGAATGCTATAATTTTTCTTGGAAAACTATCTTTCAGTTCATTCCATGAATCATGAGCATTATTCTTTGGCGGAGCAACACTGATAATATCCAATAAATCGCGTAATGTTTTTCTTCCACCTTTTGCAAGGCCGCTATAAACTGCTTGAAATAAATACTGAACAAATGCTCCAAAAAAATTTGCTGCGTATTTATTCGTTTTATTATTTGCTTCTCCTTCTTTTGACAACCACGGAAAATATATTGTGGAAATTTGTCGATCTTTTATTTTGCTTATACTTCCTGGTCTATCATCTGTATCTATAGATCTATCACTTAAATCATATGGAAATCCATATTTATACCATGATTCGGAGGTAGGGTCATCTGAGTATGGAAGTTTAAACTCATCTATAGGAAGAATATAGTCCAAATTTTCTTTCGACTCGCTACATAAATATAAGTAGTTCGTTGCAAATGCTCCCCATATATATACAAATAACACTGATAATAAAGCATGAAGACAAAAAACTAAAATACTACCCGAGTCAAGTTGCGAGCTTGCATCAGTTGTAGTATTTGAGTCTTGCTTGCCTGTAGCACTTGTACCACTTGTAGCACCTGTAGGGCTTGTGGTAGGGCTAGGGGTAGGGCTAGGGGTTTTATCGCTGTCAGATGAACCAAAAATATTTGACTTTGGATTCTCTTCTTTGTTGCTTCCAGAGGGAGTAAAACTTTCAACTACTTTTTCGTTATCTGTAACATCCTTTTTTTTTGATACTTTTTTATTTTTTAATCTTTTAATATTTGAATTATTGAAATATGTTGTTGACATGTAATATAATATACAATATAATATGTATTAATAATATAATATATTATAACATTTTTATATTATTGAATCTAAAGGTTATAATAATCATATCATATTAAACCAATCGAAAAGGGTATCATGCTTAGTTTTTTCGCAAAGCACGCAATTAGCTCATTGCATGTATAGACCCCCACACGGGCTTTTACCTCGCATACATGAGACCCGCATTCCCTGACATGAATGTAATAACGTTGAAACGCTCTTCTAAAATTACTAAATTGTAGTTATATTCGTAGATGCGCCACATCGGTTTATTCACACCAATCGGAATTTGTGTATTTGTAACAGGGTCAACTGCGGTATCACAAATCGTCAAAAACTGCGTATCCGGATTGTTTTTCGGGTAATATGTAGTAAATTCAAACTGCACATTCGAAAACTTGCTCGTATTTAGTGCACCGGATGGCTGTAGATTAAATGGATTTGTATCAATGCAAAAATTGTAACAATATAACCCATCGGGTCCGTTCCCTTTTGTTCGCGCATATTTTTCAACATAGTTATATACACCAGAATCCAGTGTATTTTCGCGATATTTTCCATCCAATAGAATCGACAAATTCATCAATATATCGCGCTGGTTTTCTACATTAAATGGTGGCGTAATATAAAACGGATTTGCCCCAGAAGTCACCGGATTATATCCCGGTGCAAAACCGGCGCCATATGGTGGTAAACCGCAACCAAATGAAGTATATCCTACATTATCTATAATTGCTTGCGCCGGCGATGCGGGAGCGGGTATAACATTATGCGGCAAATAGTTATACGGCCAATTCGTATAATTACTCCATTGGTTGCGCAGGTTGATATCACTTCGCTGAAAAAAGAACATCCAGCTACTTACCATCCCTATCGTATTTTCTAGCCACACACGCTGTGTCCCCGTTACATTATCGAAATTCCACTCATATGCCGACTTGATTAAATATTTTTGCTCATTTCGCGCAAATAAATTCGCCTCTTCATTGGATAGAAATCCGTATGTGCTGATCAAGTGTATATCTGCATTCCAAAGAGTATTTGAAGGATTGCTATATGTGCTTGCATCTAATGATACACTTGGAGGTGTCTGTAAAAAACGATATAACTGCATATACTCTTTAGAATAATTGGGGCGGACATTGGGGTAGTTATTTGCAACATCCATAACATCACGTATCGTATAAAGGTCTTGAATGGGTCGCATCACGACATCTATTTTTAGCTCATTATATTGTAGCGCAGTCAATGGGAACGCCATTTTACTTGTTAACGTAAACCACGCATTTATAGGAATATATAGTTTACGACTTCTTATAGATGGCTCGGCGCCCTGCGATAGTGTAGTATAATATGCGTTGGGATATGCATTCATACGACTTCCGGAATTTCCCGGGTCGTTTAATTCAGGCACATTTCCCGTCATTTCATCATATAATTTTTTCTTATCATCTGGAAAATCGCGCTGAACAAGTGCAAGCAAGTATTTGCCCGTTAATACTTGCAATGTTTGCCCGCCGACAGATATCACAACCTCTTTAATCATCTGTGTCCCTAAATTCTCAATCCACTTGAATTCGTATGGTGCCCAGTTTTCGGCACAACTACTTGGTGGCCAAATTGGGCTCCATATTGAGGGCATTGTTACAACCAAATACGTATCCATCAAGAGATCAGCATAGCGCGGAATTTTAAATGTAAACGTTGAATCTGTGGATAGTTTCAGCGACGATGTCCCAAAAAAGTCAAGTCGATACTTTTGCATTCCAAAATTCGTATATTTTGCATAGGTTGATTTAAAAAATGTTTTTGTAGGGTTTCCATTTAATATAACGTTTTGATTTCCATAAGATACAAGATTTAGCAATCCGCCAGCCATTTATATAATATATATTTAATATATTTAATATATATTATAGTTATAATTATATAGTAAATTATATAGTA
>Ga0209550_10006009_pt1 | contig 11347 bp, 13 predicted proteins | sample LauGreSuBDMM15SN_2_FD_187567 | JGI IMG/M metagenome (GOLD analysis project Ga0209550, IMG submission 187567) | Freshwater lake microbial communities from Lake Michigan, USA - Su13.BD.MM15.SN (SPAdes) (version 5) | ecosystem: Environmental > Aquatic > Freshwater > Lake | place: Lake Michigan... | reverse complement strand
CAGCACTTTCATGTCCACTGAAATACGGGTGAGCTCCAGGGCTGCTGATTTAGAGCCCATGGTGTTGGCTTCGCGGTGCAGTTCCTGAATCAAAAAGTCAAGGCGCTTGCCGACTTCACCGCCCTTGGCCAGCAGGCGGTCGATCTCGTCGAGATGCGAGGCCAGTCGGGTGATCTCCTCGGCCACGTCGATGCGAATGGCAAAGGCGGTAGCCTCTGTCAGGGCCCGGTCTTGAGCCGCCTCGGGCAGGGCGGCGTTGTCGGTCAGCGCCATGGCCTCATGCCAGCGCTCCATGAAACGCTGTTTTTGTTGCTCGACCAGCTTGGGCACCAGCGGCCCGGCCTGGTTGGACAGGTCACGTAACTGCACTGTGCGATCTGTGAGCATGGCGGACAGCCGCGCACCCTCACGCTCCCGCGCTTGCAGCAGCTCTTTGACGGCTTTTTTGGCAAGCTTGAGCAACTCGTCGCCAAAATTGTGAGATTTTTGGTCTTCATTGACCGCGAGGCGCAAAACATCAGCCACGCTCAAACTGGCCGCTTGCGGCATCCAGGCTTTGATGGTGTCTTCGAAGGAACCAAGTCGCTGAAGTGTTTGCGGCGAAGGCGCCCGCAAACTGCTGGCGTTACTGCTTTCCAGCCAAACGCGCATTTCCACCTTGCCGCGCTTGAGCTGCGCAGTGAGCAACTCACGCAAAACCGGTTCAGTCTGCCGCAATTCGTCGGGCAAGCGAAAGGATAGGTCCAGAAAACGGCTGTTGACCGAGCGGATTTCAATGCCCAGTCGCGCACCAGGCTCAGACGCACCCTCGTCGGTGGCGGCGGCTTTGGGAGCGCTGGACTGCGCGGTGGCGTAGCCCGTCATGCTGAAGACTGACATGGGTGTATTTTCGTTGGAAACCCGCCCGCCAGGCCGGCGTCGGTTTAGGCTTAGTTTACTTGGCCTCCATTGCTGGCCGCCCCCGGCAGATAATGGCGCCCGCACAAGCTTATTTCTTCACAAATTTTTCTCCGGACTCCCATGACCCAGCCCACATTCATACGCTCTGCAGGCCGCAAGGCCCAACAACTCCGGCCCGTACGGATAACGCGGCACTACACCGTCCATGCCGAAGGCTCGGTGCTGGTTGAGTTTGGTGACACCAAGGTGTTGTGCACAGCCTCGGTTGAAGAGAAAGTGCCCGGCCACAAACGCGGCAGCGGTGAAGGTTGGGTGACAGCTGAATACGGCATGCTGCCGCGTGCCACGCACACCCGCAGCGACCGAGAGGCCGCACGCGGCAAGCAAAGTGGCCGTACCCAGGAAATCCAACGACTGATCGGTCGTTCCATGCGCGCTGTTTTTGACTTGAAAAAACTCGGTGAACGAACAATTTACCTGGACTGCGACGTGCTGCAGGCCGACGGTGGCACGCGCACGGCCGCGATCACCGGCGCTTTTGTGGCGGCGCAAGATGCCGTCAACAAATTACTGGCCGAGGGCAAGCTCAGCGAGTCGCCCATTCTTGACCATGTGGCGGCGATCTCGGTCGGGATCGTCCATGGGACACCGCTGCTGGACTTGGAGTACATCGAAGACGTCGGTTGCGACACCGACATGAACGTGGTGATGACCGGTGCCGGCCACTACGTGGAAGTCCAGGGTACGGCTGAAGGTGTGGCGTTTACAAGGCTGGAAATGGACTCATTACTGGGACTGGCCGAGCAAGGGATTCGCGACTTGGTGGTGTTGCAAAAAAAGGCCCTGGCGGCCGCCTAAAGCGCCCACTACTTGCTTTGCCCCAGTGAAAATCGTTCTAGCTTCTAACAACCAAGGCAAGCTGGCCGAGCTGCAAACCATGCTGGTGCCGCTGGGTGTTGAACTGGTGCGCCAGTCCGAGCTTGGTATCGGCGAGGCTGAAGAGCCTTTTCGCACTTTTGTCGAAAACGCCCTGGCCAAGGCCCGTCATGCAGCCGCCCTGAGCGGTTTGCCTGCACTGGCCGACGACGCTGGCCTGTGCGTAGAGGCTTTTGGCGGTTTGCCCGGGGTCGATACGGCGTATTACGCCACCCAGTTTGGCTACGCCAAGGGCGACGACAACAATGTGCAGGCGCTGCTAGAACAAATGACCGATGTGAGCGACCGCCGTGCCGCCTTGGTCAGCACGCTGGTGGCGGTGCGCACGGCTGATGACCCCGAACCGCTGATTGCCGTTGGCCGTGTAGCTGGTGAAATTGCCCGTGTGCCTGCCGGTAAAAACGGCTTTGGTTTTGACCCGGTGATGTACATCCCGGCCTTTAGCAGAACCTTTGCCGAGTTGCCGGTGGATGTCAAAAACGCACACAGCCACCGGGGTTTGGCCGCCCGGCAGATGATGGCGCTGATGCGGGAGCGATGGCTCGCTGCATGAAAGACATTCAACACTACATGCGGGCGGGCACGCTGCAACTGGCCGCACTGCCGCCGCTGTCTTTGTATGTTCACCTGCCCTGGTGCATCAAGAAATGTCCTTACTGCGATTTCAATTCGCATGAAATGGCCGGCGCCGACATGCCTGAGCAACGCTACATCGATGCCCTGATTGCTGACCTGGAGGCCTCGCTGCCGCTGATCTGGGGCCGCAGCGTGCACAGCATCTTTATCGGTGGTGGCACGCCCAGCCTTTTTTCGCCGGAGGCGATCGACCGCTTGCTGGGTGAGCTGCGCGCCCGCCTGAGGTTGGATGCGGATTGTGAAATCACCCTGGAAGCCAACCCCGGCACCTTTGAAAAAGACCGTTTCAGGGCTTTTCGCAGCGCGGGCGTGACACGCTTGTCAGTCGGCGTTCAGAGCTTCAACGACGAGCACCTGAAAGCCCTGGGCCGGGTGCACGACCGTGCGCAGGCGATTGCCGCGGTTGAAGAGGCCGCCGCCAGTTTTGAGACCTTCAACCTCGACATCATGTATGCCTTGCCCGGCCAAAGCCTGGCAGGCCTCGAAAAAGACATGCGTCAGGCGCTGGCCTTGAGCCCGCCCCACATTTCGATCTACCACTTAACCATCGAGCCCAATACCTACTTTGCCAAGTTTCCGCCGGTGATTCCTGAGGAGGACCTGGCCTACGCCATGCTAGACCGCATCACCGAGATGACCGCTCAGGCAGGCATGCAGCGCTATGAGGTCTCGGCCTATGCCAAGCCCGGTCACCGCTGCTTTCATAACCTCAACTACTGGCAGTTTGGCGACTACCTGGGCATCGGGGCAGGCGCGCACAGCAAGCTCAGCTTTGCGCACCGCATCGTGCGCCAGGTGCGCTGGCGCGAGCCCAAGCTCTACATGGACAAGGCGCTGGCGGGTCAGGCGGTGACGCAAGAAAACGAGATCAGCCGCGCCGACCTGCCTTTTGAGTTCATGCTCAACGCGCTGCGGCTGCGCGACGGGTTTAAGTTGCAGGACTTTGCTGAAAAAACCGGTTTGCCTGTGAGCGTTCTGCAAACTGGCTTGGACGAAGCTGACCGAAAGGGCCTGATTGAGCGTGACCTGATAAGCCTCAGACCTACAGAGCGCGGCTTTGACTTTCTTAATGATTTGCAATCTTTGTTCTTATCTGATTGATTGAATTGACTATGAACATGCTTTTCGACATAGAGCCGGGCGCAGTCTTGATCTTGGTGTTAAGTTGCGTTATCAGCTTTACATTTGGCAGGTATTTGGTGTCATCGCGCAATAAAAGACGTCAAAATAAAAAAATGGAACGCGCGGAACTGGCCTTGCGCAACCGCCCGCCTGAGCCCCCGTCCTTGAACAAGTCCAAGCGAAAGCGCCAGCAACTGGGCGACAAAAGTAGCTCGAAACCCAGAGGATGAGGACGGAAGTGTCGTTTTTTATCTTTAGAAATTGACGGTCCATCCGCTGGAATGATAAAATTCGTTCAAATTTGTTAATTCAATTTAATGAGTTGATGCGTTCGTGTTCAGCTTGCGTACTTGTTTTGGGAGTGTTTTTTGTCTTGCAATTTAATTCGAGCGAGTTTTCGTCTTTTAAATTGCTGTGAAGTTATCCCGACATCCATTGCGCAGCTGACAATTTTCTTCCCGTTAACATTCGGCTTTTACCCGAATCTATCCCAATAAACGACCTTGAGTTAAGGACCGAAATATGAACGACCGCACCAACAACGAAGCTGGATCAATTGTCATTGGCGAGGGCGTTACCGTGTCCGGTAAATTTATCGTGCCTGGGCGTGCTGTGATCAACGGCTCCATGGACGGTGAGTTGCAAGCTGACGAGCTGCTTGTTGGCGCTCAGGGCAAGATTGTTGGCAATGTGAAAGTTCGCAAAGCCGATGTTTTTGGCGAAATGCATGACACGTTGCTGGCTTCAGAGCATTTGATCATCCGAAGCACGGGGCGCGTGAACGGCAATGCCAGCTACGGCGAAATCGAAATCGAGCGCGGCGGTTTGGTTCAGGGCGCTGTGTTGCCAGCCAAGGCCGCCATGAGCGTGTCGCCGGTGATAGCTCCTGTTGTTACTAAACAGGTTGAGCCCCCTGTAGTGGGTGGCAAGTCATCGCAAGCCTGACCATTAAAAGATGTTGCAGTTCGTGAATCGTTTGCGCGAAGGCGCCAGTTTCTTGGGGGTTTTGCCCGCCAAGCTGGGCAAGCTTTGGCGCAGGGATTATCACGACTCCAGAATTATTCTGGAGCAACAAGGCGATCTGAAGTATTTTTCTATTTCAGGCCATCTTCAGCGAAACGTGGTGCGCGGCTTGATTGTTGTCGGTACCGCCAGTTCAGTATCCATCCTTGTCCTGTCGACCCTGTCCTTGCTGTTGATGTTTGGCAACTCAAAGCTCGAACGCTCACACAATGAAATCTACGAAGCTTTGCTTGGCAGTGCAGTTGACTTGACCGAAGGTGGCGCGAACGCCCTGGGCCGTGAAGACATGCTGGCGCTGGCACAGGCGATTCGTGACCGAGATCTGGAAATTCGCCGCTTTGTCAAGAGTTCTGCTTCGACCTTGTCCGCAGAGAACACCACCTTGAAAGCGCGTCTGGATGCCTCGGGGTTGTCTGAAAAAGCCATCAAGATCATCCACGGCAGCGCTTCAATTGGCGGTTTTGGCAATGATCGTATTGACACCAAAAACCCGCTGCTCAGGGGGCGTTTGTCTGAAGAAATCGCCAAAAACCATGCGCTGATGGAAGTGCTGAGTGCCTTGCCTACCAAGATGCCAGTCAGTGATTATTCTGTCTCATCCTCATTCGGTATCCGAACTCACCCCATTACCGGGCGCCCTAAGTTGCACATGGGCGTTGACCTGCTCACGCATGGCGGCGATGAAGTCAAGCCCGCCAAGCCGGGCAAAGTCATACTGGCCCGGACTTACCAGGACTACGGAAACACTGTCATCGTTCGCCATGAGCGCGGTATTGAAACGCTTTATGGCCATCTTGCCGAAGTGCGGGTTCGCGAGGGGCAAGAAGTCGACATGAACTCCCTCTTGGGCATTGTGGGCAACACTGGCTCTTCTACTGGCAAACATTTGCACTTTGAGGTCTCCGTGGGTGGCTATCCGGTTGATCCGGAAAAAGTCATCGATACTGCCAACTATGTTCAAAAAAACAAAAACTGACCAGCCTGAAGCTATAGCATCTGAAAGCACCTCCACCATGATTACAGTCAATGATGAGTCGTTGAACAACAAGCGCGGCAACACCGGCGTAGCGGTGCTCGACACCCACAAGCCAACCGTGATCAGCGAAGGTTTCTCACTGACCGGTGATATTGTTTCTGACGGCATACTGCACATCGAAGGCCGCACCAGCGGCACCATCAAAGCCAGCAGCATCAACATCGGCCCGCGTGGTCAGGTCGAGGGCAACGTCTCTTGCGCCAGCTTGCACATCAAGGGCTCTTTTACGGGCACGGCTATTTGCGGAGAATTAGTCGTTGCGGCTAGCGCCATTGTCAAAGGGCACGTCACCTACCAGGTGCTGACGATCGGTCGGGGTGCGACCATCGAGGGCGATCTGGTCATCCGGCGATAACCACAAACTCGAGTTGGACTTTCAGAGGCATATGATAGATTTAATAATCGCTCAAAACGCTTAAATCTTTTAAAAGATTAGTTGCTCTGTTGGCAACCAAATTTGCATTTATTTTGTGCGTGGATAACATTCCCACGTGCAGCATAAACTCGATATTTACCCCAGATTCCTATCTCACGTACTTCAAGTGCGGCAATCAGCTGAGTTTCCGCAATTAGATCAGCATGAAGAACGATTGATGGATCAATTGGCTACTTCTTGGACACAAGGTAAAAAAATCACGGTGCTATTTGCGATGAGAATGTGTGACGATGCATCTGCAAGCACCGTTCACAGACGCTTGAAGACCTTGCGAATCAAGGGCATGCTTGACTTGGAATTGGACCAAGACGATAACAGGGTGAAATTTATTGTTCCCACCGAGCTTGCCAAGACTTACATCACGGCACTAGGTCAGTCGGTGGTACTGGCTGCTGGCACAGAGCGCCCCTGATCGGCATAGATAAATCGCAGCATATAAGCACCAAACTGAACGCCGTCATGGCCTTCCTCCAGGGACTTCAATCTGTCCTGGTAAACCGCTTCCCCGAACATCGCCCTTCGCTTGCCGAGCAAAAATGCGGCATAGCGTGCGTCAAATTCCGGATGAGGTTGCACGCACAAGACTTGCTCGCTGATTGAGTAAGCCGCAATCGGACAATGCGCATTGCTGGCCAACAAGGTAGCGCCGTCAGGCAGTTCCAACACCTGATCTTGGTGGCTGGCCAGCAAAGCCAACTTGCCCAGCGGGTTGGCAATACCGTCTGGCCCGTGCCAGTCATAGACAGTGCGACCCAGCCCCCAGCCCTGCGCTGCACGCTCGACCCGTGCCCCCAGGCAGTGCGCAATGAGTTGGTGGCCAAAACACACGCCAACCAGTTTTTGGCCCTGCGCCAGCAGCGCGCTGACACACTCTCGCAACTGCACCACCCAAGCCTCGTCAGAAAAGGAGTCGGACCGACTGCCTGTGAGCAAAACGGCGTTATAGATATCGAAAGAAGCAGGGTATTGACCCAGTCGGGCGCTGAACGCATCGACAAGGCCCTGGTAACCGGCAGCGCGCAGCAATGTCTCAAACATGGCGGCATAGCTGCCCCAAATGGGCACACCATCAGCTTCGATCACGTCATTGTCAAGAATGCAGATGCGCATGAATGGCGGGTATTAGCGGGGGAAAGCCCCCTTCGTTATGGGCAGCATCACCGTAAAGCATGTTCCAAGTTTGCTGGAGGTCTCGAATTCAATCGTCCCATTATGCAACTCAACAATCGTTTTGCTGAGCCATAAACCTATGCCCATCCCCATTAATTTTGTCGGTACGCAACAACTCAAACATGGTTGCCTAAGTAAATCAAGTGCTTGACTACCAAGCCGCTTAAAGTCAAAAATACCGCAACAAACAAGGCACTTTAGTGCTTCTGATTACATTTTTCATCCTGAAGCTACTTCATGAATCGTTTTCCGTTCCATCGTAAAGTTTTTATCTTTTTGGTGGGTGTCATATGCATCTTCGAGGCCCAAGCCGGTCGACCTTTGACTGTTGACGATGCCAATGTGAATGAGGTAGGCGAGGGCCAAGTGGAAGGCTGGTTGACACGCTCGCCCAACGGTTCACGCAGCTGGACAATTGCACCGGCCTATGCGCCCAACAAGAATGTGGAGCTAGGGGCAGGCTTCTCCCGTGAGCAGAAAACTGGGCTTGAAAGCGTGAATGTTCAAGCGAAATTTCGCATCACCGAATCACAGGAAAAGGGGTGCAATGTTGGTGCTGTCATCGGCACCGCCCGCACCGACGGCGAATCATCTAATGAGTATGTGAACGCGCTTTTCACATGCAATCACCCCACACTCGGCAGTCTTCACACCAATTTGGGAGCGCTTGGTTTTTCAAAAAGCCAACGCATTGGCACATGGGGCTTGGCATGGGAGCGTTCTTACGGAGAACTCACGGCCCATGTAGAGGTCTACGGACAACAACAAGACACACCCACATGGGCTACCGGCTTACGCCGTAACATCATGCCCAAGCTGCAACTTGATGTTAGCGTGGGTCGTCAAGCCGGCCAAAACCTGCTGACACTTGGGACCAAGTGGATGTTCTGAAAAAAACCGCTTTGCCCCGTATTAAAAGGCGTACTTTCGTAAACCACCATCCACCGGCATCACAGTCCCCGTGATGTAACAAGCTAAAGGAGAAGCCAAAAAAACCGCCAGCGCTGCCAACTCCTCCGGCTCGCCATAACGCCCTACGGGAATCTCTGTACGGGATTGTTCCGCGCGAAACTCCGGAGAATATTTGTGGCGGATTTGCTCGCTCATGATGCGTCCGGGCTGTATGCAGTTCACGTTGACGCCATGCGGGCCGACTTCGCGTGACAGGCCTTTTGACCAAGCATGTATCGCGGCCTTGGTAGGTGAGGCGGCGATCATGTTTTCAGGTTCGGATTTGCCGCTGATGTTGATGATCCGGCCCCATTTTCGTTGCATCATGCCCGGTAGGGCTGCGTGGGTAAGTTGGCGCACGCGCACGAAGTTGAGCGTCATTGATTCGTCCCATGCGCTGTCGGGCGTATCGACGTGAATAGGTCCTTTGCTGCCGCCCGCGCTGTTGATCAGAATATCGATTTTGCCCATGGCTTTTTCAGCGGCCTGAGCCAGGCGCGTGGGCGCGTCTGGCTCAGTGACGTCGATCACTACGATATAGGGGGTTTTGTAGCCTGCGGCCGTGATTTCTGCGGCAAGTTCGTCAAGCAAGTTTTTGCGTCGGGCTGCGATGCAGGTTTGCACGCCTTCAGCGGCGAGCGCTTTGGCGATGGCGCGACCTATGCCCTGGCTTGCGCCAGTGACTAATGCGGTTTTGTCGTTTAACTGTAAGTCCATGTTTTATAAATATGACGGACCTAGCCTTCATTCGGGTCACTGCCAGATAACTGGCGGAAGCTCAGGGATTCGAACCCTGGAAACCTTTCGGTTTGCCGGTTTTCAAGACCGGTGCAATCGACCACTCTGCCAAGCTTCCAATGCTGAAAGTTTAACCTGTGCTGGCCAGGTACAGACAGCTCGTCAGTTGGGCTTGAGCATGCCGCGGGTTTCAATGAATTCAATCACTTGTGCCAGGCCTGTTTGTGTCTTCAGGTTGGTCATCACAAAAGGCTTGAGGCCTTTGGCCGTTGTTCTCATGCGCACGGTGTCAGCTTCCATCACGCTCAGGTCGGCGCCCACGTAAGGGGCCAGGTCAGTTTTGTTGATCACGAAGAGATCGCTCTTGGTGATGCCGGGGCCACCCTTGCGCGGAATTTTTTCGCCGGCGGCCACGTCGATCACGTAGATCGTCAGGTCGCTGAGCTCGGGGCTAAAGGTGGCCGCCAGGTTGTCGCCGCCGGACTCGACAAACACCACGTCGGCGTTCGGGAAATCAAGCAGCATGCGGTCAATTGCCTCGAGGTTGATGGAAGCGTCTTCGCGAATGGCGGTGTGTGGGCAGCCGCCTGTTTCTACGCCCATGATGCGCTCGGCGTCCAGCGCGCCGCTCACCGTCAGCAGGCGCTGGTCTTCTTTGGTGTAGATGTCGTTGGTGATCGCCACCAGATCGTATTTCGCTTTCATGCCTTTGCACAGCATCTCCAGCAAGGTGGTTTTGCCAGAGCCCACAGGCCCACCTATGCCCACGCGCAAGGGGGGTAGTTTTTTGGTGCGGTTGGCAATGTGATGCAGGCTCATGGCGGACTTTGAAGTGGCTGATAAAAATGTTTAAGAACGAAACAGGCGTGAGTATTGCGTTTCATGCCGCGCCGACAAAATGGCCAGCATGGGCGAGAAGGCCTGGCGATCAGCATCAAGCATGACCAGCGCGGCCTCAACCGCCGGCGGTATCTCGCGGCTGAGCCGGGCCAGCAGGCGCTGCCCGGCGCTCTGACCCAGCGGCACCGACTTGAGTGCGGCCTGCATCATGTTTTCGGCCCAGCCAAAGGCATAGGCCAGCAGGCAGTCGCGCACGCTGGCAGCCGTTGGTGAGGCGGCCAGCGCAAAGGCAACAGGGTAGGTGGGCGGCAGCGCAGCACATGCGGCGATGTGCGCCGCATCGGCGCCATCGTGGTTGCGCAGCCACTCGAGCAGGGACTTGCCCATCTGCTCGGTTTGCTGGCGCATCTCGCTGGTCTCGCGTGTTTGCAATAGCCAGTCATTGAGTTCGCGTACGCGTACCAAGTCTGCGGCCCGCCAGGCGGTCAGGGCGGCTGCGATCACGGGCAGGTCGGAGCGCGCCAGGCTCAGCTGTAACTGTGCGCTGAGCCAGTCGGCCGCTCTGGCTTCATTGCCGATGCCGCCCCATTCAACGGCTGCTTCCAAGCCCTCGGAATATGAAAAGCCGCCCACGGGCAGGGCCGGTGAGGCCAGCCAGATGAGCTGCAGCAGGCTGGCGGCAGGTAATTCGCCGGCCGGTGAGGGCACTGGGTTGGGCATGGACCGCGCGGCTCAGGGCTTGGGCGGGCGCTGGGCGTGAAACTGCGCGGGCACGGGCACGGACACCGGCGCGGCATGGTCATGGCTGTGTGCGTGATCGTGGCTGTGATCATGCCCGTGGTCGTGCCCGCAGTCCGGGCCGTGAACATGCTCAGCAGCGGGCTTTTTGGCATGACTATGGCCGCTGTGCTCGTCATGGTCGTCATGGTCGTCATGCGCGTGGCCGCCGTGGTGATGGCCCGCATGCGTGGCCGCACTGTAGGCGCCGCCCTCGGGTTCAAAAGCCTCGTCTACGGTGTTCACGATCAGGTGCATGGCGCGCAGCAGGTCGGCCAGCACATGGTCGGGCTCGATCTTCAGGTGGTCGGGCTTGAGCTCGATAGGCACATGGCGGTTGCCCAGGTGGTATGCGGCGCGTGTCAGGTCAAAGGGCGAGCCGTGCGTGGGGCAGGCGCTGATGCGCAGGACCGCCTGCGGCGCCGCCAGCACGCGGACCATGGAGCCGTCTTCGGCCACCAGCACATCGCCGCCGCGCAGCAGCGTGCCGCGCGGCAAAAAAACACCCAGGTGGCGGCCCAGCGAGTCGGTGGTATCGAACCGGCTTTTCTGGCGCACGTCCCAGTCGAGCTCGACAGTGGCGGCGCGTTTGAGCAGCACGGGGGCAAGACCTTGGCCTTGCGCGATGACTTTGGAGGTTTGAAGCATGCGACCTATTAAAACAAACTCAGAACAAGAAGTAACGCTGCGTCATCGGCAAGCTGCTGGCCGGCTCACAGGTCAGCAGCTGACCATCGGCGCGCACCTGGTAGGTTTGCGGGTCGATCTCCATGCGCGGCAGG